>Ga0209039_10002091_pt1 | contig 17427 bp, 13 predicted proteins | sample BogFormECP12_OM1_FD_188238 | JGI IMG/M metagenome (GOLD analysis project Ga0209039, IMG submission 188238) | Bog forest soil microbial communities from Calvert Island, British Columbia, Canada - ECP12_OM1 (SPAdes) (version 2) | ecosystem: Environmental > Aquatic > Freshwater > Wetlands > Bog ... | reverse complement strand
AGGCATGGCCCTCATCGCACGCACCCCGGATCGCCGATCTATGCATGACTGCAAGGCAGGGAGGAAAGCTCATTCAAGGTGAGTTTTTCAACAGGCTGTATACATTTGAAGCGGCTGCAATGCGCAGCCTGCCACGCGGCCGTAACAGCCAGTGAAATAGAAGTCGATATAGCCGTTTCGGGAAATAAGCCGATCGGCAAGTTCAAAGTCGACAGAGACGGCAACGGAATAATCGATGCTAAGGAATGGAGCTTCGTCCAGGCATTCCTGGAACAGCATCACAAGGGTGGCTATCAGATAAACAAGAGCTTTACGGTTACAGCTGATGTCCATACTGTCACGGGTAAACCTGTTGCCTGCGCCAGCTGCCACATCGACAGAAAGATATTCGGGAGGGCACGCCTAAAGAGCATCGGCCCGACCACTTACGACATTCCCGTTGACCCGAAGCTTTTTCTGGAAGAGATTCCCTCGATTGCCCGCTACAAGGAGACCGTACACGGGAAAAGAGGAGTGCTCTGCGCGGATTGCCATGTATCTACTGCGAAGATCAGCGATACCGTCTGCATCAACTGTCACAAAGAACTATTCAACCTTTATAAGTACTCGGATCACGGGACAAAGGACGCTGCCCAATGTACTGACTGCCATAACCCACATCGCATAAAATCGTACAAGGATTTGGACGCACAGGAACGTGTCGCAATCTGCGCTCGCTGCCACAAGAACTACGTCAGTAGCCATACGTGGCTTCCTAACACTGCTTTGCATTTTCACTATCTTGAGTGTACCACGTGTCACAGCCCGGAATCGCAGAAGAGTATGGTCTTCACCTTCAGATACAGGACCCCGCAAGGAGAATCCAGCCTGACGTACGAGGAGATTAAGCCGCTCCTGCCTCCAGGATCGGATCCGGCGAGCTCAATCGATATCAACGGTGACCATATTGTCTCATCCTATGAGCTTGGTAATTTCTTCCTTCAGCTGCGCGAGAGACTCGGGAAGCAGCTCTATCTTGACGGCTCAATTCTGGTGACACAGGTTTACCACAACTTCACCGTCACGAGGCACCACGAGAAGGAATGTACCGCATGCCACTCGAAGGATGCACCGTTCTATGCGTCGATGTTTCTTGTTGTGCCTGAACAAGAGGGGCAGCTCTATATCGCGGTAAAAGGTACTGCTCTGTCGGCCCTTCCCATCTCCCTTGCCACGGACTTGACCGTGCTGGGAGAGGAGAAGATACGCCATGAGGACATCCGAAGACTTTTCAGAGCGAAGGGCGACGAGCGGTCTGCCTTTATGCGGGAGTTAGGGCTTAAGTGGATTGACTTCGTCGCAGTCACGCTTGGAATCCTTGTGTTCTGTTTTGTGGTGTTGCACGCTGTTCTGAGGGTGTTCACGAGACGATGACAAGGGTTAGACTCTATACGCTGTCGATACGCGTGTGGCACTGGGTAAACGCGTTTCTGATATTGCTTCTTATCATTACGGGCATTCAACTCAGAGCGGAGGTGAGGATTATTGCGCATTATTGGCAAGCCGTCTGGCTGCACAAATACGCCGGCTTCTGCATGGCAGGCTCCTTCGTCTTCTGGCTCGGCTATGTTCTTGCCAGTGGCTCGTTTCGTAGACATTACCTCATGCGGGCTCGGGACATTAAAGGCATGGTGAGTCAGGCCATTTTTTACGGATGCGGCATCTTTCGTGGGCAAAAGAATCCTTTTAAGCCATCCCCTGATAATAAATTCAATCCCATGCAGAAATTGGCATATTTTACGGTCATGGTTCTCTTCACGCCGCTCATCCTGATTACGGGCGTGCTCTTCAGCGATATACTCTACTTCGCATCGTACATCAAAGCTATGGGTGGATTAAGGGTTGTTGATGCGCTGCACGTCGTTGTCGCCTACGTTTTTCTCCTCTACCTGATGGTCCATCTGTATATGGCGACGCTGGGTCGCACCATCTTTGCCCATACTAAAGCCATGGTTGTGGGCTACGAGGAAGAGGAAGAGGAAAAAATACCGGAAGCTTCCGAGATAGGTTCGGAGAGAGATTCTTAATATATTGTTGGAAGAAAGCGCAGCGAGAAAGGTGCCTTAAATACATTGACAACCGGACTTAGGCTACTATAAACTTGTTCCCCGTGAGGAACGGCGTGCCTCAGCGGAGGATCAGAATATCCTTAATTTCTCTCGCGTGTATAAAGTTGGCTTTTGTCGAACAAAGGTATAATTTGCATGAAGGCGAGTTCCGCCGCCAGGCGAGAGGCGTGACCATGTATCGAGGAGGCACATATTAGAAAGCAACTGGTGCTGCCTTTTCTGGCCTTATGTCTGGCCCTCGTATTCCTCGCCGGGCCGCTTCTGGCCGCTGTCAAGGATTCTGCCTGCATTTCCTGTCATGAGGGACCAGCTTACAGGGAAACGAAAGAAGGCAAGAAAGAAGCAGTCCATTTTAACAGGCAGGAACTGAGCGATTCCATCCACAAAGCTTTGGGGTGCACGGAATGCCACACTGATGTTTCAGCCGTGCCCCACCAAGAGGAGCTTGGGCGGGTCGATTGCAACAGATGTCACGGGGAGGCATCCCTCCGGTTCGAAAGGGGCGTTCACGGCAAGGCCTTGAAGCGTGGTGATAAGGATGCTCCATCCTGTACCTCGTGTCACGGAAGCCATCGCATCCTTCGTGTCTCTGACCAGCGTTCCCCGGTCAATCGGGCGAACCAGGTAACGCTCTGTGCCAAGTGTCATACGGATGTAGAAATGCAGAAGAAGCATAACCTTCCTTCAGACATGATCAAGGCTTACGAAAACAGCGTGCACGGTCGGTTCCTCAAAGAGGGAAAGACTGTTCGCGCGGCTGTCTGCAGCGATTGCCACCGCGCGCATGATATTCTCGGGCCAAAAAATCCCGATTCAAGTACCAACAGGGTGAATATAGGCGAAGTGTGCGGCCGATGCCACGTGCAGATTTATAGCGAGTACAAGGTCAGCATTCACGGCAAAGCTCTGAAGGAAGGCAAGATGGAAAGTCCTACCTGCACCGATTGCCATGGGGAACACACACTCACTTTGGTGAAAGACCCGCAGGCAAGGGTCTACGCCAGGAATGTTCCAACCACGTGTGCCAAGTGTCATGAGAATCAGGAGATTATCAGGAAGTACAGGCTGCCTTCGGACCGCTATTCCAGCTATGTAGGGAGTTTTCACGGCGTAGCCATGAAGTATGGAAACGTTACAGCGGCAAACTGCATCAGTTGTCACGAGACACATCGCATACTGCCGGCCGCGGATCCCGAATCGAGCGTAAACGGGCAGAACCTGCCGAGAACGTGCGGCAAATGTCATCCAACCATGAAGGACGTTGCTTCAATCGGAAAGATACACGTGGAAGCGAGAAAGGAGAGCTCCCTCGGCATGTATTACGTACGCAATTTTTACACTTGGTTTATCGGGCTTCTCATGCTGCTCTTCCTAGGTTACATCGTGCTTGACATTTACGGCAGGGCCAAGAGAAGGGGAAAGGGAAATGGCTAACAAGGATGATTACATCCAGCGCTTTACTGTTTCGGAGAGGATCACGCACATCCTCTTGTTCTCCTCCCTCATCATACTGAGCATAACCGGCCTCACGCTGAAGTACCACGAGTCGGGCCTTGCCCAGTGGATCATAAGAATGGAGGGAGGGGTACTCTTCAGAGGCAAGATCCATAGACTCGCCGCGCTGATCCTCATGGGGACCTTCGCCTATCACATCCTCTCTATCATCTTTTCACGCCGGGCGCATGCCTTCTTTCAGGACATGATTTTCAGGAAGGACGACCTGAGCTGTTTTGCGGCCATCTTCAAGTATAATCTCGGGCTGCAAAAGGAGCTACCTGCTTTCGATCGTTTCACCTGCATAGAAAAGTTCCAGTACTGGGCGGTAGGGATCGCAGTCGTGCTGCTCAGCGCCAGCGGACTGGTGCTCTGGGGAGAAACACTTTTCATGATGGTCTTTCCCAAGTGGGCCATTGACCTGAATCACATCATCCATTCGTTCGAGGCCACGGTGGGCTTTGTCGTTCTGGTGGTCTGGCACCTGTACAACGTTCATCTGAATCCACGCGTCTTCCCCATGAGCAAGGTATGGCTTACGGGGAAGGTCTCGAAGGAGGAATTAAAGCGGGATCACCCGCTGGAGTATGAGAGGCGTTTCGGCAATGGCCAAGAGTAGACAGATTTTTTTGCTTTCAATACTTCTCATGGTCATCCCGTTGCTCGTCGGAGCGCAGGAGCGGCGCTGCCTGCTCTGCCACGGGAAAAAGGATTTCCGGGCCAAAGACACGGCAGGGAAAGAGCGTTCGCTTTATGTGGACGAGACTATCTTCCGGGGATCTGCTCATGGGAAACTCTCGTGCGTCGACTGCCATCTGGACACGATGGAGCTGCCACACGGCAAAAGGCTCAAACAGGTGAACTGCGGGGACTGTCACTATCGCGGCAGGACATTCGGCCAGGGACCCGCCATCGAGTATCTTCTCTACAGGGATAGCGTGCATGCTAAGGAGCGACAGAAAGGCAACATGAAGGCTCCCGACTGTGCCTCTTGCCACGGCACGCACGATATCCTGAGCAGAACCGACATCCATTCCCGAGGCTATAAGCTGAACATCCCGGAACAGATGTGCGGCAGGTGTCACACAAAGGAGCTTGCGGACTGGAAGGCCAGCGTGCACGGTCCGACTGCCCACAAAGGAGATCTGAATCTGCCTGTCTGCACCAACTGTCACACCGAGCACGGCATCAGGCGGGTGGCTGATCCCGGATCGACCGTGTATGCGACAAACATAGTCGAGATGTGCATCAAGTGTCACGGTGACTTCAGCATCATGCAGCGATACGGTAAGAACACGGAAGAAGTGGAGTCTTACTACGAGAGCTTCCACGGGGTGGCTACAAAATTCGGTGAAAAAAATATTGCCCACTGTGCGAGCTGCCACGGGTACCATCTCATACTGGCTAGAAACAATCCGGCGTCCTCTGTTAATCCTGAGCGTTTGCCGGCAACCTGCGGACAGCCCAAATGTCACCCGGGCGCCACAGCCAATTTTGCCAAGGGCAAGGTTCACGTGAACCCGAAGAACCGGGAGTCAGGAATAATCTACTGGGTGGCCCTCGGTTTCAAGTGGCTCACCATAACTGTGCTGATTGTGCTGTTTATACACATCTTTCTTGATTTTCTGAGAAAGGTTCAGGAGCGACGGAAGAGAGGGGCCTAGGGGTGTCGGAAGAGAACGACAAGAAGGAGTGGCGCGTACAGGCCCTCAAACGGCTCCACAAGGAACTCGAAGAAGAGCTGCAACGGGAATCGGGTGTCATGCTCACGCCCGAGGAGTCGGCGCGCGTCCACGAGAAAATCAAAGAAGAAATCGGCGAGCGTATCAAGCTCAGGTTCGAAGAGCTGAAAACGGAGCTCTACGAGGAGATTCTCCGTGAGAAGAAGAAGGATATAAAGAAGGCAGTTGCCGAGGGTGAGCTGCTTTACAGGTTCGGAGTCAATATCAGGGCACAGCATTTTCTTCTAGCGGTGAGCACGTTTCTCCTTATCGTGTCGGGCCTCCCGTTGCGGTTCCACGATTCTGTCATATTCAAGTTCATTATCTTTCTGCTTGGGGGCATACAGAACTCTACATTCCTCCACAGGCTTGCGGCAGCAGGCCTGATGACGGTCTGTGTGTGGCACATGGGCTGGCTTCTCGTGACCAGGGAAGGCAGAAGGGATTTCTGGGAACTTCTCCCGAAGCCCAAAGATGTGACGGACGTAATCCAGAATATCAGGTACTTTCTTCGACTCACTAACGAGAAGGCGAAGTTTGACCGTTACAGCTATATTGAAAAGTTCGACTACTGGGCGGTCTACTGGGGTGTTGTGGTCATGGTGGGCTCCGGGCTCTTGCTCTGGCTTGAATGGCTTTCCCTGAGATTCCTTCCCAAGTGGGTGCTCGATATTGCAAAAGAGGCGCACAGAGATGAGGCGTTGCTTGCGACGCTCGCCATCGTGATCTGGCACATGTATAATGCGCACCTCAATCCCTCGAAATTCCCCGGGACGCTGGTGATCTGGAATGGCCTTCTTACAAAACAAGAGATGCTCGAGGAACATCCTCACGAATATGAAAAACGGTTGAAGGCGGCGGAACGGAAGAGTGGCGATCGGTAAGTTCGTAACGAGAAAGAAGCGCCTCCTATTCACGCTGGCCATCGTTGTCGTTCTCGGCTACCTTGGCATTAACCTTCTTGCCTACAGCCTCACGTACAAGCCGGAAGCCTGCCTCGTCTGTCATATCATGAAGCCCTTTTACGACAACTGGAAAGCATCGGGCCACAACAAGGTGAGCTGCGTCGATTGTCACCCGTATCGCCCTTCAACGATCATTTTTTCAACCGTGCGTTATCTTTCTGGCAATTATCAACTTCCCTTGAAGTCTCATGTGCAGGATAAAGAATGTATTCTGTGCCACAAACCCGATACCATCAAGGTTGTGAGCTTCAAGGAGACGCCCTTCAATCATCTTGAGCACATCAAAAACGTGAAGAGGGGCAAGGCGCTGCACTGCACGAGCTGCCATTATGCCTTGGTCCAGAGCAAGTCTCATATGGAGGTGGACCAGAACGTCTGCATGCTCTGTCACTTTTTTGTAACCCCGGCCTATTACAATCAGAACTGCACGGTCTGCCACGGGGAGAAGAGGAAGGATGTGAAGATTGGCGAAGTGACTTTTTCCCACGAGTCCTTCATGAAAACAGGTTCGCGCTGCATCGAGTGTCACAGCCAGACGGTGAAAGGCACTGGCGAGGTGGCTGATGAGCGATGCCGCGAGTGCCATGTTGAGAGGAGCATAGAGAGCCGGGACGTCACGAGGCTCCACGAGATACACATCAAGAAGGGCTACATTACCTGTTTCAACTGTCATGGCACGATTGAGCATGCCAGAGAGACCACTAAGTTCTCCCGGGCAATTGAGCTGGCTTGCGGTGATTGTCATGGTGAACTGCACGAGAGCACCAGGGATATGTACATGGGCATTGGCGCAAAAGGGGTAAAAGATGAGCCGTCCGGCATGTATAGTTCGAGGATACGATGCACCGGCTGTCACACCATCGAAAAAACTATTCACGACGACAAGAATGTGTCGGCCAGGGCCTGGGAGGCCAAGAAGACCGCCTGCGTTGCCTGCCATAAAGAAGGTTATGAAAGAATGGCCGAGGATTGGAAGAAAGGGATGGCTTCATTCACCGGCGCTCTGCAAAAGATAGTGGATGAGTACAGGAAAACGCTGGACCAGCGCAAGGGGCCGAAGGACGTTCTGACCGACTGGGATAACATAGAATACAACATGCACTTTCTGAAAAACGGCAGGGGTGAACACAACATTCAGTATGCCGTCGAAATCGGCAGAAATATTCTCGCCTCCGTGCAACAGGGCTACAAGAGAATGGGTATTGCGCAGAAGATCAGCCCGCCTGAAGCTCTGGCAAAGCCGGACGGAGACTGCATGTTCTGCCACGCCACATATAAACCTGAAAAAGAGATCTACATCAAGGCGATCAGCACCAAGTTTAACCACAGCATGCATGTGGAGATGGGCACAGAATGCACCAAATGCCACGATCCCAAGATGCACCGGCTCGGTGGTTTCATCAAGACCGGCTGCAAGGAATGCCACCCCGACATGAAGCTCTAATGCCGGGCGGCCTTTCGCGCCTACCTTCGTTGGGCGACCCGGTAAGAAGATTCTGGGAGGGCCCGGGTACCCCGCACAAGCAACTGGTTCCGCGACGTACCGTGAGGTACGCCTACGTATCCCGGGCCTCGGCCCGCCTCGGTATTCATCGAAATTCCACCCGGCATCAGTCGACTTACAACATAGTTTTTTCACGGGCTCTACACTGGCGACTGGCCACTGATTACCGATTACTGATCACCGATCACCGGAAACTGGCCACTGATCACTGGTAACTGGTCACTGCTTTTCAGGCGGTTCCACCCACGTTCCCATACCTTTGTAAGGTAAAGTGAGGCGCAGTAATTCCTTACGCTTGGCCATGTACCTGTCTTTCATGCCTTTGAGCCAGGCACTATGTTCACGCACAAACTTCGCCGTGCCGATCTCCCACCCGGCCTTTCCTTTGGCCGGTTTGGCTTTCGCATCGAGCGTGAAGCTACCGTGGCACAGGGTGCAGATCAATTGCCCGCCGCGTAAGCGCACAATCTCGCACCCGCAATACGGGCATCCCGTGCGTCTTTTCGCAGTCTTGTCAGAGAAGATGAGTTCTCCAAGCTTTCGCGCGAGATCGACATTTCGCCGGTCAGAAACGACTTCTCCCGGCAAGGCCGCCCTCAGATTGACGCTTGCTTTCACGTCAAGACAGAGAACACCGGCAAGGGCGCGCAGTGTTTGAGGGGCGACACCCATCTTTTCTTCTATTCCGTACAGGTTAACGAGGACGCAGGGTTTGTGTTCATTACGCTGCGCATCTTCGTAAAAAAGAAATCCTCTGTCGAGGATACGCTTAATGATGCTGTGAGCACCAAGGAAGTAAACAGGGGCAGCGATGAGAAGCGCATCCGACTGGACGATCTGTTCTCTCAAAAAACCTATATGATCGTTCTGAGGGCATGGCTCACCCATGATACATGCATAGCAGGCCCGGCATGGTCCGATGTAGAGGCCCGGCAGCCTTATAAGCCTAAGCGTCGATTCTGCGGGCACGTAACGCGATATCTCCTTCACGAAGACTTCACAATTGCCAAGTCTTCGTGAGGAACCAATCAGCCCGAGGATCTTTTTTGGTTCTGCGGAGAGCATTGTCTCGTGACTCATAATAACAACCTTAAATTTTTTTAATCTTTTTGCCGCTGAATCTTGACAAGGTCAATACCATGCTAATTACTGTAACATACGATAAATTATAGCACATTTTGCATATAGGCGCATTTGCAATCAGGGGCACGAGAAATTGGTCACAACCATATACCTTAGTTGGCTGAGGTACTTTGTTGGAGAGGAAAAAAGCCATCCCTTGTTCAACTGCCTTCGCCTGTTATGGCTTAGTCGTCGCCACAGGCTTGAATTCAGGGGCCCTTACAATATTTTTTTTGCCACGTAAGCCATTATTTTTACATGTATTTTTTACATTCGGTGAGTTGAAATTGTACAAATCGCAAAAAAAAATCTTGACAAGAAAATTAAAAAAAATTAATTTGAACGGCATGCAAGCTATGTAAAGCTTGTGAAAATTGGCGTGAACGGCGCGGGTGATGGGTTTGGACGTGGCTAAGATGATTTTTGTGATTGAAGAGCCAGGGGGTGTGGTATGAAGAGGTTTTTCGTTTTTTCTGGTTTAGTTGAGCTTCTGCTGCTCTGCTTTCTGCTGATGTCGCCTTCGGGCGTCTTGGCACAGGCGAAGCGCGGAGGCGCAACGTTCGTTGGTGTTGACGCCTGCAAGGAGTGTCATGAGGATCGCTTCAAGGCCTACGCAGCGTCTGTTCACGGCAAGAAGGTGGTGCCTGATAATCCTGCAAACAGAGAGGGGTGCGAGTCCTGCCACGGACCCGGTTCTCTCCATGTTGACCAGGGCGGCGGCAAGGGTGTCGGCGGAATGATCACTTTCAACAAGAAAGAGAACTCTGACATGAGGTCCGCTGTATGTCTGAACTGCCACGAGAACAGCACGCAGCTCGCCTTATGGGATTCCGGTGTTCATAAGAAGAAAGACGTATCATGCAGCGACTGCCACTCTATCCACAGTGGCCCCAAGACCGCTACGGGCTACGGTACCGGCATGGCGCCCATGGGCTACTTGCCCGGTCCTGAGTACGTGACATGCGGCAAGTGCCACCTGGATATCAAGGCTGCGATCAACAGGCGTTCCCATCACCCGATCGTCGAAGGCAGGATTACGTGTTCCAACTGCCATCAGCCGCACGGCTCGATGGGCCCCGCCCAGATCAAGGCAGACAGCGTGAACCAGCTCTGCTACAAGTGCCACGCGGACAAGAGAGGTCCCTATATGAACGAGCATCCGCCAGTTGGGGAGAACTGCGCGTATTGCCATCTAGCCCATGGGGGCGTCCACACGGCGCTCCTGACTGAGAAGGTCCCGAACCTGTGCCAGGGCTGCCACGATGCCACGCGTCACCCGGGAACCCGCTACGGCGCTGACACCATGTTCACTGGTGGACTGATAGGGGGTTCGCCGAGCAACAAGGCTTTCGGTCGGTCGTGCCTCAACTGCCACAGCAATATCCACGGCAGCAATGCCATTGGCTCGCCTGGCGGCGACTTCTTTATACGATAGGGGGGTGACATGAAAACAAAAATCATACTCGCTTGTATAGTCAGTCTGCTTCTTTTCTCCCACGCATATGCCGAAGATAACAGCCCGTTCTCGGGCGGTATCTTTCTCGGCGGCCGCGGGATTAACCAGAGCCAGAAGAGCGCGAACTTTAACCAGTACAACGAAATAGCCCCCGGTCTCTTCGGCGGCGGTAATTTGGTCTACGATAAGGATAAGTACCACTTCATGGTTGATGGCGCCTATCTTGGCGAGGACGATTATTATGTCAAAATGAAAGGCGGGAAGTGGGGGGAGTACAAATTCTCACTCTATTTCACTGAATTTCCTCATAACCTCTCATTCGAAGACCGGTCCGTCTTCGTGAATCCGGGATCGCAGGTGCAGGGTCTTGGGACGGGAGCAACTGCGACCAGCCTCAGGAACCTAAGTACTTGGCCCAGCACGTCCTTTGACTACAAGTATACCCGGAAGGACGCGGGCGGTACCTTCGACCTGCAGATGATAAGGCCTTTCTTCTTCAACGTCGATGCAAACCAGCTGAAGAGGGAAGGACAGGTACCCTGGGGTGCAAACAGCCCGGGCAGCGTCAGCAACACGACAGAACTCGCAAAACCGATTGACGACACCACAACCAACGTCAATGCGACATTCGGCTGGAAATCGAAGCAGTACTATGCAGCCTTCAGCAGCGGGTATAGCTGGTATACCAACGGCGCCGAATACATTTCGTTTGTAGACCCCTTCGGAGGAGGCCTGAACAGAATCGCCGGTGCGCCGGATAATAACTCGTACTATCTAAAGTTCACAGGCACGGCGAAGCTTCCTCTTTCATCGACCTTTTCGTTTACAGGTAGCTTTCAGCAAAACAAGTCCACGACGAATCTGAGCAATACCTATGTCAATATCCCGGGGGTGACGACAAGCAAGCCCAGTTTTAACGGGGATGTGGAATACTGGAACGTGGCGGCGAACCTTACGTCCAATCCCTGGAAGAATCTCACCACGAAACTCTACTTCAAGTATCTTGACAACAAGAACAAGTCTGACACGATTGACTATATCAACTCAACGACGGGCGCTTTCCTGGGGTCAAATGAGCTCTTCGATTACCAAAGGACCACGGTCGGCGCAGAGGGTGCCTACCGGTTCACCAAGACCCTTAAAGGGATCCTGGGTTATGAATTCAGCGACCTGCAGCGCCGGTCACATGAATCGGAACTTGGGGAAGTACATGAAGATCCGACAACGGCAGAGGCGGGAATCCCAGACACATGGGAAAACAAGTGGAACGCGCAGCTTGTGTGGAACCCCCTTGATTGGCTTGGCACACGCCTCAAGTACCAGAAGCTTTACAGAGGTGCCACGATTAATATGTCAAACCCGGTGAATCCGGCCGATCCCGCCAGCGCTAATGCCGTGCTCGACAATTACAAGCAGGATTTCTATGCGGCCAGGAAAACGCAGGACATGATCAAGAGTACTCTAGACCTCACCCCGATCTCCAACCTTGATGTGACCTTGGAGTATGCATTCAAGCACGATTCGTACGATGGGCAGACCCTCGGCTACTATAAGGCGCAGCAGCATGAGTTCATCATGGACGGTTCATACGATCTGAAGGGTGTCAAGTTCTTCGGGTTCTTCGACTATGACACAACCTGGACGGATCAGCAGACGAGATATGTCAACGTTACGTCTACGCCCCCCCTGCCCAATGCCAGCCCACTCGCCGCGCCTAATCAAAATTCTTTTAACTGGCGCTCGAGTCTGCAGAACAACAACTATGCATATGGTGCAGGAAGCTCATTTCCCATCATAAAGGACAAGCTCTCTTTCATCGTGCAGTACGATTTCCAGAAGAATAACGGCACCGGGGACTTCACCTCGCAGTTCCTGAGCACGAACCCGAACTCACCAATCGCCCTGAATCCCAACCTTCTGAACATCTACCCGTGGGACGACTATACGATGCAGTCGATCTCCGCGCGCCTCAAGTACGATGTCACGAAGCAGTTCGGGCTCATGTTCGGCTACATCTACCGCCAGTTCAAATATAATGACGCTCAGATCCCCGCGGTCGATCCAAATCAGACTTCCGCCACCATACTCGGCTACCGTTACGTGATGAATCCGGCCCCCGGCACCGTGAATACCTTACTCTCGGGAGCCTACACCGACCAGAACTACAACGCAAACATCTTCTTTGTGAGGGCAATGTACAAATTCTAGGAAGGATACTCGACGAGCAAGAACGGGGACCTCTGCGGTCCCCGTTTTTCATTATGCGTGCCGCAGGGTGCGTCAACCTTTTCTGTAGTAACGGCACGCTTCTCGCTTTTTAAGGGCTTAACCATGTTGAAAATAAACGGAGTTCTGTGTTACAACTAGAGCCATGATCAAGAACAAGAATCTTAATCCCCTGAACAAAGGGATATTCATCTGGCTTTTCGTAATACTGATCATCCTTTTCCTCTTTAACATGTACCATAAGCCGAAGAGGCATTATGAAAACGTCATGTTCAGCGACTTTGTTGAATCGGTCAAGTCTGGAAAGGTGGCTTCCGTGGTCATGCAGGGAAAGAACATCACGGGAACCTTCAAAGAGGGTGGTGAGTTCAAGAGCTATGCCCCTGACGATCCTGAGCTTGTCAAAACGCTGAGGGATTCCGGAGTAAGAATCCAGGCCAAGCCGGACGACGACTCGGGGATCTGGCAGTCGATCTTTGTCTCCTGGTTTCCCATGCTGCTTCTCATCGCTGTCTGGATTTTTTTCATGAGGCAGATGCAGGCAGGAGGAGGCAAGGCTCTGGCCTTTGGCAAGAGCAAGGCGCGGATAGTCAACGCCAGGGAGAACAAGGTCACCTTCCAGGATGTGGCAGGCATCGAAGAAGCAAAGGTAGAGCTGGAAGAGATCATCGAATTCTTGCGGGACCCGAAAAAGTTTACCAAACTGGGTGGCCGCATACCGAAAGGCGTGCTTCTCGTGGGGCAGCCCGGGACCGGGAAAACATTACTTGCGCGCGCCATTGCGGGAGAGGCGGATGTGCCCTTCTTCAGCATAAGCGGCTCAGACTTCGTTGAAATGTTCGTGGGCGTTGGTGCGTCGCGCGTGAGAGACCTGTTTAACCAGGGCAAGAAGAATGCACCCTGCATCATATTCATAGACGAGATAGATGCTGTGGGCCGGCACAGAGGAGCGGGCCTCGGTGGAGGACATGACGAGCGAGAGCAGACGCTTAACCAGCTGCTCGTGGAAATGGACGGGTTCGAATCGAACGAGGGTGTCATTATTGTGGCCGCAACCAACAGGCCTGACGTGCTTGACCCAGCCCTTTTGAGGCCGGGCAGATTCGACCGGCAGATTGTCGTCCCGATTCCGGATGTCAAGGGCAGAGAGGCTATTCTCGGCGTGCATACGAAAAAGACCGTCCTCTCCAGGGTTGTCGACCTGTCTATCGTAGCGCGGGGCACACCAGGCTTCTCCGGCGCTGACCTTGCCAACCTGGTCAACGAGGCAGCGCTTCTGGCTGCGAGAAAAAATAAAAAAGAGATCGAGATCTCCGACCTTGAAGAAGCCAAGGACAAGGTACTGATGGGGGTGGAGCGCAAGAGCATGATCATCCCTTACGAGGAGCGGCGTAATGCCGCGTACCACGAAGCCGGCCATGCGCTCGTTGCCAGGATGATCCCCGGCTCCGATCCGATACACAAGGTGACCATCATACCGAGGGGGAGAGCCCTTGGTATCACGCAGCAGCTCCCTATCGATGAGCGCCACACGTATCCGCGGGAATATCTGATGGACAACATTGCGATCCTTCTTGGTGGAAGGGCTGCCGAAGAGCTGGTGCTCAACCATCAAACCACGGGTGCTGGAAATGACATTGAGAGGGCCACGGAAATAGCCAGAAAAATGGTCTGTGAGTGGGGTATGAGCGAGAAACTCGGACCTCTGAATTATGGCAAAAAAGAGGAGCTTGTCTTCCTGGGCAAGGAGATGCAGCGCCAGAGGGATTTCAGCGATGAGACCGCTCAAGACATAGACGCGGAGCTGAAGCGGATCGTGACTAATTGCTTTGACAGGGCCCGCCGCATTCTCCGTGACAACAGCGATGTCCTGCACGCCATTGCCAAGAACCTTCTCGAAAAAGAAGTCCTCGACGGGCAAGAGATAGACAGAATAATTGAGGAACTCAGGAATGGGGTGGAGGCAGCGGTTCGAGGATAGGCCCCTTATCATGGGCATCCTCAACGTCACACCTGATTCTTTCTATGACGGGGGAAAGTACTACCCGCAGGATGTGGCTCTAACACATGCGCTGCGCCTTGCTGACGAAGGCGCCGATATCATTGACGTGGGCGGAGAGTCGACGCGCCCCTATTCTGACGTCACGTCGGCCGAGGAAGAGTTACGCAGGATTATCCCCGTAATCAAGGCCATCAGGGAACGGTCGTCTGTTTTTTTATCGGTCGATACGTACAAGGCGCCTGTTGCCAGAGAGGCTGTCAGTGCCGGCGCTGATATGATCAACGATGTGAGTGGTCTTACCTTCGATCCTGAAATCGGCACGGCCGCAGCGCAGTCAGGCGTGCCGGTTGTCATCATGCATACTAAAGGGAAACCTAAAGAGATGCAGGTTAGTCCTCGGTATGACGACGTGATTCGGGAAATCAAGGAGTTCTTCGCCGACAGGATATCGTTTGCGCGGCAGTGCGGCGTTGATGATCAAAACATCATTCTTGATCCGGGGATCGGCTTCGGCAAAAGGCTTCAGGACAACCTGATGATCATCAAAGAACTCCACCGCTTCAAGGAGCTTGGATACCCGGTCCTGATAGGTACCTCGATGAAAAGCTTTATCGGAAAACTGGAAGAATCGCCTGACCTTGATGAGAGAGCAGAAGGAACGCTTGCGAGCCTTGCGCTGTCGCTTTGGAACGGCGCTGACATCGTACGCGTTCACGACGTGAAAAAAGCAAGGAAGGTCTTAAGGCTCGTGCACGCTGTGATGAAAGCGTGATAAACTCAACCCGCAGGGGACAAAAGAAAAGAGGGTGGCTGGTATGAAGCGGCTGTTCGGGACCGACGGAGTGCGGGGTGTTGCAAACGTATATCCCATGACGTCTGAGGTGGCACTCAAAATCGGGAGGGCTGTTTCGCATGTCTTCAAGGAAAGGCACGGCAGGGGAAGGATCGTGGTGGGAAAAGATACGAGGCTCTCGGGCTATATGCTGGAGACAGCAATTGCATCGGGCGTTTGCTCCATCGGGCTCGATGTCTGGCTCGTGGGTCCGCTTCCTACGCCGGGGATCGCCTTCATCACGCGGAGCATGCGGGCGGATGCCGGTGTAGTGATTTCTGCTTCTCATAACCCCTATCAGGACAACGGAATAAAAATCTTCTCGGGTGAAGGCTTTAAATTGCCGGATGAGCTGGAGTCGGAGATTGAGCGGACGATCATGGATGGCTCCATTGATCAGCTTCGCCCGGTCGCTTCCGAAGTAGGTAAAGCGCATAGGATCGACGATGCGGTGGGACGATATATAGTCTTTTTGAAAAACACGTTTCCCCAGGAGCTCTCCCTCACAGGACTCAGACTGGTGGTGGATTGCGCGCACGGTGCAACGTACAAGGTAGCGCCGGCTGTCTTTGAGGAGCTTGGCGCGCATGTGGTCCCTTACGGAGTCGAGCCTGACGGAGAGAATATCAACAAAGAGTGCGGAAGCCTTTACCCGAACGCGCTGCGAGAGCTGGTGCTGGACAAAAATGCTCATGTCGGTGTCGCTTTCGATGGTGACGGCGACAGAGTGCTCTTCGTTGACGAGAAAGGCGAGATTGTTGACGGTGATACCTTGATGGCGATCTGTGGCAGGTATCTGAGGGAGAAATCCTGCCTGAAGAGGAATACGGTGGTGGCAACGATTGCCAGTAACATGGGGCTCGACGTGTGCCTGAAACGGGACGGGATTCGGGTCGTACGAACCGACGTGGGCGATCGCTACGTACTGGAAAGGATGCTCCAGGATGGCTTCAACTTTGGTGGTGAGAAATCAGGACACGTCGTCTTCCTTGACCATAACACCACAGGAGATGGCGTGGTCACCGCGTTAAAGGTGTTGAACGTCATGATAGAGAAAGGGGCAAGCCTTCATGACCTCAAGAAGGGGTTCGATGAGTTTCCTCAAGTGGAGCTCAATGTCAGAGTGAGAGAAAAGAAACCCCTCAACAAGCTCCCCGAGTTCCAGAAAACGGTGGAAGGCGTTGAGAAAGCTCTGAAAAACAAGGGCAGGGTGGTCGTCAGGTATTCGGGGACGGAGATGCTTCTCAGGATCATGGTGGAAGGCAAGAACCATGATCAGGTGAAGAGTTACGCACACGAGATCGGGGAGGTAGCCCGACGATACCTTTCGGAGACAAAGCATGCCTGAGCTCATGGTGAATATCGATCACATTGCGACATTGCGGGAGGCAAGGGGCATTTATTACCCGGAACCCGTTTACGCTGCCGGGATCGTGGAGATGGCTGGCGCGTCCGGTGTCATCGTTCATCTCCGTGAGGACAGGCGCCACATAAAAGACAGAGACGTGAAGCTTCTGCGCGAGGTGGTGCGAACGAAACTGAACCTGGAGATGGCAGCCACAGATGAAATGATAGCCATAGCGCGGGAGATAAGGCCGGAGATGGCTACCATCGTTCCGGAAAAGAGGCAGGAGTTGACGACCGAAGGCGGTCTCGACGTGGTCCTCCTTAAGAGCAGGATGACCGAGGCTGTGGCACAACTCAGGGAAAGCGGAATTAGAGTAAGCCTCTTTATCGATCCCGTAGACTCACAGGTCGCGGCCTCAAAAGAGACGGGTGCGGACATGGTCGAGCTCCATACGGGCAGATACAGCGACGCGCAGACCGAGACTGCCAGGATCGAGGAGCTGAAAAAAATAGTCCTTGCGGCAAGAACGGCCAGCACCTCGGGGTTGTTGGTGAATGCAGGGCACGGCCTTCACTATCATAACGTGAAGGATATTGCGGCCATACAGGAAATTGAGGAGCTTGCAATCGGTCACAGCATTGTAGCGCGG
>Ga0209039_10002089_pt1 | contig 17435 bp, 25 predicted proteins | sample BogFormECP12_OM1_FD_188238 | JGI IMG/M metagenome (GOLD analysis project Ga0209039, IMG submission 188238) | Bog forest soil microbial communities from Calvert Island, British Columbia, Canada - ECP12_OM1 (SPAdes) (version 2) | ecosystem: Environmental > Aquatic > Freshwater > Wetlands > Bog ... | reverse complement strand
CTTGCCCGCGGTGTCGAGGATGGTGATCTCCTTGGTGGAGAAATCGACGATCGAACTGAACCCCATCCACGTGGAGAATCCTTTGCCGCCCTTCAAGCGAAGCACAGTCTCCGCCGGCATGGCGGCAGCCATGCCTTTCCCGGCGCCCGCCGCCATCTGCGCGGGCAGGGCGGGGTTCGTCTTGATCTCCATTTTGTAGCGCAGTGTGACATCGGCGCGCACCACGGCGAGCGTGAGCGGCGCCAGAAATACGAAGGCGAAGGCGCGGAAGCGGTAAGACCTCATAGTATTTTGGACCCCCGAACCCTACATCATGGCACAATTCCGTTATGAAGACTCTTGCCTGCTTTCTGTGGCTGGCGGCCGCCGCCGCCGCTCAGAACCGCTATCCGGTGGATTGGCGGAAGCTCGAACCCGAGATCCTCGATCGCTTCACCACCCTGCTCAGAATCGACACCAGCAACCCGCCCGGCAATGAGACCAAGGCTGCGCAGGCCATCCAGGCCGTGCTGGAACACGAGGGCATCCCCGTGAAGATGTTCGCCCTGGACCCGGCGCGCGCCAACCTGGTGGCGCGCATCAAGGGCAACGGCTCGAAGAAACCGATCCTCATCATGGGCCACACCGACGTGGTCGGCGTGCAGCGCGAGAAATGGAGCGTCGACCCCTTCGCCGCCATACGCAAGAACGGCGTCATCTACGCCCGCGGGTCGAGCGACGACAAGTGCCACGTGGTGGCCGGCATGACGATTCTGCTGCTGCTGCACCGCCTACACGTGAAACTAGACCGCGACGTGATTTTCCTGGCGGAAGCCGGCGAGGAGGGCACCACCAGTTTCGGCATCGACTTCATGGTGAAGGAACACTGGCCCGAGATCGAAGCGGAGTACGCCCTGGCCGAAGGCGGCGCCATCGTCGAAGACCACGGCAAGGTGCATCACGTGCTCATCAGCGCCACGGAGAAAGCGCCGCGCCGCATACGCCTGGTGGCCCACGGTCCGGCCGGCCACGGGTCGCGCCCCATCATGGAAAACGCGGTGGTGCACCTGGCCCAGGCCGTGGCGCGGGCCGGGACCTGGCAGACGCCCATGCGGCTCAACGCCACCACGCGCGCCTACTTCGAGCGGCTGGCCGAAATATCGCCGCCCGCCGAGGCCGCCCGTTACCGCGGGATTCTGGACCCCGCGCGCGCCGCCGAAATCGACCGCTACTTCCGGCAGCACGATCCCGGCCACTATTCCATCTTGCGGACTTCGGTGGTGCCCACCATTCTGAAGGCCGGCTTCCGCAACAACGTGATTCCTTCTGAAGCCGAAGCCAATCTGGACGTGCGCGCGCTGCCCGACGAGAACATGACGAAGTTCCTGGCGGAGTTGCGCCGCATAATCCACGACCCCGCCGTGGACGTGATTCCGCCCGCGGGAGAGGAGCGCCCGCTGGCCGCGCCGTCGCGCATCGATACGGAAATGTTCCGCGCGCTGGAAACGGTGGCCCGCCGAATGTTCGACGCCCCCAGGCTGCCCGGCATGATGACCGGCGCCACCGACAACGCCGAGCTGCGCGCCAAGGGCGTCCAGGCGTACGGCGCCGGCCCGATTGTCACGCCCGAGGAAGGCCCGCTGGGCGGCGCGCACTCCGACGACGAGCACATCTCCGTACACTCGCTGATGACGATGATCGAGTATTTGTGGAATACGGTGATGGAAGTGGCGGCGAACTAATTAGAAGGTAAGCAGGGCGTTCCGCCCGCAGGCTGCTTCAACGACGCGGTCACGTCCGTTTTCGGAAAGTCAGCCCCCTGGAACAGAAGCGCCTCCCCCGAGACCTTGGAAAGCGCATAGGCGCAGCAATCGCAGAAATTCAGGCCCGCGGGATGATTGCCCTTCCCGTACTTCCTCCATGCGCTCCGTGCCTCGTCCACCAGGTCCGGCGTGAACGGCACGATATCGATCTTGGCCTTATGCACCAGCAGGTCAAGCTCGCGCCCGCCTTGGTCGCCCTTCCGCGCTTCGATTACGATCGCGGACTCCAACGCGTTGACAGCCGATATCAAGCGCACCGGATCGCTGGCGATGCAATCGATGAAGCGTTCAAAACCCGGTTCCTCCAACAGAATCGCAATGATGGCGGAGGTATCGATCACCATTTAGACTACGCCGGCAAACCGTGCTCGTCAAACCCGATGATCTCTTCAGGGCTGCGCTTGTCGTAGTCTGGCAGGGCCGCGCACCGATCGCCGATGGCTCGCAGTTCTTCCGTCAGGCGCGGCGCGACACGGCGCCCCGTCTCACGTCTTAGTTGCTCCCTGAGCGCATTCACCACGGCATCAGTAATCGATTGGCCGGTGCGCGCCGCCAGCGCGCGCGCCAACTCATCGGCCTGGGCGTTCTTGATGTTCAAGGCCATTTACAGAATCTTCCTAAATATGCGCCTTCTTCCTAAACCAATAATAGCACAGCACATCGCGGAAGCCAGATACGAGGGATAGCGTAGGTGAGAGCACAACAAGTCCATTTGAATTCGCCTCCACGCGGGGAACCTCTTTCGCCTGCATCGAATCTAAGTCTCTGCATGCCACGTGTGATTCTTCTTGCGGCGCTCGTCCTCGGTGCGGCGGCCGCCCAGGAAATGCCGCGCATCAACATTGATGGCGTCATCCCGAACCAACCGGGCATCCCCGGGCCGCTCAAGCCAGGCATCGAAGTCTCCATCTACGGACAGCACCTCGGACCCGAGACTGGCTGCACGGCCGGTGCCGGCGGCTGGAGCGACGTCAAGCAATTGTGCGAAACCGCGGTCACGGTCGGCGGCGTTCTGGCAGCGCTGCTGTACGTGCAGGATAAACAGATCAATCTTCGCATTCCGTACAATGTGCCTACCGAAGGGATGGCGCCGTTCGTGGTCACCAGAGAGGGCCGCGCCAGTCCCACCGTCCCTGTGCGGTTCGCGCCCTACCCGGCCGCCATTACACCGCCGGGGATGGCTTACGTGGACATGCCCGTCTGGATCGAAGTCCGGTTACCCGATCCGCTGTGGCACTCGCTGCGATACCCCGTGACGATCCGTCCCGCCGACTTCGGCGGCCATCAATTCGAAGTGCGGCGCCATGGAATTCTCTTGCGCCCCAACTCCGCACGGCTTGTCCTTCCATCGCTCGGAGGCCCCGGGACTTATGGCACCATAGGCTGGGGCTCCCTGGTCGGCCTTCCACATGAGCCGAAGAACCCGCGCCGGCTGCCGCTGCACCTGTTATACCGGTTCGACAAGCCCGGGCCGTATGAGGTCCGGTACGTCGGCTACGATTTCCGCTACCCGATGGAGAAGCACGTCCTGGCGCGTTCCCCCTGGATACCGATTCAGGTGAGGCCCTTGCCGCCTGGCAAGCGGCAAGCGTGGTTGGATTCGATGCGGAGCGCGGAGCCGGGCGACCCGGTCGAATGGCTCAGCGATTACCTGCCGTCCTTGCTAGCCGTGCCCGATGCCGCGGTGCTGCCCTTTCTGAAGGATGCCATGCACCATCCCAACGACCTAGTGCGCCAATACGCCCTTTATGCCCTGTCTTTCTTCGACGACACTCTGCTATCCAGTTGGATTCCGGCCGCGATCCAGGAGAGCGGCCCCACCCCCGATCTTGCCTACCTGCTAAGCTGGCGGCGCGACTTATTTCAACCGCGCGGCAACGACATCGTCCATGCCGTACTGCCTTACCTGAAGTCAACGTCTCCCCTGCTGACCGCTGGAGCGCTCCAGACGCTCTATTTCATGAAGCCGCAGTATGACTGGAAGGCGCATCCCGAGATCCCGGGGCTGCTGGATCGCGCTGTGGCCGACGAGGCCGAGCGCCTGATTGGTACGCACAGCGCCGCGGTCCTGCAACCTCTCGCGCTTTACCTGGGCACGTGGAAGGCGGAGACCTCGCGCAGACTGCTGCGGCGGTTGGTAGCCGACGGAACTGTGCGCGAGCAGGCGGAGATCTGTCTGCGGTGGATCAGCGAGGCGGCTAGCCACTAGCGCGCCGCGAACTCTGTCGAACAACGTCGTGAGGAATCGGGCGGATGGTCCCAGGTCAATAAAGCCGAGGATCGGCGTCCCTTACTGCACGCCCGGCCTACGAACCCTCGCGAGCACTCGATGACCTCGGGACGCGTAAACCGCCTTTCTGGAGACTGGCCCCGGAAGGAGCGTGGTGGGGTACCCCCAAAGCTCCCCCAAATTCCGGGGAAATTTGGTTCTTGCGCGTGTAAGTCTCGTGTTTGCAACGCGAGGCGGCTGGCAGCCCTTCCCAGCGCGGCGGGGCGTCAAATAACGGCCCCCGCCGCCCCTACCGGATCTCCATGATCTCTTTTTCTTTGTTCCTGGCCGCCTGGTCCACCTTCTCCATGCACAAGTCGGTCAGCTTTTGGATCTCGAGGTGGGCCTTCTTATCGTCGTCTTCGGTGATCTTCTTGTCCTTCAGAAGCTTCTTCACCGCTTCGTTGCCATCTCGCCGGATGTTGCGCACCGAAACGCGATGGTGCTCGGCCACCCCGTGCAACTTCTTCACCAGTTCCTTGCGGCGCTCTTCCGTGAGCGGCGGAATCGGCAGCCGGATGATCTTTCCGTCGTTGGCTGGGTTCAGACCCAGATCGGAAACCCGGATGGCCCTCTCGATGGGCCCGATCTGCGAAACGTCCCACGGCTGGATGGTGATCAGGGAAGGCTCGGGAACGTGCAGGTTCGCCACCTGGTTCAGCGGGGTGGGCGTCCCGTAATAATCCACCCGGATGTGATCCAGAATCCCCAGTGAGGCTCGCCCGGTCCGAATGGAAGCCATCTCGTGCTGCAAATCCGAGACGGCCTTCTCCATCCGCGCCTTCAGGTTGGCCTCGACTTCCTTCACGGAGTTGAATATTGGACTGCCGGGTGCTGGTTGCTGTTCTGTCTTCATGGCGCAGTGTCTCCGAAACGCGGCTAGTGAATTACCGTGCCGATGGGTTCGCCCATCGACATACGCATTATATTGCCTGGAGTGTTCAGATTGAAAACGATAATTGGCAGTTTGTTGTCGCGGCACATGGCGATCGATGTGGCATCCATCACGCCCAGCCCCCGCGAGAGCACCTCCAGATAGGAGATTTCCCCGTACTTCACGGCCGCCGGGAACTTCAGCGGGTCCTGGTCGTACACGCCGTCGACTCGCGTGGCCTTGGCGATCACCTCGGCCTTGATTTCGAGCGCCCGCAGCGTGGCCGCGGTATCCGTGGAAAAGTAAGGATTGGAAGTGCCGGCCGCGAAAATCACGATCCGGCCTTTCTCCAGGTGCCGTATGGCGCGCCGCCGGATGTAAGGCTCGGCCACCTGGCGCATTTCGATGGCGGTCATGACGCGCGTGGGAACGCCCATCTGCTCCAGCGCGTCGGAGAGCGCCAGGGAGTTGATGACGGTGGCCAGCATGCCCATCTGGTCCGCGGTCACCCGGTCCATCTTGTGGGCCGCCGCGGCCACGCCGCGGAAAATATTGCCGCCGCCCACCACCACGCCGATCTGAACGCCCGCCGCCGCCACGTCGGAGACTTCGTGCCCTAACTGCTTCACCCGTTCGGCGTCGATGCCGAAGGCGGCGCCGCCAGCCAAGGCTTCTCCGCTCAGCTTGAGCAGGATGCGCTTGTAGCCGGACATTTGTTTATTGCGAGACCGGCTCGGGCACCGGGTTTTCGCCGCCTGCTTCGGCCGCCGCCACGTCGCCTACCTTGAAGCGGACGAACCGCGCGATGCCGATGTTCTCGCCCAGTTTGGCGATCTTGGTCTTCACCAGTTGCCCCACCGTGAGGGTGGCTTCCTTCACGAACGGCTGGTCCAAAAGACAGACCTCCTCGTAGAACTTGGCGATCCGGCCCTCCACGATCTTGTCCAGAATTCTCTCCGGCTTGCCTTCCAGCACGGCCCGCGCGCGCGCGATCTCCTTCTCCTTATCGAGCACGTCCGCCGGAACGTCCTCCTTGCGGATGTAGCGCGGATCGGCCGCCGCGATGTGCATGGCGACATCGTGCACCAGTTCCTTGAAATCGTCGGTGCGCGCCACGAAATCGGATTCGCAGTTCACCTCCACCAGCACGCCGAGCTGGCCGCCGTGGTGAATGTAGCTGCCAATCTTTCCCTGCCTGGTGGTGCGGGCAGCCTTCTTGCCGGCCGACGCGATGCCCCACTTGCGCAGCAGAACTTCCGCCTCCCCAATATCGCCGTTGGCCGCCACCAGGGCGCGCTTGCACTCCATCATTCCCACCCCCGTGCGTTCGCGGAGGTCCTTCACTAATGCCGCGGTGATGTCCGCCATAATGATTTCCGTTCTGATTCCGTACTCGGCCAGCGGTTGCCGCTGTAACCCTACTGCCCGCTCTCCGTCACCACCCGCTCGGGCGCCGGTTCAGCCGTCTCGGAAGCGGGACCCTTGCGCGGCGAGACCTGGGCCGGCTCGTCTTCCATGCTCAGACTCTCCGCCATGATCTTCTCGGCATACTTCGGGTCCACGTACTCGGTGTACTCCAGCATGACTTCTTCCACCGGCGTCTCGTCCTGGACAATCTTGTCGGCCGTGAAGTCCTGCTCGGTGGCCAGCGCGCGGCCTTCCACCACCGCGTCCGCGATCTTGCTGGCGAACAGGCGGATGGCGCGCAACGCGTCGTCGTTGCCCGGAATCACGTAATCCACTTCGTCCGGGTCGCAGTTGGTGTCGACAATCGCCACCACCGGGATGCCCAGCCGCCGCGCTTCCTTCACCGCGATGCTTTCCTTGTTGGAATCGATCACGAACAGCACATCCGGCAGCCCCGGCATGTCCTTGATGCCCGAAAGGTTCTGATCCAAGTGCTTGCGCTCGCGCTCCAGCCGGATGACTTCCTTCTTGGGCCGGCCGGCGTAACCGCCTTCCACCGACGCCATGGCTTCCAGTTCCTTCAGGCGCTTGATGGATTTCTGTACGGTCAGCATATTGGTCAGCAGACCGCCCAGCCAACGCTGGTTCACGAAGTACATCTGGCAGCGCTTGGCCTCTTCGGCAACCGCCTCCTGCGCCTGGCGCTTGGTGCCCACGAAGAGCACGTTCTTGCCCTGCGCGGCCATCTCGCCCACAAACCGGGCGGCGTCTTTGAACATTTTCAGCGTCTTCTGAAGGTCGATGATGTAGATTCCGTTGCGTTCGCCGAAGATGTACTCTTTCATCTTCGGATTCCAGCGCTTGGTCTGGTGCCCGAAGTGAACGCCTGCTTCGAGCAATTCCTTCATCGAGATTGCGGGCAAACTACCTCCTCAAATAGTTGTGAGGGGCGAACCCCTCGGTCCAAGCCTTCTATCATTGTCCCGCGATCCGCCGCGCGGCCCAAAGCGAGATTTGCGCCGCGGAAGAGGGAACAGAAGGCTGCTTCACGGGGAACCTTATCGTTTGGAGAACTGGAACCGCTTGCGAGCGCCCTTTTGGCCATACTTCTTCCGCTCGTGGGCGCGCGGGTCGCGGGTCAGAAGCCCGAGCTTTTTCAGCCGGGACCGCAGTTCCGCATTGAACTCCACCAAAGCCCGGGCAATTCCGAGACGGGCCGCGCCCGCCTGGCCGGCGACGCCACCGCCGTCGGCGAGGATCAAAATGTCGAACTTCTCCATGGTCTCGGTGGCCTGCAACGGCTGCCGCACCACGGCGCGCGAACTTTCCGTCGGGAAATAATCCTCGAACGCGCGGTTGTTGACCTTGATCTCGCCCGTGCCGGGCCGTAAGAACACGCGAGCCACCGAACGTTTCCGGCGGCCCGTACCTAAATGTTGATCTATGGTCGCTAACACTAAACTAGTACCTTCCGTTTCACAGCCAGCGCAACCGGTTTCTGCGCCGCGTGCGGATGACGGTCACCCGCGTAAACATTCAGTTTCCGGTACATCTGTTTGCCGAGCTTGGTCTTGGGAAGCATGCCCGCGATGGCGTCTTCCACAATGCGGATGGGCTTTTCCGCGCGCACCCGCTTCAAGCTCTTCTCCACCAGTCCGCCCGGATACCCGGTGAAATGGCGATACACTTTATTCTCTTCTTTCCGGCCCGTGAGCCGGACTTTGGCCGCATTAATGACGATCACGTGATCGCCGGTGTCCAAAAACGGCGTGTACGACGGTTTATGCTTGCCCATCAACAGCATGGCCGCCTTGCTGGCCAGCTTGCCCAGGACCACGTTCTGGGCGTCGATGACATGCCACTGGCGAACAATGCCGTTTTTGGAGGGGAACTCGGTGCTCATTGACACACTTCTCCAACCCTTCGGGTGTAAAACAATTAGCTTACGGGTCCGAAGGGTGCAATGTCAAATTGGGGCGCGGCCGTAGGGCGGCCCCCCAGGTCCGCGCGGGTCCCCCTGGACCCGCTCTTTGGCGCGCAATACCCTATTTCATCCCCGCGGCCGGTTCTTGGATTGCTCCGCCCAAACGCTCCGCAACCGCAGCCACGAGAGCCTCTGCGGCGTGCAACCACGGCCATGCGAACTCCGGCTCCGGCAGATCCGGGCAGCCGGGGTAGCGCATCAGGCTGGCGAATTGCGTCAGATCCAAGCAAGGGCGTGCGACCGCATCGAGCGTCGCGTCAATCGCCACACACAGCTCTCGCAGCCTCTCCAAATCATGGGTCAACGGATAGAATTGGCCATTGCCGATCAGGAACGCCTTGAGCGCCTTCTCCGCGGCCTGCTGGCCCTGCACGAGCGCCTGGCGAATTGCCGGCGGCGACATCGCCATCAGACCGCAAGCCGCCCGATAATCGTCGGCGGCGAATTCGAGCCAGACTCGTGCCTCTTCACGCGGCTTTGGCCTGGGCATCGTAAAGAACCTTGCCTTCCCTCAGCGCAATCGCCGGTAGAGACATCAGCCAGTCCCGCCGCGCCTCAAAATCCTTGTGCCGGAAAGCAATCACGTCCACCGAAATCCCCATGCCGCAGAGCTTCTGGTAGACGCCCCAGAAACGGTCCGACGGCTGGTCGTCCGGCACCACCACCAGAAAATCCAGATCGCTGTCGGGACGGTCCTGGCCGCGCGCCGTGGAGCCGAACAGGTAGATCTTCTCGGGCTGGTAGAACTCCACCAGCCGGCGCACCACCTCGTTCATGCTCTCCTGCCGCTCCATCGTCTCCATTCTACCCCCGCGGCTGGTTCTTGGCCTGCTCCATGGCGATCTGGTTGAGGTGCTACAGCGCTTTGGCTCCGCTGGCGCCCTCGATGGCCTTCACCGCGATGTCCTGCACCCTCTTTCGCCGGCCGAGTCGGGTTTTCGACGCTGAAGAGGAGAGGCCAGGAGGACTGTGCCGCATTACTCGGGCCAGATCCGGGAGACTTCGACCTGCACGCCAGGGAAACGCTTAGGGGTGAGGACGCCTTCCCGCAGGACTTGCGCGGAGCGGAGACACCCCTCGGCGAGGTATAGAGCCTCAACCGTCCGGCCTTCCGGCGAGACTACCCAGACTTCGGGCACGCCGATTCTGGCGTAGTCGCCGATCTCTTCTTCGCGGTCACGGCGGGTGTTGGCGGGGGAGAAAACCTCGACGACCAGTTGGGGAGCGGAATGGATGTAGCAATCCCGCTCGACGACGGTATCCGACATAAACACGGCGAGGTCCGGCACTCGCGACGTGAGCGGCTGCTGGGAGATAATGAGCCCAAACTGGGAGTCGTGAACGAGTACCCTGTCGGGGTCCAACTGGCGTTCCAGCGATAGGCGGATTCGCCTGACGATCGCTGCGTTTTTCCATTCCGGAGGCGGCATGAGGACCGTCACCTACGAAGAGTGGCTGCACATGCCCGAAGTGCAGGATGCCACTGAAGAAGTGGTGAACGGCGAGATCATGGCGGCGGTAAATGCGAAAGTCGGAGTCCAGGGTGAGGACCTCGCCAGGCGTTTCGATCTCCGACAGTCGAACCGAGCGGGAATCCGCCAGCGGCATGGGCCGGTTGCGGTAGCGATGCATAAGCGCCCGCAGGTCCGCCTGTTGCGGCAAGCCGCGCTCCCGCGGAGCTTCACCCGCGAAAAGGGCGCGCACAGACAGCGGCGATTCCGGCTAAAATAGACTCGCGAGGCGAAAGATAGCGACATGAAGAGTCCCACCGCGGCATTGCTCCAACTCCTGGTTATGAGCTTATCGGCGGGCGTCGCCGCTGGACAAACCCAGCCGGACGCACCCGCCGCCGGTCAACAATTCGATAAGCCGGTCAAGGCCATCGGTTACCGGGTCGGCGGCGGCGCGACAAAAATCGCCCTGGTGGCCACGGGCGCCATCCCGCAAGCTCACGGCGAAGCCAAGGTGGAGGCCAAAATGGGGGCCACCTCCATCGAGGCGGACGTGGCGGGCCTGACGCAGCCGACCAGATTCGGCGCGGGGTTTCTGACCTATGTGCTGTGGGCCGTATCACCGGAGGGCAGCACCTACAACCTGGGCGAGATTCGCATCAACGACGCCGGGGCAGGCAAGCTGAAAACCAGCACCCAGTTGCAGGCCTTCTCGCTGTTTGTCGCCGCGGAACCCTACTTCTCGGTCCGACAGCCGAGCGAGGTTCTGGTGCTGGAAAACGAGATCGCGAAGAACACCAAGGGCGAGGTTCTACTGGTCCACGAGTACAAGCTGATGGCGCGCGCCCAGTACGAGCAACTGGGAAATCCCCTGTCGCTATCGCTGGACCTCAAGCACGTTCCATTGGAGATGTATGAAGCCCGCAACGCCGCGGAGATCGCCCGGTCGCGCGGCGCGGAAAAGTATGCGCCGGACATTTTCGCCAAGGTGGACGAGAGCTTGAAGAAAGCTGAAGATGCCCTGGCGCGGAAGGCCGGCAATCAGGAGATCGTCTCGGCCGCGAGACAGGCGGTGCAATTCGCCGAAGACGCCCGCGCCCTGACCACTCAACGGCAGGAGGAGGAGCGCATCGCGCAGGAGCGCGAGGCGGCGGCGGCCCAAGCCAAGGCCGAGGCCGAGGCCAAAGCCGCCGCCGAGGCGGCCGAAGCCAAACGGAAGGCCGACGAAGAAGCCCAACGCCAGGCGGAACTGGCGGCCGCGCGCGAGGCCAAGATTAAGGCGGAAGCGGAGCTCGCCGCCGTGAAAGCCAAGATGGAGGCCGATGCTCAGGCGGCACAAGCCAAGGCAGAGGCCGACGCGCTGGCCCAGGCCAAAGCCGACGCGGAGGCGTTGGCCGCCAGAACCAAGGCCGATGCGGAGGCGTTGGCCGCAAAAACCAAGGCCGAGGCCGACGAGCGGGAGGCCAAAGCCTTGGCCGAAGCGGAACAGGCCCGCAAGTCCGCCGAGGCGCTCCGCGCGCAGTTGCTGGAACAGTTCAACCGTATCCTCGATACCCGCGACACGCAGCGCGGGCTGGTGATCAACATGGCCGATGTGCTGTTCGACACCGGCAAGTTCGAGCTTCGCCCGATCGCGCGCGAAAAACTGGCCAGGCTGGCCGGCATCGTGCTCGCGCATCCGGGATTGAAGCTCGACATCGAGGGACACACCGACAGCACGGGGAGCGATGAATTGAACCAGAAACTCTCAGACCAGCGCGCGGGCTCGGTGCGGAAGTACCTGGTCGAGCAGGGATTGCCGGAAACCAGTTTGATCGCGGTGGGGTTCGGCAGCTCGATGCCGGTGGCCGACAACAGCACCGCGGCGGGCCGCCAGCAGAACCGGCGCGTGGAAATCATCGTCTCGGGAGAGGTCATCGGCGCCAGGATCGGCAGGCAATAACAAAACCCGCGGGTTTCCTGCGCTAGAATCGGGTATTCATCATGAATACCCGCCGATTAGCATGTTTCCTGCTGGGCATATGGATGGGAGGCGGACTGCTCATGGCCTGGGTGGCCGCCGAGAGCTTTAGCTCGGTGGACCGTCTGCTGGCCCGGCCTCACGCCGTGGCTACGTTGCAGTTCAGGGCGCTCGGCCGCGCCGACGCGCGCCTGCTGCTGCGCTACCAGGTCGCCGAGCAGAACCGCTGGAACTTCGAGAACTGGGAAGTGGCGCAGATCGTTATGGGAGCGCTGTTTTTCTTTTTTGTGCTGTTCGCAACCCGGGAGAATAAGTTCGCGCTCTTCCTGGTCTTGTTAATGATCGCCAGCGTCGTGGTTCAACGCTTCCTGCTCACGCCGGCCATGATTTCGATCGGCCGCCTGATCGACTTCGTTCCTCCCGATGCGCCCTCCGGGGAGCGCACCCAGTTTTGGGTGATGCACAGTTGGTATTGGGGAGTGGAACTGACGAAGTGGTTACTGGCGCTGGCGCTGTGCACGCGGCTGATTTCGCAGCGGAACCGGCGTTCAGGAGACGCCCGGCAGCAGTTCAATATGGTCGATAAAGCCGATCACCGCCATGTCGATGGGTTGTAGAAACCGGCCCACGGAGGTGCAGGCGCCGAAACCCTCGGTGACCACCAGCACCTTGTCGCCGACGCCCGCATCCACCGCGTCCAGCGCCACCACGGCGACACCGCGGTCGCTGCCATCCAGGTTGAGCGGCTGAACCATCAGGATCTTGCGCCCTTCGTGGCTGGGGTGCTTATAGGTGGCCACCAATTCTCCAATGACTCGCGCAATCAGCATGAGCTAGCCTTTCCTCGGCTTGCGGCCCTTGGCTGGAGCCGGGGGCGCGGGCGCGGCCGGCGGAGGCGGCGCGGGCGCAACCTTCGATTTCAGGTGGATCGAATCCACGATCGCCACCACGGTGGCGTCGGTGGCCGGCTCCTGCGGCAGAAGAGCGTAGCTGGCTTCCCGGCCGCGGACCCAGTAGATGAGTTCGCCGGCGCCCGCCCCGGTGCAATCGGTGCAAATGATCCGCTGGCCGGTGTTGGCGAGTTCCGCGGTGAGCGGCTGAATCACCAGCATCCGGTGACCCTCCAGATTGCGATTCTTGACGGTGGACCAGACACAGCCCACCACACGGCCAAAATACATAAGCTAATCCAGGTGCACTTCGTCGACGATGCCGACGATGGCGGTGTCGACGGGCCTGTCTTTGCAGCCTTCGGCCATGCGGGCCGAGCTTCCGGAGACCGTGATGACGCGCTCGCCGATTCCCGCGCTGACGGTATCCACGGCCACCACATAGCCGGCTTCGTCCTTCCCTTCCGGAGAAACCGGCTTGACGATGAGCAGTTTAAAGCCTTCCAAACGGGGGTCTTTCCGTGTGGCAACCACGGTGCCCACCACGCGGGCGAGAATCATGAAGCCTCTGCCGCCGGCTATTTGCCGGCGTTCTGCGCCTGGGATTTGCCGATCGGCAGAACGTCTTCCAGGCTCTGGTGCGGGCGCGGGATGACATGCACCGAGATGAGTTCCCCAACGCGTCGCGCCGCGGCGGCGCCGGCGTCGGTGGCCGCGCGAACCGCCGCCACGTCGCCGCGCACCATCGCGGTCACGTAGCCCGATCCGATCTTTTCCCAGCCGACCAGGTTTACCTTGGCGGCTTTTACCATCGCGTCGGCGGCCTCAATCATGGCCACCAAGCCGCGCGTTTCGATCATTCCTAACGCTTCACCCATCTATGCTCTCCCAAAATACTGTCAAGCCAAACCGCGCGCTTTGATCGCCTCATCCACCAGAGCGATGAGCTCCGCGCGCGTTACGTAAAATCTCGATTCTCCAACTGCGCCCGCGCCCGCATCGTCGGAAGCCACCGGGCAACCCGGCTCCCCGGTGTTCCTGGCCTTCACGCCATAACGCGTGCGCGCATCCAGCAGCTTGTCGACTTCCTGCCGCGGCAGCACCTTGGCGCCGCCCAGCAACTCCGCCACCAGCGCGATGCGCGCGAAGTGTTCCATGGTTTCCATGCGGAAGTATGCCTTGTAGACGTCTTCGCCATAGCATACCGCGCCGTGATTGGCCATCAACAGAGCATCGTACTTGGGGATCAGCGGAAGCATACCCTCGGTCAGCGCCGGCGTTCCGGGCAGCCCATAGTCCGCTATGGGCACGCAGCCCAGCCCGATGATCACCTCCGGCAGCAGCGCCTGGTTCAACGATCTGCCGGCCGTGGCGTAGCCCGTCGCCACCGGAGGGTGGGCGTGCACCACGGCTTTGATGTCCGGCCGCATCTTGTAGACCGTCAGGTGCATGCCAATTTCGCTTGTCCCTTGGAGGCGGCCGGAGATCTTGTTGCCCTGCGTATCCATGACGATCAGATCGTCCGGGTGCATCATTCCCTTGCAGACGCCGGTGGGAGTGGCCAGGATGCGATCGGCGTCCAGCCGGATCGTGATATTGCCATCGTTGGCCGCCACCCAGCCCTTTTGAAACACCAGCCGCCCGATCTGGACGATATCCTCGCGATACTCGCGCTCCGTCTTCGCCATACAGGATCTTAGATTGTAGCAGAATACGCCCACCACAGGACTTCTTTGGCGGGGTTGTAGAATGGTGCAGATGGATTCACGCCGCATGTGCCCGCATTGCCGGGCATTCATCACCAACAAAGACCGTACCTGCCCCTACTGCAATGAGCCCGTGGGCGCCCGCGCCATCGATCGCCGCAACCCCGCCGACATCCTCGGCGGGATGATCCCGCATGCGCGTTTCAACACGGTCGTCATCCTGCTGATCAATTTCGGACTGTTCCTCGCCACCGCGCTCTATAGCATGGGGGCGGGCAACGGCGAGGCCTTTTGGAATGTGGACGTTGGGACGCTGGTGGCGTTCGGCGCCAAGTACAACGCGGGGCTGGCGGCCGGCCAGTGGTGGCGGCTGGTCACGGCCGGCTTCCTGCACGGCGGCCTGCTCCATATCCTCATGAACTCCTGGGTGCTGTTCGACCTCGGCGCCCAGGTGGAGGAAATCTACGGCGCGAGCCGCATGCTGGTGGTCTATTTCGTGGCCAACGTCGTGGGCTTTTACGCCAGCGCGGTCTGGAGTCCGGCGCCTTCGGTGGGCGCCTCGGCCGCGTTGATGGGTCTGATCGGCGCCATGATCGCGCTGGGCGTGCGCCACCAGAACCCTATGGGCAGCGCCATTCGCGCCACATACATGCGCTGGGCGGTGTACATCATTCTGTTCGGGCTGTTGCCCGGCCTTCACGTGGACAACGCCGCTCACATCGGTGGGCTGGCGGCCGGTTTCGCGATCGCGTACGTGGCAGGTTTGCCCCGCCTGGAAAGCTCCTGGACCGAGAAACTCTGGCGAGGCGCTTCCTGGGTATGTATTTTGTTAACAGCGGTGAGCTTCCTAAAGATGTATTTGTGGTTTGCCCACGTCGCGCAGTAACATAGGAGACATGAGACTGCGTGCATTGGCGCTGGCGCTGGCGTTGAGCTTCGGCTTGACAGCCGGCATGGAGGCGAAGCAGAAGCCGGCCGTATCCCGCGCCAAGGCCGTGAAGAAAACCAAGAAGGCGCGGGCGAAGGCGGCGAAGAAGACCAAGGCATACAAGCAGTCCAAGGCCGCCAAGGTCAAGCCGCGCAAGGCCCCCAAGCACCGCGCGTAGCCGCCGGCCTCATTTTCATCCACTGAAGCCGTGTATACTCACGGCATGAGGGGCGGGTCGCATCCAGGCCGCAATCTGCTTTTGGCCGTTTTGGGGGGCGCTTTGATGGTCACCGGCGCCGGCCAGCCACGCGCGCCCGTGCTGGTGGAATTATTCACTTCAGAAGGCTGTTCGAGCTGCCCGCCCGCCGATCGCCTGCTCGAGCGTCTCGACCCGCAAGCCATGGTTCTCAGCGAGCACGTCGATTACTGGAACCACGAGGGCTGGAAGGACCCGTTCTCGGCCGCCATCTTCAGCCAACGGCAGGAAGCGTACGGCCGCCGGTTCGGCCTCGAGAGCGTTTACACGCCCGAAATGGTGGTGGACGGCGAGACGGAATTCAACGGCGCGGATGAGCGGCGCGCGCTGGCGGAGATCTCCAAAGCGAATCGGCGGCCGAAGGCGGAGGTTCGGATCTCGCGAGCGGGCGCGAGTCTGCGCGTGGAAGTGAGTGCGCCTCCCGCTTCCGCCGGCATCTTTCTGATTCTGGCGCAGGACAGCGGAACGTCCGATGTCACGGGGGGAGAGAACACGGGCCACCGTTTACATCATGTGGCCATTGTTCAAAGCATCCGCAAGATCGGCTCGGTGAAGCGCGGCGCCGGCTTCAGCCTTGAGATCGGGTTGCCGCCGGATGGCGGCTCCGGTCGCATCGTGGTCTTCGTGCAGGAGTCCGATCAGGGCCGTGTTTTCGGAGCGGCCATGACCGGTCCCGCGCAAAACTAGTTCAACCGCGCAGCGATTCCGCAACCGAGTTTCTTAACCGGCCAAAGCATCTGATTCCATTGTTGTTTTAGCCCGGATTCAAGCGAAGAGCAAATTCGTATTGTGTTTTTGCCCTTGCTTTTCATTCTTATCTTGTATAATATATGATACAAGATATGGTCGAACCCTTTATCCGCGCCAAACTCTCTGCGGCCGAACGCAACTTCCGTTCCCGCATTGCCCAACTGGCCTCCGGCCAGTGGTTTCTTCGCGGCACTCTTTCCGAACGTTCCAGCAAGTGCGGCAAACCCAACTGCCATTGCGCCAACGGCGAACTGCACCAGTCGGTGTACTTGGTGCAGAGTCATGCCGGCAGGCTGCGCCAGATTTGCGTCCCCAAGCCATGGCGGGAGCGCGTGCGTCAGGCCGTCAATGACTACCGGGAGATGCAACGCCTGATTGAAGAAGTGTCCGAACTGGAATGGAAACGTCTCCGGGAAAGGAAGCCCTAACATTCTCCAACGTCTGATCGCATACTCGGAAAAAGTGTTTCGGTTCTCGACCGGACTCATAGCCTCCCTCACCGACCGCAGACCGGAGCCGCGCATCTCCACGGCCACGGTAGCCAAAGCCGCCATGGTCTTGTTCTGGGCGCGGATGGGAAGCCTCAACGCTTTGGAGATGTCGGGCGCATCCCGCTTCTGGAAGCATTGGCTGGGCCATCCCATGCCCAGCGCCGAAACCATGGGAGACGTACACTCCAAGATGGATGCGGGCACGTTACGGAAAGCGATTCACCAAGTCTACGGGTGCCTGAAAAGCAATAAGGCATTACCGGACAATGGCGGCATCTCCTTGGCCATCGTGGACGGCCATGAAAGCCATGCCAGCTATCTTCGCCACTGCGCCGGGTGTTTGGAACGGACCATCCATGCTGAATCGGGAGACCGCATTCAGTATTACCACCGGCAGGTGACGCTGCTGCTGGTGACCGGCGCGCCTCCCGGCCGCCAACCCCTGCGGATGCCCTTGGATCACGAACCGCAACGCCCCGGGGAAGATGAAATCGCCACCGCCACGCGTTTGCTGGAGCGCGTGCTGGTCCGTTATCCACGTGCCTTCGATTTGGTGCTGGCCGACGCGCTCTACGCCAAGGCCCCCTTCTTCAACTTCTTGCTGGCGCACCGCAAACACGCGTTGGTAGTCCTCAAGGACGAACGTCGGAATCTCTATCAAGATGCC
>Ga0209039_10002088_pt1 | contig 17456 bp, 15 predicted proteins | sample BogFormECP12_OM1_FD_188238 | JGI IMG/M metagenome (GOLD analysis project Ga0209039, IMG submission 188238) | Bog forest soil microbial communities from Calvert Island, British Columbia, Canada - ECP12_OM1 (SPAdes) (version 2) | ecosystem: Environmental > Aquatic > Freshwater > Wetlands > Bog ... | reverse complement strand
ACTAAGGTGATGCCGTTCATTTAGATCATCAAAATCCAGGTTGAACGCTTCGCAAGCATTTTTGCGAGTTTTTGTATCCCAGGCGTTGGTCAGTAAAACGCCGCCCACATCCAGAAACAAAGCAGTGATTTGAGGGTCTTTCTCGCTCATTTTTATCTTTGACTTCCTTAATGATGATCATCAAGTCAGGATCCTACTTCGTGAAAGATCCAATATGTTTTCCGGGAAAACAGATAAATTAGTGGTATTTTTTCCAAATCAAAAATAATTTTTCCCTATTATGTCAGATTGTTATCATTTATAACTTCTTTGATTGTGTTTATCCTTATAAGAAATTAATAAAAACCTTAAAGGACAACGATTATGAACAGGGTATCCAGACAAGAAGATGATTCTTCTTCCCGCCGGGAATAAATATAATTAACTCAAGAGATGCGACCTTTGAGATTATCTGATCGTACCGGACCTTTTTCAGAAATCAGAGATCTAGCGTTGTCTACCCGGTCCCATACATTCCACAATAAAACGCCCCGTACGCGTTGATCTGCCAGATAATAGAGCACTCCCTTGTGGTAAGGTTCTTGCCAATCAGCCACTATTTCCATTCGAGAATCCAGCTCGCCGACTGCTTCGTAACCCAGCTCAAATAAATCCGAGAAGAAATACGGCAAATGAGTGTATTGTTCAGCTGCGCCAGCCATGTTTCGACCGGCCATTTTCCCCATCATCTTGGCGTTATCTTCATGTTCCACTCGCGTGCGTTTTTCCAACGCAGTATTTATAAAATTTGCTACATCGCCAGCCGCATAGATATCCTGCATACTGGTTTGGAGATATTCATCCACCAGGATGCCATTTTGTACTGCTAAACCGGCGCTTTGCGCTAACGCGATATCCGGCTGGGTTCCAAGACCTGCTACGACACCATCCACTACAATCTCATTGCCACCCTTAGTTTTTAAGAGGATATCACTGCTGCGGTCCTCAAAACTCACCAGACTTTCCTTTGGCAGCACATCTACATTTTTCTGACGGTAAAACTCATTCAGAAATTGGGATAGATCTGCTGGAAACATACGTGCGCCAATACCGGCTTCCAAAAACAGCATAACAACTTTTTTACCATTCATTGCCAGGGCAGCAGCTATCTCAGAACCGATAAAGCCTCCACCGATCACAGCAATCTGGCCATTTCGCTCACTCAACAAACGCAGCTTTTTATAATCATCCAAAGTTCTAAAATAAATGATTTCATCGTTCCCAAATGGCAACTTATTCGGAATTACGCCCGTAGCTAATAATAGCTTTCCATAGTGGTAGGATTCACTGTGATCGTCCAATACCAGCCTTCTTTGCGGATCAAGGTAGCTGGCCCGTCGACCAAGATGAAATTCTGCGGGCGGTTCAGCAGCTTTGCGCCAAATACTATCAAATGGCTTTCCCATCCACAATTTTTTAGACAATGAAGGACGGTTGTAAGGCGGGTATTCTTCAGCACCAATCACGCCGATTGAACTCGTTTTATCAATTTCTCGAATACCATGAATAGCCGCATCAGCAGTTAATCCACTTCCGATAATTAAGTATTTATAATCTGGCATTTTTCACCTGACTTTCAATATGAATGATTTATTTTACTATTTAGATATATTATAGCGACTATGCGCAAATAATAAAATAGACTTAGGATAAAATAATGTTCAATGAAACCCCCATCACCAACCAATAATCTTCCAAATTTATTTGAAGGACCTGCCTCCCAATGCTTATCTTGGACGATGGACATCATCAATCGGTTTGGCCCACGTCTGGCTGGCACGGAAAGCTGTCTTAATACAGCCAAAAGCATACGAGAAGAATTTGAAAACATCTGTGGAACAGCGCGTTTAGAGACCTTTACAACTCACCCTCTGGCCTTTATGAATTTCTATAAGATTAATGTGACTGTGTATATCATTTGTCTAATATTAATATTCTACAACCAGCCGTTGCCAGCCGTAATTGGCCTTTTGTTCATAATAGTCAGTGGAATGCTGGAATTTGGATATTATCGTGAATTTTTTGATTGGTTATTCCCCCAAAAAACCTGCGCCAATGTTTGGTCGAAGTTAGAGCCTCAAGGCAAGGTCGAACAACAAATCATCATCAGCGGTCACCACGACAGCCCACAAGAGATTCTTTTTCTGAAAAAATATCAGAAACTGTTTGCTTTCCGAGCCTTTGCTCCCGACCTGTTCCACATCGGCGGGATTATCTTTTGCTCAAGCTGGGTTTTTATACAAGCATTCAGTGGACGCCTACCCACATACATCGGAGTTCTTAAGATTTTTATGCTGGCAGGCTTGCTGGTCGTGATACCAAAATTTTTTCTGGTCGGCCGGAAGGTTTCTCCCGGCGCCGGAGACAACCTGATCGCCTCTGCAATGATAATACAAACCGCCAGGATGTTTGCCAACCAACCTGGAACTGGATCGAGTAGTCTCAAGCATACTCGCTTGACCTTTATAAGCTTTGATGCCGAAGAATCGGGATTGCGCGGCTCCCGGGCTTTTGTACGCCAGCATTCCGCCGAGTTGCAGTCTTTCCCTAGTTTTATGCTGAATATCGATACGATTTATAACGCCAACCAGCTTCAATTCATGCTAAGTGACCTGAACGGATACGTAAAACTTTCTCAGGAAACAGCTCAAGAATGCCAGCAGATAGCCTGCAAGGCGGGTTATCCCGCTCGTCTGACCCAAATGTTGTTTGGGGGCGGATCCACCGATGCCGCCGAACTGGCAAAGGTTGGGTTTAAAGCCACCACCATGATCGCTATGCCAACTGAGATCATTCGCGACGGCCTGGTTTATCATACTTTAAAGGACACGATCGATCGGGTGGAACCTGAGGCAGTCCGGGCTTGCTTACGAGTGATCCATGATTTTATATTGCAGAAAGAACAATAGTGCGCTGGTTTATCCTAACCTAATCTTCTTGGGCTTAGATCTTTTCAGAATGAAGTTAGAGGGAAGTAGAGATTAAACCTATGCCTTTTCATCCTCATGCTTCCATCGCCTGGTGGATAAAATCATCTCGCAATTCCCGATCACTAATCTCATCTGCCAGCTCGAGCACAAATTGGCGAGCGGTCTGATGTTCCATTTCAGCCTCAGTATTTTTGCCCTGGAATCGATATAACTTTGCCAGAGACCGATGAATCCGCCAAATTTTGGAGCGGTAATCCAAGGCTTGTACCTCGGCCAGAACAGCAAAAAGTAAATCCTGTGCTTCATTCAACAAAAATTGCCTCTCAGCATTATCAGCCTTGTTTTCAGCAAGCAGCATCAGCGCCTCAGCACGCAGCATCCATAATCTCACAACTACATCTTTTGCAGAATAAGAAAGAGCCTCCATCATCTTTTTTACAAACTCTATGGCATGTCGAGGGTCTCCTTTTGCCAATGCCAGTTCAGCTCGCGCCGCCCATACCAAACGCCCGCCATTTGTAATCATACGAATATCGTCCAATTGGAATTGTTCTAATAATTCTCGAGCACCTGCCAGATCATGGTTTTTAATCAAGGTCTCTGCTAGAAAGCCACAAGAAACATGGATCCAGTGTGTTGAATGGCTCTGCTGAGCCATCACTAAAGCACTTTGAAAACAGATTCTTGCTTTTTCAAATGAAAATAAATCTAGGTAAACGACCCCGCTAACAATATCAATATAAGTCTGCCACTGATGGTGCTGAATCTTCTCGGCGATCTCTGCTCCATTCCGGACGCACTCCATAGCACGGTCATAGTGGCCAACAGCCACAAGATTTACCACCAATGTACAATAACTGAACACTTGCCCAGATCGCCAACCTATATCCGTAGCTAACTGCAATGCTCGTTCAGTCATCTGTATAGCGTCTTTGGAAGTAATTCCAGCCGGAACGAATGTATCGGTTTGGGGTTCACTGGTAAGAATGGATTCGGCCGCAAGAGAGGAAGATAGGCTGCGCAGGTCTCCTAATTTCTCGAATAATGCCACTGACTGCGTGAAATGCTCAAAAGCTTTCAATATATTTCCGCCCAATGCATTGGACATACCGAGTAAATCATTCGTTTCAGCAATCCCCTTTTCATCCCCCAATCGTGTAAATATATTAAGCGCTTCCTGGTGTGATTTTTGAGAATCAAGGGGTTGTTCCACATTAATATAATAATTTCCAACCCGGTTCAAGCTGGTCGCCAAAATGAGGTCGTCACCTATTGTACGCGCCAATGAAAGGGCACGACGATAATATGTGCCTGTTTTCTGATAGTCTCGAGCAGACCATAATGCCCCAAGATTAATCAACGCCTGCCACTCTGCGGTCATGTCTTGAGAGGTTTGCGACAGCTCTAAAGCCTGCTCCTGATCTAAACGGGCAAGATCGAAATCACCGGTGATTTCATACAACTCTCCTCTGGCGCGCAGGATAGCCGCCATGGTACGAGGTTCATGTTCGGCTGCCATAAGAGCCCGAGAATAATTTTCAATGGCCTCGGAATTGGCATACGAAAGTCTGGCTTGTTCGGCTGACATCAAGAAATATGGAAGAGCTCGCTGCGGCCGTCCTGCTTGCCAGAAATGCTCTGCAAGGCGATTAGCTATTTCTGATCGATGATCTTTATGGATTTCTTCAAGCACTTCTCCAACAATGAGATGAAGCTCATGCTGCTCGGATTTCAGTAATGAAACATAAACTGCATCCTGGATCAGGGCATGGCGGAAGGTATATTCGATTTCCGGTAGGGTTCCAGCCAGAGCGATCAAACCAGAAGATTCAAGCTGTGCGAGTTGAACGAGATGTGCATTTTTTCTTTGAACAGGTCCCAAGCGATTTAGTACCTTTTCCAATACGCCGGTAGAAAATTGTCGACCGATGACCGAGGCAACCCGCAAAATATGCCGGGCATCAACCGGTAAACGATCGATACGGGCCAACAGCAAACTTTGCAGGTTGTCAGGTATCTCTAATGACTCAATTCCTTTTGTTACCTGCCAGCCTTCATTCTGCCTGGCGAGTATCTGCCGGTCAACTAACATTTGGACGACCTCCTCAACGAAAAGAGGGTTCCCGTCGCTGCTGTTGCAAATGAGTTCATTGATTGATTCAGGAAGGTTGGTTGTGTCCAACAATTTCGCTATCAACTGGCTGCTTTCTGTTTCGGAAAGCGCCGCCAGTGTGATTTCAGTTAAGCCAGCCCCCATTTTATCTCGGAGGTTCTCAACCAATTTCCAACCGGTTGCTTCTCGATCTGGTCGGGTAACAACACAAAAAAGAATCCTTGTTCGTAAAATAATTGGGACCAGATGAACCAGCAAATCAATTGAGGATGGATCCGCCCATTGGATATCATCCAGAATGATATACAACGATCCCCGCTCAGCCAGGGCGACGATGAGCCGGCTAAGGGCTGCCAAATACTGCGCTTGTAAGGCTTGTGGATCCAAAAGCCGCAACCGATCCAGGGCATCTCCCTGCAATGGCAAAGACATGAAATGGCCTAAGAAAGGGATTATAGCTTTTTTTTCATCTCCAAAAAGGTTTTCACAAAGCGCTTGTAGTGCTATGAGAGTCTCAACACTACCAGCGCCTGGATTAATATTCAGGATCGAATGCATCAGGTCAACCAGCAAGTGATAGGGCATCCCCCTACCATAGGACAGGGTACGCCCTTCCATCCAGGTTATTTGCGGGAAATCCGCCGGTTGAAGTTTATTCACGAGTGATCTCCACTCAAGAACCAGACGGCTTTTCCCAATACCAGGTTCCCCAACTACCAATACAGCTCTCCCCAAACCAGCTTGAACAGCCTCGCCAAGCTGCATGAGAAGGCGTAATTCCTTTTCCCTACCGACTATAGCGCCTTGCTGCCTGTTCAGGCTGCGAGTGCCAAGGAACAGTGGATTAAGATGTTCCAGCTCGTAGACATGCACTGGCTCCATTTTCCCTTTTACAGCAATTTTTCCCAAATCAGTGCACTCAAAAGCCTGTGCCAGGAAGCGATAAGTATTTTCAGTGATTAAAACAGTCATCGGGCGGGCAGAAGCCTGCATGCGGGCGGCCAGATTGACGGCGTCACCCATGGCGGTATATTCATAGGCCAGAATGCTACCAACCTCCCCTACAACAACGGGGCCGGTGTTTAATCCTACCCGTATACCAAAATCAATACCATATTGTGTTTGCAGTTCTTGCGCGTACTCCCGGGTGACCGATATAAGATCGAGCGCTGCCCGTCCTGCCCGAATAGGATCGTCCTCATGGGCAACCGGAGCGCCAAAAAAGACCAACAAAGCGTCTCCCATCAGACGGGCAATCGTCCCTTCATAGTGGGAAATGATCGGGTTAAGGATATCGAAAGCCCGGTTCATAATAGCTGTCCAATCCTCCGGATCCATTCGCTCTGCCAAGGAAGTCGAATCAACCACATCGGCAAACAAAATTGTCACGATCCTTCGTTCCCCGGCCAAATGAGAGGACGATCCTCCTTGCTCGATTATGGATTGAGAGCTCGTTCCGGTAAAACCGGGCTTTGAGGATAATTTGACATTATCCAAATTATTTTGAGTATCCAACAAGTTTTTACCGCAATTCTTACAATATTTTGCATCGAGTGGATTGTGAGTACTACAATAAGGACATACCCGTTCCATCGGCTGGCCGCACTGCTGGCAGAATTTAGCATCATCCGGGTTAATAGACGAACAATTCAAACATCGCATACTTTTAATACACCTTACAAATTGGCCACTAAAAGGCAATTAAGTCTCGAATTTCCTACATCTCAGTCTAAGGGAGCTGGTGACCTTTTATCTTCACTCATATTCGCCTATTAACTATCGTTACAAAACCTGCAACTAATATTACTATGTAATAACAATACCCAGGGGCGAGTCTTATTGATAACCATCCAGGCCGGTTATAAGGGATAATCAGCCAGGAAATGAGCAAAAAACAGAATCCATATCATAGCCCTCGACTCTAATCAAGGCGGCGCGAGTCAGTCGTTCTTGCCGGGATGTGTATTGTTTCCAATTGCTCAAAATTTACCGGCAGCCGGATCGTAAATATTGTCTGACCAGGTTGAGAAGACACCTTGATATCTCCGGCATGCTTTTTTACGATGTTGTAGGTTATGCTCAATCCCAAACCGGTACCTTTTCCGAGAGGCTTGGTTGTAAAGAAAGGATTAAACATTTTTTCCTGTACAGAGAGAGGCATACCAGGCCCGTTATCTTCGATTTCTACGGTCACCCAGGCATCTTTGTGATCAGTTCGGATGACCAGCCGGCCTCTCCCATCCATAGCATCAATGGCATTATCAAGGATATTCGTCCAGACCTGGTTCAATTCACTGCCATAGGCCATGATATGCGGGAGTTCAGGATCATATTCACGCACGATTTCAATTCCTTGCTTAAGCTTGTAATGAAGGATAACCAGCGTGTTCTCTAGCCCTTCTTGAACATCTATTTCCTGAATGGGTGCCTCATCCAGGTAGACATAGGTTTTTAAGGCCTTCACAATTTCTGAAATGCGACCAGCCCCCTGACCAACCTCTTCAAGTAAAGTATAGACTTCATAACTGGATGCCATCCAGTGTAACAAGCTACTCAGGCTCTCTTTTGAAAAATCTGCCGCAAAAGTGTCGAGAGATTTTGAGTTCTCCATTAAATTTACTAACTGAGGCGCCAGCTCCCAACCATTTTCTATTTCGTGATTGTCCAACCAATTTTCCAACTCATATTCCAAATCATTTCGGGTGATTGAATCCATCAAGTTTGGCTTGGTGGCTTTCTGGCGAATTTCTTTTTCAAAATCACTCATTTGTGTTTTTGATATACCCGATAAAAACAACTCTCTCGAAAGATCCTGATACGCTTGCAGGGCAGTTTTTAATTGCTTGGCGCCCCGGCTGACCGCTGCCGATGGGTTATTCAGCTCGTGAGCAATCCCTGCTATCAAAGTACCTAATTGCGCCATCTTTTCATTCTGGCGTAGCAGCAGCTCTGTATCCCGTAACCGGCTGGTTATCGTTGAAAGCATTGAGCGAGAAGCGGAGGGACTGGAATCTAATAAATGATCCATTTGATCGTGACTGATAACAATGAGTTGGCAGTCCGAAATTGCCCGTGCACTGGCGCTGCGCGGCGCCGCCTGCAAAAGAGCCATTTCACCGATCACTTCACCTGGCAGGCGAACTGCAATTTGAATTTTTTTTCCATCTGAGGTTTTATATATTTCGATCTGGCCTTGCTTTATTACGTAGGCGTTCTGTCCAATGCTGCCCTCACTGAAAAGCAGATCATCTGATCGTAGAGACAATTCTTCCACCTGCTGGCACAATTGCTCCAGATCCGTATCAGGTAGATTTGCAAATAAAGGGACTTTTTGTAAGAACGAATAGCTGCTAATCATCGTTTAAACCGTCTTCAGATATTGATGTACTAATGCAACCGATACCGCACCCTCCCCAACTGCAGACGCAACTCGTTTAATCGAACCATGACGGACATCGCCGGCCGCAAAAATTCCTGGAGCGCTTGTTTCAAGTAAATACGGATTCCGTTTGAGCGGCCAGCTTTTCGTCCATTGACCATCTTTGAATAAGTCCGGCCCAGTCAGAATAAAACCAGCAGGATCGCGATCTACAAGACCATTTACACTGTCGGTGTGCGGAGCTGCCCCGATGAATATAAACATAGCTGCGGCAGGGTAATCTGCTTCGCTGCCGGTTTCGCGGTTTTTGACACAGATCGATTGCAGCTTCTCATCGCCCTTTGCACCTACTACTTCTACGTTTGGCATCACTATAATATTCTTGATTGCTTCAATTTGGTCAATCAGGTATTGAGACATAGCAGGCTTTAATGAGTCGGAACGGAGCAAAATTGTTACAGTGCGAGTGTATCCGGCGAAAAATACTGCCGCCTGCCCGGCCGAATTTGCGCCTCCTACAATATAGATATCCTGGTCACGGTAAAAGGCCGCATCGGTGAGTGCCGCTCCGTAATACACGCCTGCTCCAGTCAATTTATCGATACCAGGTGCTTCTAGACGGCGTACCGAGACACCGGTAGCAATTAATAGTGCATGACAACTGATTTCACCACCTGATGTAAATCGAATAATCCGGTAGGGGTCTTCCAATCGAATTGCGTTTACTTCCTGCGTATTAATGATCTCGACCCCAAAACGCAGCGCCTGGGTAACTGCACGTCTGGCCAGATCCGCTCCGCTGATACCATTCGGAAAACCCAGATAATTTTCGATCCTTGAGCTGGTTCCGGCCTGACCTCCGGCCGCCTCTTTCTCGATCATAACCGTTTTTAGACCTTCCGAAGCCCCGTAAACTGCCGCGGCAAGGCCGGCAGGACCGGCTCCAATGATTGCCAGATCATAAAATGGATGGGAAGGATGTGTCTGAAGCCCAGTTTTTTCGGCCAGATTACTGAGGGTAGGCTGAATCAAGAAACTACCATCCGGAAAGAATACAACTGGAAGCTGATGCTTGCCTTGATTAACCTCTTCAACCAAAAGACGCGCTTGGGGATCGCTCTCAATCTCCTGCCATTGATAAGGAATCTGGTTTCGGGAGAGAAAGTCTTTGACCGCATGACTGGTTGCTGACCACTGCGTACCCGCCACACGGATTCCATCATATGGAAGTGTAGTATTTGCTTTCCAATCACTGAGTAAATCATCCAGGATTGGATAAAGTTTTTGTTCGGGAGGATCCCAAGGTTTCATCAGGTAATAATCCAACCGTATTTCGTTAATACTGGTGATGGCCGCGTTGGTATCGGCATAGGCCGTCAAAAGGACTTTGCGAGCATCTGAATAAAGCTTGGCAGCTTCCCGTAGAAATTCTGTGCCAGTCATATTCGGCATACGCTGGTCTACCAGAAAAAGCGCCAAAGGCGCGGCCCGCCGTTTTAATTGCTTTACGGCATCCAAAGCCTCTTGACCGGATGTGGCTTTGACAATTCGATATTCGCCGTGAAAATGAGCTCGCAAATCTCGCTCAACTGCATTAACAACTTGAATTTCATCATCAACAATTAATATTGCGGGTTTTGCCATATCCACCACCCAACTGAAGAACAAAGCGCCAATTTTATTAACATTGCATTACAATTGCATAGTATTTATTATATATTATACCTTTATAGTCTGTATTTCAACAATTATTTGAAATTACTTAAATAAAAAAGCCAACCCGATTGGATTGGCTTTGCTAACCAGATTATTTCTGTTAATTATTTAAACCTGGACTTGATATATTCGGTAGCGGCCACCAACGCTGCATCTCGATCTTTGGCAGGTTGTGGATCGGTCCTCTTCAGGACGTTGCTGCCCTTCTCCTGACCAACCAACCACCATTTATTGGCAGGCTCGCCCCAATTAAAAGTCAGACGATACTTTGATAAAAGTATTTCTAGCTCAGACCTTTCCATAGTTGTCTCCCTTCGAAGGCCGTACATTTTGAATATGATAAAGTTGAAAACCCAATTTCATTGTACCACATAAATTAGAGACAAGCAGTCAGATTTATAGATAAAAAAAGGCCGGTATGATGGATAAGGCCTTTTTCATTGGGTGGCTGATGGGTGTCGAACCCACAACCCCCTGATCCACAGTCAGGTGCTCTGCCATTGAGCTACAGCCACCATAATTAGAGTAAAAATTGTATCATAGCGCATTGGCTTGCGCAAGCATTTTCTTGAAATGTTCTGCGAATGTACTGCGTTCAACTGTGGTTTGAGTACGGGCGGCCAGGTCTTTTACCGTTACAACGCCGTTGGCAGCTTCATCTGGTCCCATAATAACGGCATATCGAATGCCCATGCGATCAGCAAATTTCAATTGCTTGGGCAGCTTAGCGGCCTCCGGGTAGCATATCACTTGAATGCCGGCCTGGTGCAGATCGGCAGACAAGCTCAGTGATCCATTTAAAAGGCCCTCATCAAATACAGTAACCAGCACTGCAGCCTTAACAGGAACATAATCCGGGATGCAGCCATATTTTTGTAATACCAGGGTAGCCATCACGTCACCCATCGCAAAACCAACCGCCGGCAATGGGTCTCCGCCCACATCACTAACCAGGTTGTTGTAGCGCCCTCCACCCAGCAGAGAACGGCCACCATCCAAATCTTTTGCCTCGAAGACAGTGCCGGTGTAGTAGTCCAGCCCACGGATAATTTGTGGGTCAAACTGGACGTAATCAGCCACACCCAGGCTTCCTACTGCCTTAAAAAACCGTATAAAAGCGTCCGAGTGCTGCCATAAGTCGGGATCTGTTAATAAATTCTTCACACCCTGGAATTGTAACGAGCTAAACCCCGCTTCAGCGGCGTAAGCCTCCCAGGCCTGCGGAGATAGCTTATCTTTACGATCAATCAAATGGAAGGTGGATTTTTTCAATTCGTTTTGAATGCCAAGTTTTGCCAGTTCTTCATCCATCAGCTCACGGTTATTTACCAAAATCTTGACCTGCTTTGGCGTGAGTCCTACCTTTTGAAAGAAAGCAGCACAGACTGCCACCAGTTCAGCATCTACTTCTGGGGAGTTAGGGCCGATTAAATCGATATTCCATTGAAAAAATTCGCGCGTGCGGCCCTTTTGCGGCCGTTCATATCGCCAGAATGGCCCGAAGGACCACCATCGCAGCGGAAAAGCCAGCTCATTCTGCCGTTGAGCGACAATCCTGGCCAAGGATGGGGTTAATTCCGGACGCAGGGTGATTAAATCACCACTGCGGTCCTGGAATACAAAGGCTTGCTCTTTGACCAGCTCCTCACCTGACTTTGCGGCATAGAGATCGATCCTTTCCAGGAATGGAGCATCGTATTCCTGGTATCCAAAGGATTCGGAAACTTCGCGAATAACCTGGTAGAGCCAGGAACGGACTGCCATATCCTCAGGATAAAAATCACGGGTACCTTTTACGGATTGGATCGTTGCTTTCATAATCACCGTTTCATGAATTGAATAGAGAGCTGATAAATTTTAACATATAAACTCTGTACAAGAATATATGATTAAAATGAATCTGACAACTGGGTATACGAAGCTAGATGAATTGCATAATAGTGACAAAAATCAAACGAAATATGATGCAGTTTACTTATATATCGAGGTGAATGGGGTACAATTAAACAGAGTTTATCTATTTCTTTATTCATAGAAGGCCTTCAGGTGGTTATGGACGTTAACGAGCTTATACGGCTGATCGATGGAAAATTGATTAGCCAATCAGCAGATCTTTCCCGTGAAGTAAAAGGTGGTTGTGGGGCCGACTTAATGAGCGATGTATTAGCTTCCATACAACCGGAAGCTGTTCTTCTAACTGGTCTCTGCAATCCACAGGTCGTCAGAACCGCGCAGATGGCCGATGTGGCAGCAATTGTGCTCGTTCGTGGCAAGACCCCCCCAAAGGAGACCATTGAGTTGGCCACTCAGGAAAAAATTCCCTTGATATCTTCTCACTATGGTATGTTCGAGTTGTGCGGACGCTTATATCAGGCCGGTTTGGCAAGTCTTGAACGCACAGTTCAGGATGATGAAACTTGTAAGTGCGATTAACCCACAAGGTTTGAGGGATCCATGGAGCAGCCTGAACGACAGACCAGCGTTATTACGGATAAATCTGTTGAGTACATTACAAGATCCGAAGAATTAGCTTACGAACTAAAAATAGATGAAGTAATGACCCACAAAGTCAAATCCATTTCGGCGGATATGATTATGCGGGATGTAGTTGAAATGTTTCGACAGGCGCGAATATCTGGTGCGCCCGTTACCGTCGGCGGCGAGCTGATTGGGATCATCAGCATGGAAGATTTGATTCGCTGTTTATCCCACAACGATCTGGATGCAGCGGCAACGAAATATATGACGCCCAAGCCGATTACGGTAAAGACAACCGACCCGGTAATTGAAGCATTAAAATTATTTGTCAGCAGCCGGGTTGGACGGCTTCCGGTGCTCGATTCAGAAGGCAATCTGGCTGGTATTCTGACCAAGGGTGATGTAAGCCGCGGACTTCTAAGGGCTTTGCAGCGCACTTATCAAGAGGAAGAACTGCGCCGCTATCGAGCCAGCCACTTATTTGAAGATATCGAATCGGATCGATCCAGTCTAATCCTTCGCTACAACATAAAGGCGCGGGATTTTACAAATGGCGGATCAGCCTCAAGCCATATTAAGCGAGCCCTGCTCCGTCTGGGAGCTAACCCACAGATTGCACGTCGCTGCGGGATTGCCATCTATGAAGCCGAGATGAACCTGATTATTCATACCACCAACGGTGGAATAATTCGAGTGGAAATCGAGCCACACCAAATTACCATCGATGCTAACGATGATGGGCCGGGGATCAAAGATGTCGAATTGGCTATGAAACCGGGCTTTTCTACCGCTACAGAAGAAATCCGTGAATTGGGTTTTGGGGCGGGTATGGGTTTACCAAATATCGCGCGCTGTGTGGACAATGTCAAACTGGAATCGACGATTGGAAAAGGGACAAAATTAAAGATGAAAATATTCCTCGAAAACGAGGAAGCCGTAGGAGAAAGCCATTCACCCAACCAGGAGACGATAAAAGCATGAATCTGGACAAAATCATTCGCGAACTTGACCTGAAACTACTAACCGACCCCCAAGATTATAGCCAGATTGTTCCGAGTGGTGGCTATGCATCTGACCTGTTGAGCTGTGTAATGGCGGGGGCGCCACATCAAGGCATCTGGATCACACTTCAGTCCCATGCCAACATTGTAGCAGTAGCAGCTTTGCTTGAGCTGAGTGCGGTGATCATTACTGAGAGTGCTATGCCAGAACCGGCTGTCATTGAAAAAGCAAATCGGGAACACGTGACACTTTTATCAACCTCTGCCACAACCTACACAATTGTTGGAAAATTGTGGGCGGCCGGTTTAGCAGCAAAATAAATGATTCTGACAACTTTTGTAACCAGATATTCTGTAAAAAAGGCGTAGGATCGTTTGAAAACATATCGGGCTGACCTGCACGTTCATACAGTTCTATCTCCCTGTGCTGAAATAGATATGATCCCGCCTCTCATCGTTGAAACGGCTCTGGAACAGGGCATCCAGCTGATTGCAATTACGGATCATAACGCTACTGCCAACATTGCTTCCGTACAAAAAGCGGCTGCCGGGAAAGACCTGGTTGTGTGGGCCGGTATGGAAATGCAGACCAAAGAAGAGGTGCATGTTTTGTGTTTGTTTGACATGCTTGAACAATGCCTGGTTCTGCAAGATTTTGTTTCCTCAAGGCTTCCTCCGATTGAAAATCGACCAGATTATTTTGGTGAACAGTTCGTAGTAGATGAAACCGGCGAATTTGTCCAGCGTGAAACTCAATTACTGCTTACATCGGCCAATATTACATTTAAAGAGGCCTGGGAGCAGGTTTCTAAACTGGGTGGGTTGTTCATCCCGGCTCATGTCGATCGTAAGGGGTATGGTTTGATCGCCAATCTCGGTCTGGTGCCTGATGATATTCCTATTAAGATATTGGAAATCTCACGCCAGCTTGACCCTGAAAACGCAGCATGCATTTTCCCCCAAATCAAAGGATACCCACTTATCCAAAATGGTGATGTTCACCGGCTGGATGAGTTTCTAGGTGCAAACGAATACCAGCTTGAAAAACCAACAATCGGCGAGCTACTCCTGGCAATTGACGGACTGGAAGGGCGGTCATATAATTTCTGCTCGTAATTGTGCAGAAAAGCACAAATTGACAACCATCTCACTTTTAAGGTGACATTTGGTATTTGACCAATTTCATAGGTGGGGGGTAAACTACAATTGATTAAAAAGTATTAATTCTACTATTTAACTCTTTTTTATCCGGAGCACAGATGTCTGAAGTTACAGAGCAAGTTTCCATCAATGATCCTCTTGCAAATCCAGAGCAGAAAAAAATGATCGACCAAATCCTGGCAGATAATGCTGGCGTCCCTGGCGCGACCATGGTTGTGCTTAACGAATTGCAGAGCCAGATTGGGTTTGTTTCGGAATCAATGCAACAGTACGTTGCCGCGAAGTTACGTGTGCCAGTCAGTGTGATCCACGGGGTGGTTTCCTTCTATTCGATTTTTGTTACTCAGCCGCGTGGCCGTCATACCGTCAAGTTTTGCCTGGGAACGGCCTGCTATGTTGGAGGAACCCCACAATTGCTCGAAAAAGCCAAGCAAGTGCTGGGCGTCGAGCCGGGCCAAACCACCAAAGATGGCAACGTTACGGTCGAGCTTTGCCGCTGTGTGGGTGCGTGCAGCCAGGCACCCGTCGTAGTAGTGGATGAACAGTTATATGGACGTATGCGCCCCAATAAGCTCCCTCAAATACTCCGCTCATGCCAGAACTGAAAGCAGGTAGGCTCGCTTGAAAGAACTGACATTACATTTGTTGGATATCGCAGAAAACAGTGTAGCCGCAAATAGTAAAAATATCACAATTTATGTGGAGGAAGATACAGCAAAAGATCGTTTGCGAATGAGTGTCCAGGATGATGGAGTTGGTATGAACGCTGATACTATAGCAAAAGTAGTCGATCCATTCTACACAACCCGGACTACCCGCAAAGTTGGGTTGGGCATTCCCCTCCTGAAAGAAGCTGCAGAAGCATGTAATGGTTTTTTAACAATTCAATCTGAGCCGGGTCGAGGCACACGCATCGATGTGGAATTTCAGCACAGTCATATCGATCGGATGCCTTTGGGAGATCTGGCGGGCACGTTTTTGAGCCTGTTGATTGCTTACCCGCAAATTCATTGGACTTTTATTTACCGGGCCAACGGACAGGACTTTGAATACGACGATGCTCCGATCAAAAAAGAATTGGATGGGATGTCACTCACAGAACCCGACATACTTTCCTTCTTACGCCAGATGATCGAAACCGGTATAAAGGAAATTCAACCGGCAATTAATTAAAATAACTCAACGATTTGAGGAGATCAATAAAATGACAACCGTTAAAAGTCTGGAAGATCTAAAACGTGTTCGTGAAGAAGCTCTTGAAAAACGCAAAGCAAAGGTCGAGTCCGGCCAGGTGCAGGTGATTGTCGCTATGGGAACCTGCGGTATCGCCGCCGGCGCTCGTGAGACTATGAAAGCAATCCTGGATGAGATTGAAAAAGATAATCTAAGTGGAATTGTCGTAACCCAAACAGGTTGCATGGGTATGTGCGAATGGGAACCGATTGCCCAGGTGATTGTTGGAGATCAACCCAAAGTCACTTACGGCAAAGTAACCCCAGATGTCGCCCGTAAGATCATGAAGGATCACGTGATTGGCGGCAAAATCGTTGAGGATCACGTAATTCCCGCGTAATTCTTCTGTTTTTTCAACATCGAAGAATAAAACATCGAGGCTTTACAGGATTATTGCCAATGAAGTACTATCGTTCGCATGTGTTAGTTTGTGTTGATCCGGAATGTCTGAAGAAGGGCGCTCATGAGGTGCTGGATGCTTTCCAGGATGAGCTTGTCGCCCAAGGTCTAATTGATGAGGTTCAAGTTCTTGAAACTTCACGTATTGGTGGATGTGCCAACGGCCCTGAGATGATGGTTTATCCCGAAGGTGTTCACTACACCGGTTTGACAGTCGATGATATTCCGTATTTAGTCGAAGAGCATTTTCTTAAAGGCCGTATTGTCAAAAAGTTCCAGGAACCAGTAATAACCAGGACAGATGAAGAATTAAGCGCCCCAACTTCCAAAGAAGTTCGCGTTGTCTTGCGTAATTGCGGTGTGATCGACCCAGAGAATATTGAAGACTATATATCTGAAAATGGATATATGGCCCTCGGCAAAGTGTTGACCGAATATACGCCAGAACAGACTATCGACGTGATAAAAAAATCGGGTTTGAGGGGACGTGGCGGAGCAGGTTTCCCGACTGCAATGAAATGGGAATTATGCCGGGCCACAAAAGATGCACCCAAATACCTGATTTGCAATGCTGATGAAGGCGATCCCGGAGCGTTTATGAACCGGCGCGTCCTGGAAGGTGATCCGCACTCCGTTTTGGAAGGGATGATCATTGCAGCTTATGCAATCGGCTGCAGCCAGGGATTTATATACTGTCGCGCCGAATATCCATTGGCAGTAAAAACTCTCAGATTGGCAATCTCGCAAGCCCGAAATTTTGGTCTGCTCGGCAAGAATATCCTCGGCACAGATTTTTCGTTTGATATGGAAGTTCGTGTGGGTGCCGGTGCTTTCGTTTGCGGAGAAGAAACTGCATTAATGGCTTCTATCGAAGGAAAGCGTGGTGAACCGCGCCCAAGACCGCCTTTCCCGGCCGTAAAAGGTCTGTGGGGTAAGCCCTCCAACGTTAATAACGTGGAAACCTATGCAAATGTACCGCAGATCATCCTGCGTGGTGCGGAATGGTT
>Ga0209039_10002087_pt1 | contig 17456 bp, 14 predicted proteins | sample BogFormECP12_OM1_FD_188238 | JGI IMG/M metagenome (GOLD analysis project Ga0209039, IMG submission 188238) | Bog forest soil microbial communities from Calvert Island, British Columbia, Canada - ECP12_OM1 (SPAdes) (version 2) | ecosystem: Environmental > Aquatic > Freshwater > Wetlands > Bog ... | reverse complement strand
CAGGTAGCACGGCTTCTGCCATCCGAAGACGTTGTAGGTGGGCATGCCCCAGGGCGTGCAGGGATAAGTCTTCTTGCCCATCAGGAATTCCAGGAACAGCGGAGACAGATTGAACCGCCAGTTCTTCTTGCGGTTGGACAGGATGGCGCGAAACATGCGGCGAGTGCGGGCGCGGCCGAGGAAGTGCTTCTGGTCCGGGGCCTTGTCGTAGGAGTAGCCGGGCGAGAGCATCATGCCCTCGACGCCCAGTTCCATCATCTCGTCGAAAAAGGCGCGAACGGATTTCGGATTGGCGCCGTCGAAAAGAGTTGTATTCGTGGTGACGCGGAAGCCGCGCCGCAAGGCCTCTTTCACGGCATCAACGGCGATGTCGTATCCGCCTTCGCGGCAGACGGCAAGGTCGTGCTCTTCGCGCTGGCCATCGAGGTGGATGCTGAAGGTCAGGTATTTGCTAGGCCGGAAAAGATGGATTTTTTCTTTCAGCAGCAGGGCGTTGGTGCAGAGATAGATATATTTCCTGCGGGCGACCAGGCCCGCGATGATCTCGCCGATCTGGGGATGCATGAGGGGCTCGCCGCCGGGGATGGAGACCATCGGGGCGCCACATTCGTCAACGGCGTGGAAGCATTGTTCCGGGGAAAGATCCTTTTTCAGGATGTGGGCGGGATACTGGATCTTGCCGCATCCGGCGCAGGCCAGATTGCAGCGAAACAGGGGCTCGAGCATGAGCACAAGCGGATACTGCTTGCGCCCCGCGAGCTTCTGGCGAAGGACATAGCTCGCCACCGTCCACATTTGTGATACCGGAACTGGCATTACTGGTAAGTAACCCCTAAGTTAATTTTATCAGGGTCGCCGACTCTGCGCCTTAGGGTAGTAACTGTCCGTGGGAGTAGCCGGCCAGGCTCAAATCGAAAAGCAGAAACCGGCCGCCTACAATCTGGACTAGAATCTGGTTATGAGCAGCCTTGGCCAACAAGCGCCGGTGGTTGAGGAACGCGACTCCAGCCGGGTCATCATCGTCATCGCGGTGGTGGGAGTGATTGCGGTCATGCTGGGGATTGCATTTCTGCTACGCGAGCAGCCTAAGGCCGCGAAAACGATTTCGCCGTATGCCGCCAGCCTGAAGCTCTCCGATTTCAAGATGAGCGCAGAGGAGAACTTCATCGGGGCGACCGTCACTTATTTCGACGGCAAGATTACGAACACCAGCGACAAGACCGTCACTCGCGTCGTGGTGGAAGTGGTCTTCCGGGACGACATGGGGCAGCTGGCACTGCGCGACGAAGTGCCGCTGCGCTTGCTCAGGGAAACTGGCCCCTACACCGAGCCGGTCGATCTCAGCGTGATGCCGCTCGCACCCGGCCAGACCCAACCATTCCGTCTGACTTTCGACCACATCTCGGCGCAGTGGAACCGCCAGTATCCGGAGATACGGGTGACGGAAGCTGCGGTGCAGTAGGATTTGCGATTGACGATTGCCGATCGAACTTCCGCTTGAGAACGTATCCGCTTAGAACCTCTGGGGCTAAAGCCCAGTACTTGTGGGCGACTCACGCGGCCCCTTCGACTGCGCTCAGGGCAAGCCCTTAAGGGCCGCTCTTCCACGTCCGCAACAACGGCATCTTGATCGAGAATCAGCAATCGAAAATCTTGTGCGCTCCTCTACTACAATGGACTCGTGCCAGACACTAAGCCATTCCGGTTGACGGAGTCGGTGAAAGCGGCGGGTTGAGCGTCCAAGCTGAGTCCGGCGGCGCTGGACAAGGTGCTTGGGAAATTAGCCCGGCAGCAGGATCCGAACGTTCTGGTCGGCTTCGATCACGCCGACGACGCGGGCGTGTATCAAATCGCGCCCGACCAGGCGCTGGTGCAGACGGTGGATTTCTTTACGCCCATCGTGGACGATCCATATACGTTTGGGCAGATCGCGGCGACCAATGCGCTGAGCGATGTTTATGCGATGGGCGGGAAGCCGCTGACGTCGCTGGCGCTGGTGTGCTTTCCCGAGAAAGCCGATCTGGAAATTCTGGAGCGCATTCTCGCCGGCGGCTTGTCGAAGATGATCGAAGCGGGATGTACAGTGATCGGTGGACATAGCATCCGGGATGAAGAGACAAAGTTCGGATACTCGGTGACCGGAGTCGTTCATCCCAGGAAGGTTCTGGCGAATGCGGGAGCGAAGCCTGGAGACGCGCTGCTGCTCACCAAGGCGCTTGGCACGGGCGTGATCTCAACCGCGATCAAGAAGGGAAAGGCAGAGCCAGCGTGGATTGATGCCGCGGTGCGGTCGATGACCACGCTGAACCGACGGGCGGCCGAGGTGATCGGTGACGGCAACTTTCGCGTGAACGCGATGACGGACGTGACCGGCTTCGGCTTGATCGGACACGCGCGGGAAATGGCTCTAGCGTCTGACGTGGCTCTCAGGTTTTATGCGGGGCGCATTCCGCTGATCGCGGGCGCGCTGGACTGTGTTCGCGCTGGATATATACCGGGTGGGTTGAAGAACAACCGCGACTTTGCGGAGTGCCTGGTGGAGTACGACGAAGGCGTTGCAGATGATGTGCGGGCGCTGCTGTTCGATCCGCAGACGGCCGGAGGGTTGCTGATTTCAACGCCGGACGGCCCGGGTCTCGCGCGGGCTCTCAATGATGCGGGGGTCGCGGCGGTCGAGATCGGCGAAGTCCTGGCGAAGGCGAAACCGCGTATTCGAGTTTTGCGCTAGAACACGCGGGCAAGAATCCCCTTCGACAAGCTCAGGGCAGGCTCTTCGACTGCGCTCAGGGCAGGTCCGCGCCACACAACCTCTTGTCTGAGCGAGTCAAGGAGCCATCATGCAAATTCGTGAGCTCGGTCGAAGTGGTCTCAAAGTCTCCGTCCAGGGCCTGGGCTGTATGGGGATGTCGGAATTTTATAGCGGATTCGATGACGTCGAATCGGTGGCGACGATTCACCGCGCCCTCGAGCTCGGCGTTACGTTCCTCGATACCGCCGATGTTTACGGGCCGCACAAGAACGAAGAGCTCGTCGGTAAGGCGATCAAGGGCAAGCGCGACCAAGTCGTGCTGGCCACGAAGTTCGGCATCGTGCGCGACCCGAAGAATCCAAATGTGCGCGGAGTCAGCGGCAAGCCTGACTATGTGCGGCAATCGTGCGAGGCCAGCCTGCGGCGGCTGGGGGTGGAAACGATTGATCTTTATTACCAGCACCGGGTTGATCCGAATACACCGATTGAAGAGACGGTCGGGGCGATGGCCGAGCTGGTGAAGGCGGGCAAGGTGCGGTATCTGGGGCTTTCCGAGGCATCGCCCGGGACGCTGCGACGCGCGGCGAAAGTCCATCCCATTGCGGCGCTGCAGACGGAATATTCATTGTGGACGCGTGATCCCGAGGGCGAGATTCTTGCAACTTGCCGCGAGCTGGGGATCGGGTTCGTCGCTTACAGTCCGCTGGGGCGCGGATTTCTGACGGGCCAGTTCCGGAAGTTCGACGACTTGCCTGCGGACGATTACCGCCGGCAGTCGCCGCGGTTTCAGGGCGAGAATTTTCAGAAGAATCTCGAGCTGGTGCGGCGGGTGGAGGAGATGGCTCGCGAGAAGGGGTGCACGGCTTCGCAGCTGGCGCTGGCGTGGGTGATGGCCCAGGGCAACGACATTGTTCCGATTCCAGGCACGAAGCGGCGGAAATATCTGGAGGAGAATGTGACAGCGAGCGGGGTTGGGTTGACCAAAGAAGATCTGCGGCGAATTGATGAAGTGTTTCCGCCGGAGGCAGCGGCAGGGGCAAGGTATCCGGAGCACATGATGGTGCTGGTGAATGGGTGAGGGGGGCTAGGTCTCGCCTTGTTACAGCCGCAGATGTACTTTGCCTGCCTTCGTGATACTGGCGATGAAAGGCGGTGCTTGCTTCCCGCAGAGCCGAATGATCTCGGGAAGGGCGGCAAATAGCATCATCGCCATTTCAGCACCGGTGTGGTTTCCTGAGGTGAAGTAGAATTCCCGAACTCCGTAAAAGAATACAGCCTCCTTCTCCAAGTCGTTGAACCGGATGCGCTTGTCCTTCGTAATCAAGATCCAACCTCTCTGCCCTACTACGGGCAGCCAGGCGGTATCTTGCGTACCCGGAGGAAAGTGCTGACCGTGACGTTCGTGTTTGATGCCCTGCTGCACGAGGGCATCCAAGATAGGTTTGCAGTTGTGAAGGTTCTCGTCCAGAAACAGAACGAAGTCCTCAGGCGGCGATGGCGCCCGTCTTCTGCTCCCAGCGGATTGCTTCTTCGATCTGTTTGGGCTCAACGCCATACTCAGAAGCGAGATCGGGGACCGATTCGCGCGCATTGAAACGCGACGCGATGACGGCCGTAGAAATCCCCGTGCCAGTTATCACGGGCTTGCCGAATCCTACGGCGGGATTCAACTGGATAAGCTTTGGCTCACTCGGCTTTCGTTCCATGACAAAGGGGTGAAGTTTAAACAAGCCGTTGGTATCTTGCTCGATGCGTTCGAGAAAAAACTTCGTAACGTCGGGGATCAGAATCTGTGTGTCTTGCCTCGACAAATTCACGATGCTCCCAAGGTGCTCAATAAACAAATCCCTACGGTCAGTCTGGAAGGCCTGCTCAATCAACGGATGTTTGTGCTGGACGTATTTGGCCAGAGCCTTCAGGGCTCTACGAACCTTTGGAAGCCGCACGTCGTACACCGCGCGCATGCTGCTGATCATGTGGCATTCGAGCAGGTTGTGGAACGAAAGGCGTGCCGGTTCTCTTCCAGCTAACCGAACCAGTGGGGTTGCAGAGGCTTCCTCTTTCGTCCAATAGCGAAGAGTGTTGAGGGGCACCCGGAGGTACTGAGCCGCCTCAGCGATCCCGTAGATCGGAACTTCCATGATGTCGCTTCGTGCCCTCACCAGACCTCCTATTCGTTAAGCGTAAGGCAAAGTCGAGACATCTGTCATCAGCAAGATACTCGGGTGACCCTATTGCATCGTAGCGGACGCTTCTTTGCAAGATGCACAATGGATTCCCCTACTGAATCAGGGTGCCTCCGTTGCCGTTGGGCTCTTCTTCGGGGGCGATGACGACGGCTGCGGCGACGCGGTCGCCGGGCTCCATTTGCAGGAGGCGGACGCCCTGGGCGACGCGGCCGGTCTCGCGGATGGTGGCTGAATCCATGCGAATAATCTTGCCGTAGTGGCTGATCAGCATGACCTGGGAGTCCTCATCCACCTGCGCGATGCCGACGACCTTGCCGGTGCGCGCGGTGGTCTTGACGTTCCATACACCCTTGCCGCCGCGGTTGGTGAGGCGGTAGGAGTCGGCGGGCGTGCGCTTGCCAAATCCGTTTTCGGTGACGGAGAGAATGAGCGAGCCTTTGACGGCTTGGTCGACGGGCTCGGCAGCCTCCGGGGCTGAAGGCTCTGCTGGCTGATCGGCTGCCGCGGGCCGCTCTTCAACAGAACCGCCTGCAGCTTCCACGGCTTGCGCCGGCGATTCGCCCGCGCCCACACCGGCTGTTCCGGCGCTGGGCTTCGTCGTGGTGGCCATGCCGACGACGTAATCTTTTTCCTCCAAATCGATGCCCCAAACCCCGTAAGCGGCGCGGCCCATGGGTCGAACGTGGCTCTCATCGAAGCGGACAGCCAGGCCCTCGTGAGAAGCGAGAAAGACGATCTGATTGCCGTCGGTGACGCGGGCAGCGACCAGTTCGTCGCCCTGCTCGATGTTGATGGCGTTGATGCCGTTGGAACGCACGTGCATGAACTCGCGCAGCTCGGATTTTTTCACCAGGCCGTTGCGAGTGGCGAAGAAGATGTACTTGTTTTCTTCTTCCAGGTTGCGCACGGCAACCAGCGCCTTGACAGCTTCGCCGGGTTGCAGGCCAACCAGGTTGCCGATGTGCTTGCCCTTGCCGGCGGCGCTGACGTCGGGAATCTCGTACACCTTGAGCCAGTAAACGCGGCCGTTGTTGGTGAAGATCAGAATGTAGGCGTGAGTGGACGCGAGGAAGAGGTGCTCGACGAAATCTTCGTCGCGCGTCTTCATGCCGGTGCGGCCCGTGCCTCCGCGGCGCTGCATGCGATACGTGGAAATGGGGGTGCGCTTGAGATAGCCGGAGTGGCTGACAGTGACGGCGACCTGCTCGTCGGCGATGAGATCTTCGAGGACGATTTCGGCGGCTTCGTCTTCGATGCGGGTCCGTCGCTCGTCGCCGTAGAGCTTCTTGACTTCCTCCAGCTCTTTGATGATGACGCTGCGCAGCTTCTTCTCGGAGGCAAGGATGGATTCGTAGTCGGCGATGTGCTCGCGCACGTCCTTCAACTCGTTCGAGATTTCATCGATGGAGAGCTTGGTCAGGCGATGCAATTGCAGTTCGAGGATGGCATCCGCCTGCTTGGCCGTGAAGGGCTTTTCGGGATCGAGCTTGGGAGCGCGGCCGGTGGTGTTGATGTCAATCTTCTTGCCGCCAAAATAGAGGACCAGGTTCTCGCGGGCATCGGCGCGGTTGGCGCTGCCGCGAATGATGGTGATGACGTTATCGAGGTGATCGAGCGCGGTGAGATAACCTTCCAGAATGTGCTCGCGGTCTTTGGCCTTCTGCAGAAGGAAGGCGGTGCGGCGGCGGACGACGTCCACGCGGTGCTCGATGAAATACTTGATGGCCTGAATCAGGCCCATCTCGCGGGGCTGTCCGTTGACTACCGCCAGCAGGATCATGGAAAAGCTTTCCTGCATCTGGGTGTGCTTGAAGAGCTGGTTGAGGACGATCTGAGGCTCGGCGCCGCGCTTGAGCTCGACCACGATGCGCATGCCGTCACGATCGCTTTCGTCGCGGATGTCGGAGATGTCTTCAATGTCCTTATCGTTGACCAGTTGCGCGATGCGCTCGACCAGCTTGGCCTTGTTCACCTGATAAGGAATTTCGGTGACGATGATGGCCTGGCGCTCCTTGGTGATGTTCTCGATGGCGGCGTTGGCGCGCATCATGAAGCGGCCGCGGCCGGTGCGGTAAGCCTCAAAAATTCCCGCGCGCCCGTGGATGATGCCGGCGGTCGGGAAATCGGGGCCTTGCACGAATTTCAGAATCTCGGCGAGTTGGGCGTTGGGATTGTTGATGACGGTGATGGTGGCGTCGACAATTTCGGTCAGATTGTGCGGCGGAATTTTTGTCGCCATGCCGACGGCGATGCCATCGGAGCCGTTGATCAGAAGATTCGGAATGCGCGCGGGAAGAACGTCAGGCTCGACCTCGTTGCCGTCGTAGTTGGGACGAAAATCAACAGTTTCCTTATCGAGATCTTCCAGCAGCGGAGTCGCGACCTGAGCGAGCTTGGCCTCGGTATAACGATCGGCGGCGGGCGGGTCTCCATCAATAGAGCCGAAGTTGCCCTGACCGAAGATCAGCGGATAACGCATGGACCAATCCTGCGCGAGGCGGACGAGAGCGTCGTAGACGGCGAGGTTGCCGTGAGGATGGTACTTGCCCATGACGTCGCCGACGATGCGGGCGCACTTGCGCGTGGCCTTGTTGGGCTGCAGGCCCATCTGCTGCATGGTGTAAAGAATGCGGCGATGAACGGGCTTCAATCCGTCGCGGACGTCGGGCAGCGCGCGGCCGATGATCACCGACATGGAGTAGTCGAGATACGACCGCTTCATCTCCTCTTCAATGTTGACGGGCTGAATGTTCAACGCACCGGGGCTGCCATCGCCACCGGGAGGAGGAGTGAGAGGAAGTTCGGGATTCTGATCGTCTGCCATGGTAGCTCTTAGCCTTAAGCTCTTGGCTCTTAGCCTCAGTTTTCCAACGCCAAATCAGCGCTTTTCGCGCCCTGCTGGGAATCTCGTAACTGATTGTTTCTACAGGATGTTATGTGCCTTGGGAACTGAGCATATTATAGCACGGCGAAAGGCTGATTTGGGGGTAGGTGTTGACCGCTTTGAGGCGGCGAAACTAGGGTAGCGCCCCCGTCCCGGCGGCTGTCAGGCGGGTGTCTCCGCCCGCCGCGCCGAGGACGAGACACACTCAGTGCAGCCGGCAAGATGCCGGCGCTACAGTCCTACTAGTTTGCCTGCACGGGGGCTGGAAGTTGGAAGATCACGCCGCGATCGTCATTCTGCTTGCGGGTCGCTTCGAGATCGAGGTCGGCCAGCGCGATTCTGCGGGGACGTCCGGGCGTCAGGTCGAACAGAGTCGCGCCCACGATGGCGTAGTTTCCGAGTTCCTGTTTGTGACCATCCTTGAAGACGAGAAGCGTCGGCGCCTGCGGCTCTGGAGGCTGCTCTGGAGCGGACGAATCGTCGTCGGCTTGCTGCGCGGCGTGGGGATGGGGCACGTCCTGCACGGGAGGCACATAAGAGTCGGCGCCCGATCCACGGCGGTCGAAAACGGTAGGGCCACCCTGGTAGTTGGGATCGTTGTCATCGGCGTCGGAGTCGGAGTCGGCGTAATCGTCAGTGTCGCCGATGTCTACGGCGTAAGGAATCGGGAGAGCGTAGACCACGGGAGGCGCGTACTCCACGTAATGATGCCGGCGAGGATGCTCGTGGTCGCGTCTCGCGATCGAGCCGGAGGCATTGGCACCGTGGCCATAACCATTGCGCCCGAGCGAGGTGACTCTTGCCGGCTGGGCGTTGACGGCGCGGCCACCGAATCGGGGGGAAGTTACCGAAGCAGACGCGCCGTTGACCTGCGCGGAAGCGCTCGAGGCAAGAATTACCAGCAGCGCAAGCAGGCTGAAAAGCGCCCCCGAAGCCGGAACTGAAGGCCGCACGCCATCATGATACTCCAACGCGGAAGTCATGGCGCACCTCGAAGGAAGAACGTGCGTAGTTCATTAGATTGCAGGCAAGGCTGGCCGGATGCCCGGAGTGGGGCGGGGTAGGCGAATGCGGGGGGTGGATGTTGTTGAAAAGACAAATTCTGAAGTCGCGTTGAACCGCAGCACAAGAGTACGCGTTCCCCCAAGGGCTAGGAGGCTGAGAAACTCGATGTTGCACCTGATTTTGGGTGGCGCAGCGCTTCAGCGCTGCGAAAAGGAGCCTATCCTCAGTAGCGGCTTCAGCCGCTGAGGTACCTCTGAGGCTAAAGCCCATTCCTTATGCCAGCTTTGTCGCAGGCCTAGAAGGCCTGCGCCACCCAAAATCAGGTGCAACATCGAGTTTTTCCAGTAGCCTGCTAAAGCCCGCGTCACTGATGAGACGCCTCAACTTCATGCTCAGGGACAGCGGACTATAATCCTGGTTGAAGCTGGACGTTGAAGGCGGGATCAACGCGGTTCGCAATATGAGATCGGCAATCCGATTTGCGATGCTGGCGTTGGTGCTGGTGATCGTGGCGATGGTGTCGGCGCTGACGGCGATGCGGTTTGCCATTCACGGGCAGGAGGTGGCGGTGCCTCCGCTGGTGGGGCTGGCGCCGGCGGAAGCGGAGCGGGCGGCTGCGGGAGTGGGCCTGCAGATGGCGATTGAGCGGCAGTACTACAGTCCGCAAATTCCGGAAGGAAGAATCATGTCGCAACTGCCGCTGCCGGGGACGAAGGTGCGGCGGGGCTGGCAGGTGCGCGTGGCGCAGAGTCTGGGGCCGACGCGGGTGGCGATTCCGGATGTGACCGGGGAGAGCGAGCACGCGGCGGAGTTGAACATCCGGCGCCGCGGGCTGGATGTGGCTGCGCTGGCGGAGATGCAGGCTCCGGGAATACCGGCCGATCAAGTGATCGCGCAGAGTCCTCCGGCGAACGCGACGCAGGTGCTGGCGCCGAAAATCAGCTTGCTGGTGACGGTGGCGGCGGAGCCGCAAACATTCGTGATGCCGAGCTTTGTGGGACAAACGCTGGGCAGCGCGAATCGAGTGCTGCAGGATGAAGGCTTCAAGTTGGGGAATGTGAGCGTGGCGGCGCCCGTGGTCCCGGCTGACGCAGCGAATCCGGGTACGAGTGAAGTGGCGGAGGCTCAGGCCACGCCACCAACAACTCCGGCGCAACCCTCCCCAGCGAGCATCATTGTGTCGCAGTCGCCGGCGGCCGGGCAGAAGATGGTGGCGGGGACGACGGTGAGTTTCGAAGTGCGGTGAAGAAATGGCGCCACGCATTTTGCACGGATCGGCACGGATGTGGCCCGAAGGCTTCCCGTAGGACCTATCTGCAGCGGTACCTACCAATGTGCGACCGTGCAAGGGTTCTCCCCCTTTGCGGTCTGCGCAGTTGAGAAGTGGAAACTCAGGTGGCCGTAGAAAGACACAGCTTTCCCGTTTTGCTTCATCGGTCGAAAGGTCCAATCCTTCGCGGCGTCAATTGCAGAACCCGCAAGCATCGGATGCCCAACAATTAAATGGGCGCAAGCGACCTGTCCCTTCCTGTCTACTAGGATATTGACGAGTACCTGTCCCTCAATTCTGGCTTGACGTGCCATCGCTGGCATCTGGGGCGCAGTGCAGTGTATTGCTCTCTTTATTAGCGCGTCAGTGTTCAGCCAAACCGGCCTTCCACGTTTATCCGCAAGCACTGCCCCCTCAGCCCTGCAAGAATCAATCACATCCGACGGCACGGGCGCTTTGGATGTGATCTGTGCACTATCGGAGAGTGAAATCGTCCACGTAAGCGCCAAAACGAGGAGAGACCGCCAAATCGTCCTCATGCTTGTGAGAGACACCAACTGCGGTTCCGAGGTTCCATTTGGATCTTGATTGCTAACCAAATATCGCGACTGCACGATCACACTCTAAGCCAACTTTTTTGTGGGATGAGTGATGTGCCGGCCCTGTTGACATCCTAAGCGGCGGAGGAGAGTCGGTCCCGCAGGGACCTCTGAAAATAGCCCGCCAGTTCACTGGCGGGATGGCGAGTGGAAAACACCCTTGAGTGCCGTAGGCACGACTGAATCGTACACTCCCCACCGGCCTCGGTCGTTCCTAACGGGACTGGTTCCCTTTAAAGGCCATATGCCCCGGCGCTGAAGCGCCGGGCTATTTTCAGCCGTCCCTGCGGGACTGAAACATCGGTGCAATTCCGAGGATGTCAACAGAACCTGATATGTTCTAGTCTCTTTCCAGGACGGCGGCGAAGAAACCGTCGCAAGGATGAATTCCCGGGATAGTGCGGAGAAAGGGACCGCGCGTGAGTGAGGTTGGGTCGGGCCAGGTGAGTTCGCCGGACGCTTGCAGGCGGTCAAGCTCGACGCGGCACTCGAGCAGACGAAACGAATTGTTGCCAGCCAATACCTGCTCGATGATGTCTTCGTTCTCTTCTTTTTCCAGCGAACAAGTGGAGTAGACAAGGCGTCCGCCAGGAGCGACCTGAGCGAGGGCGGAGCGGAGGATTGCGCTCTGGCGTGCCTGCAGCGCGGCGAGGTCGGTGGGCCGGAGGCGCCACTTGATCTCGGGATTGCGGGCGAGCGTACCTGTGCCGGAGCAGGGGACGTCGGCGAGAACGCGATGGAAGCGGAGGGATATGGGGAGAGTCCGCGCATCGGCGACGACTACCTGGATTTGGCCGCCGGAGTGGGACGTTCGCAGCAGCTTTCGGAGCAGGCGGGCACGGTGGGGATGAATGTCGAGCGCGGTGATCGTGGCGCCGGGATTGTGATCGGCGATGGCGAGAGTCTTGCCGCCGGGGGCAGCGCAGCAGTCGAGGATTCGTAATCCGGTTCCCGATTGTTTCTCAGGCGGGGCGAGGCCGACCAGAGCGGCGACGAGCTGCGAAGCTTCATCCTGAATGACAACTTGACCGGTGCGGAAGGCCTCGGTTTGCGTGCTGGCTCCGGCTGCGACGCGGCGGGCTGAGGCCAGAAGGCCTCCGGGGGAGAGGGAGATTCCTTCTTGATTGAGTGCGGCTTCGGCGCTGGGAGTGCGCACGCGAATTGCGGTGATGGGGGCAGATTGATCGTACTGGCAGATTTGGCGGGCGGCAGGGAGTCCATACTCGCGGATCCAACGCTCAACTAGCCAGAGAGGATGCGCAAAAGAGCGGGCGAGAGTCTCAGCCGAATCGCTTTCGTTGCCGGGCAGGACTTTGTCGGGCAGGAGCTCACGATTCCACGGCGCGGCCGAAAGCTTGCGCAGCACTGCATTCACGAAGGGCGCAGCCGAACGCTTGCGGGCGCGCTTCACTAGTTCGACACTCTCATGCAGGGCAGCGCGCTGCGGGATGCGATCGAGCCAGCGCATCTGATAGAGAGCCAGGCGCAAGGCGATGAGAATCTCGAGGTCGAGTCTGGATATGGGTTGAGAGGAGGCGCTGGCGATCTCGTCGTCGAGGCGCGAACGCCAGCGGAGGACTCCCATCACGAGTTCGGTGGCGAGTGCGTGATCGAGAGTGGAGAGACGCGCGTACGTGGGGGAATGTAGTAACTCGGACGCGTAGGAGGACTCGCGCTCGACGCGGAGAAGAATATCGAAGGCGGCAGCACGCGCTGAGGAGACGGGCATCGACTTTGATTGTAAAGAAAAGATTCAACGCAGAGGGCGGTGAGGTCGCGGAGGGAGGCCGAGAACCTTACCGCGAAGTTCGCGAAGGGCACGCGAAGGTCGCGAAGAGAATCAAGCGGAGGAGAAGGATGAAGGGCTGAAAATCTTAACGCAGAGTACGCTGAGGTCACGCGGAGATCGCAGAGAGAATCTAGCGGAGCGCGGGCTGCGCCCGCGGGACAGCCGGGGGCGGCTGTCCCCACATGGGCTCAGGAGCCTAGCTTCTCGCATGGTTTCGGACGGTAGCCGTGGAGGAAGTCGCGGGCGGAGCTGCGCTTCTTTCCCTCCAGCTGAAGCTCCAGCAGTTCGAGAGAAGAGTTATGGCCGCAGCCGACGAAGAGGCGATCGGCTTGCACGCGGAGTTCGGCGGGAGGCAGAGGGTCGCCGGCTGGCTGAGCCAGTAGAATCTGGAGGCTCTTGCCGCGGAATTTCGTATGCGCTCCGGGCCAGGGTTGAAAACCCCGGATGCGGTTGAAGAGTTCGGTGGCGGTACGGGAGAAATCCACTAAGCCATCTTCTTTCTTGAGAATCGGCGCCAGAGTTGCGCGCGAGTTGTCCTGGGGACGCGGTTGAATTGAGCCCGCTTGCAGGCCGCGCAGAGTTTCGACCATAAGGTCGGCGCCGATGGAGGCGAGACGGGGAGCAAGAGTTTCGGCAGTGTCTGCGGAGTCGATGGGAATCTCCCGTTGGAGGAGGATGTCACCAGTGTCGAGGCCGGCGTCAAGGCGCATGGTGGTAACGCCTGTGACGGTTTCGCCCTGCGCGATGGCCCACTGAATCGGAGCGGCGCCGCGGTATTTCGGCAAGAGCGAGGCATGGAGATTGATGTTGCCGAGCGGAGGCAGATCAAGCATCCACTGGGGAATGAGGCGGCCGTAGCCAACAACGATGATGGCATCGGGCTTCAGGGCCGCGAGCTGGGCGCGGAATTCGTCATTGGTCTTGATGCGATCGGGCTGGGTGATGGGCAGATTCAGCTTGAGGGCCGACTCTTTGACTGGCGAAGGGACGAGTTCGAGGCCGCGTCCCTTGGGGCGGTCGGGCTGGGTAACTACGAGATGAACGCGGAATCCGCTGGCGACCAGCTTTTCGAGCGTGGGCACCGCGAATTGCGGCGTGCCGCAGAAGACGAGATTGAGGGATTGAGTCATTCAGTCATTGAATCATTGATTCATTGACTCAATGATTCAATCTTTACCATTCTCCGGCCTTGATCATCTTGCGAATCTTGCGCTTCATCAAATCGCGCTTGAGCGCGCTGATATGGCTGATATAGAGCTTGCCGTTCAGGTGATCGGTTTCGTGAAGGAAGGCGCGGGCGAGTAACTCTTCGCCGGTCTTCTCGAAAACCTTGCCGTGGACATCCTGGGCGCGGACGGTGACCTTGTTGGGGCGAGTCACGTTCTCACGAAAATCGGGGATGCTGAGGCATCCTTCGCTCTGGGTGTGGCGGCCTTCGGTGTGAAGGATTTCCGGGTTGATGAGGACCAGCTTGGCCTTGGGGTCTTCCTTGAAGGTGACATCAATGACGGCAAGGCGGCGGCTGATGCCAATCTGCGGCGCGGCCAGGCCGACGCCGTGGGCGGCGTACATGGATTCGAACATGTCGGCGATGAGCTTCTGCAGGTCTTCGTCGAAAACGGTCACGGTCTCGGCAGGCTTATCGAGAACGGGGTTGCCGAACTTTACGATGGGATAGATCATTCTCTTGAGGTCATTCTTTTGAGATCAGTAGTTCTTCAACTGTTCGGAGTAACCTCGAAAATTTCTGAGAGTCTCGGTCATCGAGTCACCGCCGAACTTTTCCAGGGCGCAGCGCGCCAGAGTCAGGGCAACCATCGCTTCGGCGGCGACTCCGGCGGCGGGGACCACGCAAACATCGGAGCGCTCGTAGGCGGCCTTGACCGGCTCGCGAGTCGAGAAATCGACGGACTGGAGCGGGCGGCGGAGGGTGGAAATCGGTTTGAGGTAGCCGCGGACGCGGATTTCTTCGCCGTTGGAAACGCCGCCCTCGATCCCGCCCGCGTTGTTGTGAGTGCGGGAGAAGGCGGTGAAGCCGGAGCGGGCCGCGTATCCGATCTCGTCGTGGACCGAGGAGCCGAGGGCGAATGCGGCGGCAACTCCGGCGCCGATTTCGACCGCCTTTACCGCTTGCAACGACATCACGGCGGCGGCGAGCAGGGCGTCGAGGCGCTCATCCCATTGCGCATAGGTACCCAGACCCGGGGGAACCTGGTGAGCCACGACCTCGAAGACTCCGCCGAGTGAGTCGCCGCTCTTGAGGACCTGGTCTACTTCCTCTTTCATGCGCTGCTCAACTTCAGGGTCGGCGCAATTGAGCAGGACCTCTTCCCGATCATGAAGGGCGCGTATCTTTTCCCACGGCACCGGCTCGGGTAGAGTCACGCTCCCGACGGTGACCACGTGGCTGAGGACTTCGATGCCGAATTCGCGCAAAAAGAGTTTGGCAATGGCGCCAAGCGCGACGCGGGCGGCGGATTCGCGGGCGGAGGCGCGTTCCAGCACGTAGCGCGCCTCGGGGAAGTTGTATTTCAGCGCGCCGGCGAGATCGGCGTGGCCGGGGCGGGGAGAAGCGACGGGTTTGTGCTTCGCCGGATCGCCATCACCGACGGGGAGAGATTCCTGCCAGTTCTTCCAGTCTCTGTTTTCCAGGAGGATGGAGATGGGGGAACCGATGGTGCTGCCGTGACGCACGCCGGAGAGGATGTGGGCGGAGTCGCGTTCAATCTTCATGCGGCCGCCGCGACCGTATCCCTGCTGGCGGCGCCAGAGCTCACGGTCGAGGAAGGCCTGGTCCACTTTCAGGCCGGCAGGCATGCCGGAAAGGAGGCCGACCAGCGCCTCGCCATGGGATTCTCCCGCGGTGAAGTAGCGCAGCATGAAGGGTTGATTGTAACTGATGCGCGGCGGGATCGGGACTGCTGGCACGCACCGGCCGGCGCAGGAAGGGTTACAATAGCGCAACGTTCGGTGCACCGGTCTGGGTTCGACCGAACCCTCGCTGCATCGACCAAGATACGCGCGAAATTCTTCTGGCCATAAGAAGGAGTAGCAGTGTTCCCCCACGTGCCGGTCGAGCGAGAAGGGACGCCTGGCAATCGGAAGATTCGGTGCGTTCTGGCGCACGACCACGTTTTGCTGCGGCAGGGCCTCCGGCGATTGCTGGATGATGAGCCGGACCTGGAAGTGGTGGCCGAGGCGGGAAGTGTTGCCGAAGCACTACGCATCGTAGTGCAGCATGCCCCCGAGGTTGTCGTCACCGATGCGAGCACTTTCGGGCTCACGGCCGATCAGGTGGAGCAGCTGATCTTACGAGCATCCCCGCGGAGCAGAGTCGTGTTTCTGACCACGGGCGAGGGGGACGATGGGCTGCGGGAGACACCGGGAGCAAGCTGCGCCGTACGTCAGACATCCGCTAAAGAGTTAGGGGAGATGATAAGACGCGCATATTCCCGCGAGAGAGCGGTCGTACGGGAAATGCCACGGGAAATGCCACAAACGGAGTTGGAAGAAGTGCTGGCCGAGGAGTCTTCACGAAAAGGAATTCTGACCGCGCGGGAGCGGGAAGTTCTGGAATTGCTGGCGGCGGGCAAGACTGTGCGGTCGGCGGCGGGCATTCTGGGGCTCAGCGTCAAGACGGTGGACGCGCACAAATTCAATCTGATGCGGAAGCTGGGGATTCACAACAAGGCCGAGCTGGTGATGTGGGCGATTCAGAAGAGAGTGGTAAAACTGCCGGCGAACTTCTAACGAGCGCGGCGAAGATTCAGACAACAGTGGATCGTTCCCCAACAACGACTGCTGGAAATCAAAAGCTCACCTCAGGCGCTAAAGCGCAATTCTCTTTTGACGACTTTCGGCACGAGTAAACTCGTGCCCTTCCCTTCCATGAAAGAGCTTGAGATCTTTCCGCGCCGATAGCGAAACCAGAGTTGCTGTGGCTTCAAGCAACTGCCGAGCTGCGCTCGGCTTGGACGGGCGAGGGCGCCCGTCCCCACACGAGCGGGCTACAGCAACGCTGAATCCGCTCTAATCGTGAACTGCAGCGGCTGCGAGTTCGGCGAGACTTGTAACGGTCAGATCGGGCTTGGCCTCGGCGGATTTCACGGCGCCTACTCCCGGCCGCGCCGAGGGACGGTTTACCCACACGGTGGCCAGGCCGAGCGCCTGGGCCGGAATGACATCGTGATAGATGCTCTGGCCCACGTGGAGCACGCGGTGGGCGGGAGCCTTGATTCGAGCCAGCGCCAGCTCGAACACTTTCAGCGACGGCTTGTAGGCCTGGGCCTGCTGGGCGGTGACGACCTCGTCGAAGTCGACTCCGAGCTGAGGACGCGTGGCGGCGAAGAGATCGTCGTCCACGTTGGAGAGGATGGCTAGACGGAAGCGGGTCTTGAGCTGGCGGAGCGCGGCGACGGTATCGGGCCAGGGCTTCCAGGCGGGCAGCGAATCGGGGAGCGAGCGCGCCTGCTCTGCAGTCGGAGTGAATCCGAGTTCCGCGCCGAAGCGGCGGACCACAGATTCGAGAACTACTCTGTAGGAATGAAAGGGGCCAGCTTCGGCGCGCTGCTCAAAGTCTCCGTAGAGTTTGAGCAGCGTGGCATCGTCGATCTTCTGGCCGTGGGCCGCGAGGATGCGGTGGAGCGCGGAGAGAATCCCTGCTTCCCAATCGATCAGAGTGCCGTAGCAGTCGAAAGTGAGAATCTCGAAGCGATTGAAGTCGAGCATAGCGGTGATCCTGTCTTGCGAGAAGCGCGAGCCCGGATGAAACACGCGCTACTTTATCGCCCGGGCTCGAGTCCGGGCAAGGAGGGAACTTTGTCGGGGGATTCGGGGGAATCGAGTTCAGAGTTGCGGGGCGCGTCGCCGCTTTCTGGGACTGAAGATTTTTTCGGGGACAGGAATTTTTCCGTATTCAGCAGAGGACGGCCGAGGGAAGCGTTGTAACTGGTCCAGGGACTGTCGAGGCCG
>Ga0209039_10002085_pt1 | contig 17470 bp, 14 predicted proteins | sample BogFormECP12_OM1_FD_188238 | JGI IMG/M metagenome (GOLD analysis project Ga0209039, IMG submission 188238) | Bog forest soil microbial communities from Calvert Island, British Columbia, Canada - ECP12_OM1 (SPAdes) (version 2) | ecosystem: Environmental > Aquatic > Freshwater > Wetlands > Bog ... | reverse complement strand
CTAGAGCATTTCTAATTTAAGTGTGTACAGTTTGTGGGATAATTGTCCTGCGGTTTTAGGGGGGGCTTAGATGCAATCCTATTCGCAGGATTTGCGGGAGCGCGTATTGCGGGCGCTCAGTCGGGGGGAGGCTCCGACGGCGATTGCGCGGCGCTATGAGGTCAGCCGCGTCTATGTCTATCATGTGCGCGACCGGGAACAAGAGACGGGCGTGCGGACCAGCTTTCAGATCGGCGGCCATCGCCGTTCGCAACTGGCAGCAATGGAATCGGAGCTGCGCGGCTGGATTGCAGCCGAGCCCGGTCTGACTTTAGCCGAGTTGCAAGAACGGCTAGCGTTACAGGGCGTTTCGGTCAAGGTCGGCGCTCTATGGCACCAGTTGAATAGATGGAATCTCACCTTCAAAAAAAACTCTGCACGCCAGCGAGCAAGAGCGCGAGGACGTGCAGGCAGCGCGGCGCAGGTGGAGTGAGGCGCAGCCGGCGATGGACATCGAAAAACTGGTTTTTATCGATGAAACCTGGGCATCGACCAACATGACGCGGAGCTACGGGCGCGCGCCCAAGGGCCGGCGATGCATCGCTTCGGCACCGCTCGGCAATTGGCAAACCACGACCTTTGTAGCCGGTTTGCGCCGCGATCAATTGACCGCACCCATGGTCACCGACGGACCGATGGATGGTGAGATGTTCCTGGCCTGGGTCGAGCAATTCCTTTGCCCCACGCTCCGACCGGGGGACATTGCCATCCTCGACAATCTCAGCAGCCACAAGGTGGAAGGGGTCAAAGAAGCCATCGCCGCGGTGGGCGCGTCGGTGCTCTATCTGCCGCCCTATTCGCCCGATCTGAACCCCATCGAGAAGCTCTTTTCCAAACTCAAGACACTGCTCCGAAAAGCCGCCAAACGATCCCTTGACGAGCTCTGGACGGAGATCGGAGAACTGCTCAACACCGTCTCTAAAAGCGAGTGCGCAAATTACCTCGCTTCCTCCGGATATGTAAGTACTTAAATTAGAAATGCTCTAAGTCTCCTTGTTTTTAAGTTTCGCAACTTTTCACATGCGTACCTTTTGCTTGCTGGCTAGTCCTGCCGCTGAGCCACAAACATTCTGTAGGGCTCCAGTGTTGGCTTCGCAACAAACGGGTGTTCCAGAGCGGGTCAACCTGTGGTGCAATTCCCGAACTCTTGGCGTTGGGCTGACGGCGATCGTGATTGCTGCCACCATTCACGCCGGTTTCCACTGTATCGGGGTCGTGCCCAACCAGACTGTGACCGGCGTCACCTTGGTCTGGGAACTGGAGCATCCCTCATGCCCCCTCCCGCCGGACAATCGACTCTCCGGACGGCAATCCCTAGCGACGGGGCTCGCTGTCACTCGACCTTGTAGACAGCAACGCTCTGGGGAGCTAATTGCAACTGCATTTGGGTTCCCTGCAGATGCACCTCAGGCGCCGCGTTCACCGGCGACAATCTCTTGGCGTTCGCGATAATGGTATCCGTCAGATCCACAGTAACGCTCTTGGCGGTGTCGCCCTTATAAAAGACGACCATCAGGCGTTCGCCCGTGGTCTCACGCGTGAATACGTAATAGTCATCGGTCACGACAACGTGCTTCTGTTTACCGGTACGCAATGCTGGATGCTCGCTGCGCAGCTTCAGCAATCCTTGCACATGCGAAAAGACGTCCTGCTCTTCGGGAGTGCGTCCGCCCGGTGTGAACGCATTCTGTTGGTCGCCAGGAAATCCGCCAGGGAAATCGCGCCGATTGTCGGGGTCCTCTCCCCCCGGCATGGCAATTTCGTCGCCCGAATAGATTTGCGGGATTCCGCGAATCGTGGCAAGCAACGAGAAGCCTAGCTTCAGCCTAGCTGTCGATCCCCCGGCATCCGTCACAAAGCGCTTCATGTCGTGATTGCCGATGAAGGTGACCAGCAATTCAGCATGTGGATACAAGCGGTCCTGGCGCAGCACGTCGACGATCTTCTTCGCGGGAGCTCCATGATTGACCACTTCGCGGATCGCGGAATTCATAGGGAAATCAAAAGGAGTCGTCAGATGTGTGTCGACGCCGTCGAAACCCTTCTGCCCTCCGGCGAAGTAAGAGACCACGGGTGGCTCGGAGTTTGAGACCTCACCGACGGCAAAGAAGTCCGGGTAGATGGCCTGCAGGTGCTGCAGATAACTTGTCCAAAAGGTGCGAGGAACATAGGGAAAGGTGTCGATGCGGAAGCCGTCCACGCCGCCGATTTCCATCCACCAATAGGCGTTCTGCGAGAGGTACTCGGCGACCAGGGGATTTTCCTGCGCGAGGTCGGGAAGAACGTTGGCAAACCAGCCGTCCAGCGCGTTGCGGTAGTTCTTCTCCACCGCGTGAGGATCGGTCACTGGCGGGAAATCGTAATCGGTGTTGTTGATGTGATGTTCGGTGGTGCCGTGCAGCCATCCCGGCGTTGGCTGCGAGGTCGCCCATGGATGGTTGGGCCCAACGTGGTTCGGCACCATGTCGAGCAGAATTTTGATTCCCTGCTTGTGAGCAGCATCGACCAGTTGCTGAAACTCGGGCAGCGTACCGAAGTGGTCTTCCACGGCATAGAGATCGGTAGCGCCGTAGCCGTGGTAGGTCTCGCTAGTGTTGTCGTTGTCGACAATAGGGGTCAGCCACAGCGTGGTGACGCCAAGGTCCTTGAGATATGGCAGATGATCCTGAATACCCTTGAGGTCTCCACCGTGATAGGCCTTGGCGGCGTTCCGGTCATATGTTCCCGGCGTCGCCCCTTTCGGCATGTTGTTGGCGGGGTCGCCGTCGGCGAAACGATCGGGCATGATCAGGTAAATCACATCATCGCGGGTTACGCCCTGGAACCTGCCATTCCCCGGCGCCCTCTCCAGCAGAGCAAGATCCGCAGTCGTAGCGCCGGCTGGAGTCTTGACTTCCAATGTCACGTTTCCAGGTTTGGCATTTTTCGCAACAATTAACCACACGAACGCGTGCTTTCCATCGGGTTGTATCTGTGTCTTCTTGATTTTGACACCGGGATATGAGATCGATATCTTCGCATCGCTTAGGTCTTCTCCGTACAGCAAAACCATCACCGGCGAAACGAAATTGGTCCACCAGTTTGCCGGCTCGACTTTGCTGATCTGCGGCGGACCCGCCGCAGCCGCGAGACCGGATAGCGACAGGATGGCGATAACCAGAACAAGAATGACGAATCGATGGGTGATGCGAGGGAATCTTGGCTTAGACATGGCAGTTCCTTTGGGCAGCATTATGAGCAGACAGCTCAACCCCGCGCAAGCAGCGATAGTATTTGAACCACAACTGCAGGGCAAACCAGATCAGGCAGCCCCCGGCCAGGTGCATTTGGCGTCGGCTGGTCCCGGGGTGAGAGTGATTTTCCGAGGACAGTAATTGTCTCCTGGTGCCCCGTTCCGGCGGTTTATTTTCTGACCTTGAAAATTCCCGTGTGCCCGTGTCTTGGAACTTTGGTGGCAATCGGAGTACAGTTTCGGATGATTCACTCGCCGGCATGGCGAAATGAGCAACAGGATCGGCGCAGTCATGCAAAAACCGCGAAAGAGTTTTTGGCAAATCTGGAACATGAGTTTTGGATTCCTCGGCATTCAGTTTGGCTGGGGATTGCAAATGGCTAACATGAGCGCCATCTACGAGTACCTGGGTGCGCGCGCGGACCAGATTCCAATTCTGTGGCTTGCGGCGCCGCTCACCGGTCTACTCGTGCAGCCGATCATTGGCCACGCCAGCGACAATACTTGGACGCGCCTGGGCCGCCGGAGGCCTTATTTCCTGACGGGCGCCATCCTCAGTTCGTGCGCGCTGATTTTGATGCCGCGATCTTCGACGCTCTGGATGGCCGCCGGCCTGCTGTGGATTCTGGACTCATCTATCAACATCAGCATGGAACCGTTCCGCGCCTTTGTGGCCGACCTGCTTCCGGAAGAACAGCGGACGCGCGGCTTCGCCATGCAGAGCTTGTTTATCGGGTTGGGCGCGGTGGTGGCATCGGCCCTGCCGTGGTTGCTGACAAACGTTTTTCATCTCCGCGCTGACACCTCAGGCCATGCGATACCTCTGACGGTCCGTCTTTCTTTCTACGTTGGGGCTGCTGCCTTTTTCAGCGCCGTCCTGTGGACGATTCTAACCACAAAGGAATATCCTCCCGCGGACCTCGCGGCTTTTCGCCGGAAGAAGTCTGAGCATCGCGGAATTGGAAGCCATGCCTCTGAGATCTTCACGGCGATCGGCAACATGCCCGCGACCATGCGCCAACTCGCTCCCGTGCAGCTGCTCACCTGGTTGGGACTGTTTTGCATGTGGCTCTACTTCCCTGTCGCCGTGGCCCGCAATGTGTTTGGAGCGACCGACCAGAACTCACCGGTCTACACTCGCGGCGTGGAGTGGGGCGGGGTGTGCTTCGGGATGTACTCCTTCATTTGCTTTGTGTTTTCCTTCTTTCTGCCGAAGCTGGCGAAGGCTGTAGGACGCAAGCACACGCACAGCCTGTGCTTGTTATGCGGCGCGCTGGGACTGGCGTCAGTCGCCGTAATCCACGACAAGAACCTCCTCTTGTTTTCCATGGCAGGCGTCGGAATTGCGTGGGCAAGCACGCTCTCGATGCCGTACTCCGTGCTGGCTGGGTCGCTGCCGGCGGAGCACACTGGCGTCTATATGGGTATCTTCAACTTCTTTATCGTGCTGCCCGAAATTATCGCTTCGCTGGGATTCGGCTGGGTGATGAATCATTTGCTACATAACAACCGGCTCACGGCTGTGATTGCCGGTGGTGTTTTCATGGCGCTGGCGGCCTTGCTGATGCAGCGAGTAATTGATCCTGGCGCAGAAAGAATCGAGGAAGCGGTGCCGCTCCCCGGCGATGCGATCGCGATTTAGTTCTCTTGTAAGGGTGTAACTCGCCGAGCCTGGCGGTCGCTGACTTACCATGTCAGATTCTCACAGCAGGTCAAATAGCATGAGCTTCCCAAGATCGAGCGGCATACTGTTGCATCCCACTTCGCTTCCTGGCCCTTACGGCATTGGAGAATTAGGCGCCGAAGCACATCGGTTTGCGGATTTCCTGAAAGATGCGGGCCAGCGCATTTGGCAACTGCTGCCGCTCGGACCCACGGGATACGGCGATTCTCCCTATCAGTGTTTCTCTGCCTTCGCTGGAAATCCTTTGCTGATCAGTCTCGAGACGCTCGTGAAGCGTGACTACCTTTCGCGGGACGATTTGAAGACAAGTCCCAAGTTCCCGCGCGAAACGGTGGATTTTGGGACGCTGATCAAGTGGAAGGTTCCGCTCCTGCGCAAAGCCGCAGAGGCGTTCCAACGTGGTGCTACTGCCACCGATCGAGAGGCTTACGAAGCATTTTGTAAGCGTCATGCGGCATGGCTCGAGGAGTTTGCGCTCTTCATGTCGCTCAAGGAAACCCACGACTACGTCATGTGGACTTTGTGGGAGCCCGAGCTTGCGTTGCGTGAACCGGCGGCGCTCGACAAGGCACGCCGCGACTTGCACGAACAGATTGAGTGCAACCGGTTCATCCAATTTGAGTTCGACCGGCAATGGTCGGAGTTGAAATCCCACTGCACACGCAATGGCATCCGCATCATGGGCGATGTGCCGATCTATGTCGCCCAGGACAGTTCGGATGTGTGGGCTGCGCCCGGGATGTTCGATCTCGAAGCCAACGGCAAGCCGCGCGTCATTGCGGGCGTTCCGCCTGATTACTTCAGCGCTACGGGACAATGCTGGGGCAACCCGATTTATCGCTGGGACGTGCACGCCAAGACAGGATTCCAGTGGTGGATAGCGCGCTTCCGGCGTGCGTTTGAAATGCTGGACATGATCCGCCTTGACCACTTTCGCGGATTCGAGGCCTATTACGAAATCCCGGGCACTGCCACCACCGCTGTCGACGGCAGGTGGGTAAAAGGCCCGGGAGCGGCGTTTTTCGAGGCGGTGGAGGCAGCGCTCGGCAGCCTGCCCATCCTCGCCGAAAACCTCGGCGTCATTACGCCCGAGGTTGAAAGCCTGCGCAATCGCTTTGGGTTCCCCGGCATGGCTATCTTGCAGTTTGCTTTTGGGAAGGACCCCCAGGCTCCGGACTTCAAGCCCCATAACTATCCGCGTCATCGCGTGGCTTACACGGGCACCCACGACAACGATACCGTCGTCGGATGGTGGGCGAGCTCCGGCGAAGGCGACAGCACCCGTACCGCTGAGGACGTGCAGAAAGAAATGGAATTCGCGGAACGCTACCTCAACACGGATGGCAGCGAGATTCATTGGGTGATGATCCGTGCTCTTATGGCGTCAGTCGCCGACACCGTGATTTTTCCGCTTCAGGACGTGCTGGGAATCGGCAGCGAAGGCCGGATGAACCTCCCTGGCACGCCCTCCGGTAACTGGCACTGGCGGTACCGCACAGAGGAGCTGACGGTTGGAATCGGCACACGCCTCAGGCAACTCGTCCAGACGTATGACCGGTAGCCCATGAAACAAATGATTCATATCATTGCCCCATGCGAAACACAACCCCACGCATGGTGTCCTGCGTCACAGACGGCTGTCCGGGCGGCGGTAAAATAGGGTGTAATCCGGGGGTGAACCATGGCTGCGCCCTGGGCCCATCGCTACGCACAGCGCACCAAGACAGCGAAAAGCTCGATCATTCGCGAGCTTCTAAAACTCACAACTAAGCCAGAAATAATTTCCTTCGCCGGAGGGCTGCCTGCGCCTGAAGTCTTTCCCACCGAGCGCTTCCGCGAAGCTTGCGACCGCGTACTGGCAACGCAAGCCACGACGGCGCTGCAGTATGGGCCGTCGGAAGGCTATCGGCCGTTGCGCGAGTTGATCGTCGCGCAGATGGCGAAGTACGGAATCGTCGCCACGGTCGACAACGTTCTCATCACTTCCGGATCACAACAGGCACTCGACTTGATTGCCAAGCTGCTGATCAATCGCGGCGACCGCATTCTCGTCGAATCTCCGACCTACCTCGGAGCATTGCAGGCATTCGATCTGATGGGCGCTGAGTACGTCACCGTTCCCATCGATGGCCTGGGGTTGCAGATCAGGCTGTTGGAAGGCGCGCTGCGCTCCGGCCCGAAGTTCATGTATGTCCTGCCGAACTTCCAGAACCCGGGAGGCGTCACTCTCTCCGAAGACCGGCGCACGCAGTTGGTGTGGCTGTCGGACAAGTACGGAATTCCCATCATCGAAGACGATCCCTATGGACAGCTACGTTACGAAGGCGAGCACATCAAACCGTTGGTGGTGCTCGACCGCGCCAATGTGCTTCGTGACAATGGCTACCAGTTTGGAAATGTCATTTACCTCAGCACATTTTCCAAAGTGCTGGCGCCGGGCCTGCGGTTGGGGTGGATTGTGGCCCCACCAGAAGTCATTACCCGTTTGGTGCAACTGAAACAGTGCGCTGACCTGCACACCAGCACCTTCACCCAAATGGTTGCTTACGAGGTTGCGAAAGACGGGTTCCTCGACGAGCATGTCAAGACCATTCGCCAGTGCTATAAGAAGCGGCGCGACTCGATGTTGGCGGCACTGAGTGATTTCTTCCCGCCGGAGGTCACGTGGACGCGTCCACAGGGAGGGCTGTTCCTCTGGGTCACGATGCCGGCTGGCGTCGATGGCATGCGGCTGTTCGACGAAGCGATTCGTCACAATGTGGCCTTTGTTCCCGGGCAGCCCTTCTTCGCCGAAGGCGATGTTGGCTCGCACATGCGGCTCAACTTCTCGAATGCCACTCCCGAAATGATTCGCGAAGGCATTCGCCGTTTGTCGATCGCCGTGGCGCATGAAGTCGAACACACCGCCGGCGTGGTGTCCACGACTGCGGTGTAGGAGTTTCGGCATTCAGGCGTTGTAGGCGATCCCAAGACCGGACAGTCAATGGCCCTGGCCAATCGCTGCCGCGTTTGGTAGTTGCACACCGCAAAGCGAAAAAGAAAGGCTCCGCGACCTCCGGAGCCTTTGTGGTTGCTGGCGGTTTGCGGTCAGTAGCCGTGTCCGCTTGCGCCCTCTTCCACGCGCACTTTTCCGCGAAACATGCGGTAGATGAAGACAAAGTAGGTAAACGCCAGGATCATCCCCAGCGTCCACCAGACGAAGCCCACGCTCAATCCGTGAGCGCCCGCCGCAGTGTTGTAGATGGTCAGGCTGAAGCTGGGATCGGTGCTCGCCGGCAGCACGTTAGGATAGAGAGCGAACGCCGCTCCCACGAGCATGCCGGCAATGTATCCGCAGGAAGCAAGGAACGCCCCCTTGTCGTTCTTCTGGCGCTGCGCAACGAGGAGATAGACCAGGCTGCCAACAACCACTAACGGGATGACGTAGCCGATCGGCCACTTGCTAAAGTTAGTCAAAATGCCGGGACGCACCAGCAACGTCGCGGAAAGGCTGACGATAGTGAGCAGCACCTGCACGGGCCACAGTCCGAACGCAACCCGCCGGGCACGTGTATTAAGTTCGCCCTCTGTCTTGGTGGCGAGATACAGCGATCCATGCACCACCAGCGTGACCAGCGCCACTACTCCCATAATCACGGTGTACCAGTCGAGAATTCCGTTCTCGGTTCCGACATGGAAGTTCGTCCATAGCGGCTCGAAAAAATATCCATCGGCATTCAAAGGCACGCCACGCACCACATTGCCCAGCGCGGCCCCGAAGAAGATTGCCAGCAGGATACTCGCTATCGAAAAAATTACGTCGAAGAACGACGTCCACAGGCCATCGTGAAGGTGGCTGCGGAATTCAATGCCAATGCCGCGCAACATCAAGAGCCATAGCACGATAATGAGCGGCAAGTAAAAGCCACTGAAGCTCGAGGCATACAGCAACGGAAAAGCGAAGTACAGCGTTCCCCCTGCGGCGAGCAGCCACACTTCATTGCCGTCCCATACTGGACCAATCGCTCGCAGGATGGTGCGCCGCTCAGTATCGTTCCTGGCGATGATGAGGTGGACCGCACCGGATCCAATGTCGAAGCCGTCGAGCAACACGTAAATCGCGACCATTACCGCGACAATCATGAACCAAATCGTTGACATGGCTATCGCACCCCCACAGGATTCAGGCGGCCCGATTTTGGCGCCTCTGGCGCGTTGACTGGCTCAGGCCCATGCTCGATTTCGCGGCGCACCAGGAAGAGAAATAGGATGGACAGCAAGGTATACATTCCGGCAAACCCGAGGAATGTGAACCAACCGTTGCCGGCTGAGACCATCCGCGAGAAACCCTCCTCAGTGCGCATCAATCCATATACCAGCCACGGCTGGCGTCCCATTTCCGCCGTCATCCAACCGGCCGTGTTGGCCACGTACGGCAGGGGGAACATCAGCATCAACAGCCACAGAACCCAGTGCGTCTGGTAGAGCTTCTTGCGCCACAGCAAGAAGGCTGCCACGGCCATGACCGCGATGAACAGGGTCCCCAGCCCGACCATAATGTGATACGCGTAGTAGAGCAACGGAATGTTCTGCGGCCAGTCCGTTTCAGGTACCTCATCGAGTCCCTTCACCGTGGCGTTCCAGCGGCGGTAGGTGAGGAAGCTCAACATCTTTGGCACCTGAATCGGGTTGTCGATGTGCCGGGTGGCCATGTTTGGTTGACCGATAATGACCAGCGGCGCTCCGTGCTGAGTATCGAACAGCGCCTCCATGGCAGCCAGTGTCACGGGTTGTTTCTGGGCGACCATCTTCCCTGCCCAGTCCCCGGTCGGAAACAGTTGCAACAGGCTGACGATCAAGCCAGCAATCACACCCAGGCGCACGAAGATGCGCGCTTGCTCTACATGCTGGTTGCTGAGCAGGTAGAGCGCGCCCACTGCGGCCATCACGAAAGCTCCAGTTATGACAGCTCCGCTCATGTTGTGGGCATATTGCAGCCACGCCCAAGGATTCAACACCAGCGCCCAGAAACTGGCCAGTTGAAGAGAGCCATCGGCGGCTTTCTCATAACCAACGGGATTCTGCATCCAGGCATCGGTAGCAACAATGAAGTATCCGGATGCCCACGACCCCACAAACACCATGAAGGCCGCAAACCAGTGCATTGTCTTGCTCAAACGCTTCTCGCCATAAAGAAACAGTCCGAGAAATGTGGATTCGAGGAAGAATGCAAAGCACCCTTCCATGGCCAGCGTCTGTCCGATCACGCCTCCGGCGAAGCGTGAGAAATGCGACCAGTTAGTGCCGAACTGAAATTCCATCGGAATACCCGTCACCACCCCGATCGCAAAATTGATGCCAAAGATTTTGGCCCAGAAACGGGCCGCCTGGTTGTAGGTTTCGTCGTTCTTCCGGATCGCCACGGTTTTCAAAATCACGATCAGCGGCGCCAGTCCCATGGTCAATTGCGGGAACAAGTAGTGATAGGTCACCGTGAAGGCGAATTGCAGGCGATGGATCAGGAGTGCGCTTTCCATGCAATTACCTCAATAAAAAGGAAAATGCCGCTCCGCTGGCACCCCTCCCGGTTACTGATAAAGTGCACCGCGGACCACAACCCTTTTACCTGATCACGATATTTCGTGCGGTGACGGGAATCACAAAACTCGATGATTACCGCGTCAACAAAGGGTCGAACTTCAATTTCGGGTCGGGCTGCGGAATTCGCTCATTCGAAATAACAAACGCTCACTCGCTTTTTGATCGATCGGCTGTTGTCCCTCACGGGCAAACCGAGTCTCTCTGCAATCTTTTTGGGGCTAAACTAGAGTCGATGGTTCGCTTCGCCGTCAGCGCGTTTCTGGTCTTCGCCCTTTGGGCGGCTTCGGCTTTCACGTCGACCGCCCAAACGGCACCTCTGCCGCCTCAGCAACCGACCCAGCGGCTCATCCTGAAGGATGGTTCCTTTCAGCCGGTAGTCAAGTATGAAATCCAAGGCGAAAGAGTTCACTATTTCAGTGCCGAACGATACGAGTGGGAGGACATTCCCTCGTCCCTGGTGGATTGGGAAGCCACCAAGAAATACGAAGCCGACTTCAGCAGTGGAAAATTGCGCATACATGTCGAGACGCGCGAAGAGCGTGAGGAACGCGAAAAAGAGGAGGCCAACTCGCCTGAAATCTCGCCCGGTCTGCGGTTGCCCGGAACCGGCGGCGTATTTCTCCTCGATCAGTTCGATGGCAAACCCGAGTTGGCGGAGATCCTTCAAAATGGCAGCGAGTTGAATGGGAGCGCCAGCAAGAAGAGCGTCCTGCGCACTGCCATCAATCCAATTGGCAGCTCCAAGCATGCATTCGAGTTGAAGGGCCCCCACGCAAAGATTCAGTCGCACGTTCCTTCCCCTGTCATCTATGTAGACATCGACGAAGGTGCCCTGAACGACGTGCCGCTAACGGGCCGGTTTCGCATCGCACGCGCGGAAGCAAAGAAGGATGCGCGTATAATCGGCAACCTGAAGGTCACCTTTTCAGGCAAAGCATCGCAGGAAGGCAATTTCCTCCCAACGAATGTCGAGAAGGTCGGAACCGGCGAGTGGGTGAAAGTGACGTCAACTCAGGACTTGCCGCCCGGCGAGTATGCGGTTGTAGAAATGCTCGGCCCGGACGAGATGAACCTCTATGTGTGGGACTTCGGGATAAACCGGCAGGCGCCTGCGAATCCCAATACTTGGCGTCCGGTGTCAGCCGCGAGTTCATCCCCCACGAACTGACTCGGCCCGCGACGGCGTCGCTGGCGCTAGCTGACGGCGCGATCCTCTTCGAGTCCCACGACTCCGAGACCAGAAACCGCTATGTTGTCGCGTCCCGCCTGCTTGACGGCGTACATCATTTCGTCGGCGCGCTGCACAATGGCCTGGGGCGCGGTTGCATCCTCGGGATAGGTTGCAAGGCCGATGCTGGCCCGCAGATCGACTCGGAAATTCTCATCCACAAGCCATCGTCGATGACGAAACACGCGGGAGATGCGCCGCGCAACCCGCAGGCCCGCCTCTCGCGAAGTCTGGGGTAGAAGGATAGCGAACTCATCGCCGCCGTAGCGAAATGCAGCGTCAACCAGCCGCAGGTTCTCGCGGAGGCACCCGCCAACCTGTGCCAGCAGCTTGCTGCCGATGAGGTGGCCGTGCTCATCGTTGACTCGCTTGAAGTGGTCGAGATCCAGAAACAGCAACGTGAACTCGTAGCCAAATCTTGCCGACCGGTGCACTTCATCGGATAGCACCGTAAACAGATGGCGAGCGTTGTACAGACCGGTGCAGTCGTCGGTGATACTCAGTTCCTGGATGCGCCGCACGGCCCGGGCGTTCTTGATGGCGATGGCTGCGTAGTCGGCAAGCGTTTGCAGAAGTATCTCGCTCCGGGCATACACTTGCATGTCAATGTTCACAAGTTGGATGACGCCCAGGACCGTTCCTTCGGTCCGCACCGGTACACAAACGACCGGGCAGCTCCCGTCGAACCATTCGCTTCTGCTATCAGGGTCGATCAGCGGGTCAGCGTTGACATTTTCAATCACCAGGGCTTCACCGTGCGCGATCACCCACTCTGTCAAGGTGCTGCTGTCGGACAAACGCAGGGCCGCCAAGCCCTCTGAACCTTTACCAACCGAAGCCGCATAGTACGGTTCCAGACTGGATTCTTCGATCATGACCAGCGACCAAGTGGCCGGTTCGAAGTACGCGGCCATTTTTTCCATGATGGTCTGCAGGATGGTGTCGAGGTCGAGAGTCGAAGTCAGCGCCTTGGCGACATCGTGAAAGATCTTCAACTCATACAGCTGGCGATCGTTATCCGATGGTGCCACCAATGTGCAATGACCTGACGTGGATTTGTCGATTCGTCCGCTAACCCGGGCGCTCGCCGATGTCAGTAGGCTATCTCAATTCAAGAGCCAAAACTGTAGCACTGAATGGTATCTATGTTACAGGAAAATAGTGGTTTATCCTATACTTCAAAGGTGGCGTGTACCGGTGGAAGGCCTTTTTGGGAATTTGCACCGGATGAGATTCCCGGTGCTTTGCCGAACCACTGAGTTTGACACTCGCAGCCTACATTCCTATGATGCGCATCGTCCGCAGGTAGACTGGAAGTGCGCGAATATCCAAACGAAAGGAGGATACGAGTGGGATCCTTTGGCGAACGGCTTCGTCGTGAGCGCGAGATGCGTGGCGTCTCTCTGGACGATATTGCCGAAGCGACCAAGATCGGGACTCGTCTGCTTCGTGCCCTGGAAGAAGAACACTTTGAACTGCTTCCGGGTGGAATCTTCAACAAAGGCTTTGTCCGCGCCTACGCCAAGTACTTGGGGCTGAATGACGAGGAAGCCGTAGCGGACTACCTGGAAGCCGCGGGCGAGACTGCACCCGACCCCAGAGTGATCGCAGAACAGAATTCGTCGCGCATTGATCGTTCCGGCGGCGATGCGAGCACGTCACGCCACGCCGGCTTCCCCATCATTCCAGTTCTCATTCTTTTGTTAGTCATCGCGGCCGGAGCCGGCGGGTGGCAGATCTACCAGGAACGACTGCGCGATAGGGATGCAAGACTTCAAGCGGGCGGATCGGGCGCCACCACCGCTCCAGCGGCCAACACACCTGCCGCATCCAGCCCGTCGCTAGTGGCGACGCCCTCAGCTCCGCCTGACTCCAGTGCAACAAAGACTGAGACTGCTGGAACTATCGCTGGCGCACCGCCGAAAACAGTGGTGCAATCGAGTCCAACAACATCAGTCAACATAAATACCCCAGTGACGAAGACGGGCGAACTGCCAGCGAACAAACAGACAACTCCGTCATCGGATCTCGCCAAGCCCAAGGCGCCAGGAGTGACGAGCCCCGAGTCATCGGCGGGGAGTTCAATTGCAGCCAACACGCAGCCTTTTGAGGTCACGGTTCGTGCGAAGGACAACGCCTGGGTATCGATCAAGTCGGATGGCAAGTATATCGTGCGAGGCATCATCGGCCCTCCCGACGTGAAGACCGTCCACGCCAGCGACCAGGTTGTCGTCTTTACGGGCAATGCGGGAGCGGTGGAAGTTTCGTTCAACGGCCAACCGGTTCCGCTGCCGGGCGGCCCCAACACGGAAGGCGTACTGGTCTTCAACTCCCACGGTGTGGTGTCGCCGAAGCCGACTCAATAAAGGCGATAGGCCCGAGCTGACGTTGTCAATCTCATGAAGAACATCGCTGAAAACGTCGTACGTATTGAGGCGGAAGCGTTGCGCGCCCTCGCCGATCGCATTGCCGGCCCCATGGCGCGTGACTTCGAACGCGCCATCGACTTGCTGAATAGGTGTGCAGGGCGGGTTGTTGTGACTGGCATGGGCAAAAGTGGACTCATCGCCCGTAAGGTGGCCGCGACCCTTAATTCCACAGGGACTCCTGCGCTCTACTTGCATCCCGCAGAGGCCCTGCATGGCGATCTGGGTATGATCGTGCGAGGCGATGCCGTGGTAGCCATGTCAGCCAGCGGCGAAACTGGCGAGATTCTGCAACTGCTGGCGACGGTGAAGCGCCTGGGAGTCCCGCTGATCACTCTCACCTGCGACGAGCTTTACTCGCCTTCGGCGGCCGGACGGAGACGTTCCACTTTAGCCCAGGCGGCGGATGTGGCGCTTGATTGCTCAGTAGTGAGTGAAGCCTGTTCGTTTGGACTGGCGCCCACGGCATCGACCACCACCATGCTCGCACTGGGCGATGCGCTGGCAGTTGCACTCTCACAGAAGCGCGGTTTCAAAGAAGAGGACTTCGCCAACCTTCATCCCGGCGGCAAGTTGGGCAAGCGGCTCACCCGTGTTTCGGCTCTCATGCACAATGGCGACGCAATGCCGGGCGTTTCCCCTTCGACGCCGATCACCCAGGTCATCTATGAAATGTCACGCAAAGGTCTGGGGATGACCACGGTCGTAGAAGACGGAAGACTTGTTGGAGTCATAAGCGACGGAGATTTGCGACGCTTGCTGGAACGCCATGGCAAGGAAGTTTTCGACCTCACAGCCTGCCAATGCATGACGCGAGAGCCGAAGTCCATCGGCCCTGATTCGTTCGCCATCGCAGCCCTCGACATTATGGAGCAAAAGAAGATTACTTCGCTGCCTGTGGTCGACAACGCTGGCTATTTGCTGGGCGTATTGCACCTGCACGATCTTTGGGGAACGCAGATGGTGTGAACTCGCCAGTCCTAGCGATGCCATTCTCTCGATCAATTTCATGCAGCAATTCGGCGGTAATCGTTAGGCGATTAGCCAGCGCGAGTTCTCCACCGACAACCCGGTCGAAGCCTACACGCTAGTTTCCGGCACGCCCGATTGGGCAGGCTCGATCTTTATGTCGATCGGACTCGAAATCCCCTCCGATACGACTTCCGCCACGGCTTTCTTCGCGGTCACCGCCGCTACCACTACAAAGATATTGGTGAACAGCACCACCGTGAACGCCATGGCCGGGAGAAAGAAAAACGTTTGTCCTCGGGTGGCCAATACCTGTAACGCCAGTACGGCAGTAATCAGCCCCCGCGGCATCATCAGGAACAGCAACTCCGCGTCGGCAGGGACAATGTCGCGTATCGACCACCGTGTCGCCCTCACCGCCACATAGCGCGCCAGTACCAGCGCCACCAGGATGCCCAGAATCGGAACCACATAGGCGCGGCTTACGAACTGCGCCATGATGCCCAGAAGCACGAAAAAAAACGAGCGCACCAGGAAGGTCAGTTCGGAGTGGAAGGCCATCATCCGTGCCCCTTGGCGCGTCATGTGAGGAGTGCGCGGCATATTGGCCAGAGTCAGGCCGAAAACCAATTCCGCCAGCAATCCGCTGCCGCCGGCAAAGCGCCCTACCGCAAACACCCCAAGCACCATACCCAGGTTGAGCGCATTGCTGAACTGCTGACTCGCAAACTGAGGCCATACTCGCGACCACGCAACGCCGGCGGCAACACCCAGCACAACATCAATCAATACGTGGTGCCCGAATCCGGTAATCAGGCCCTGGAAGATCGGTTCGCTGCCATCCAGACCGATCAGGGTACCAACGGTAAGCACCGCGATGATCTCGCCCAGCGATGCTTCCAGGGTCAGCGTTATCTTGATGGCCTCGGGCGCATCGATCTGCTGAATGGCGGGAAGCACAACCGCTGCGCTGGTCGATCCCAGCACCGCGCCCAGCAGCGAGCAATCCATCCAGGTCATGTGCAGCAACACCCTGGCAATGCACGCAATCAGACCAACCGTGCAGCCATAGCTGACCACCGCCAGCAATATCCCGCCCGGAGAGTAGCGAATCGTCTCCTTCAGCCGCAGTTCGAGTCCGCCCTCGAACAGAATGAGGATCAGCGCCAACATTCCGAGGATACGAATCACGACGCTGAAATTGCTGGGATTAACCCAATGCAGAATAGGACCAAGTCCCACCCCGATAAGGAGCAGCACGATGATGTCGGGAACGCGTGTCCAGCGCGAAAGGCGGTTCGCGATCACGGCGATCACCAGGAGCGCGGCGGGTAGGCCGAAAATACGAGCCAGATCCATGATGCCAGAATCACCCTGTGTCGAGGTTCAAATATGTTGCCGGATTTTGCGACAAAAAACCAGCATTTCTTGCGGTGCCGCCACGACGCATGAAGCGTCGGGAACAGCGCCGAATTTTCAAACGCCAGGTAGAAATGCTACGGCGATTTCGCGCTCGCGCGGACCATCAAGCTCAACCAGGATCACGCGCTGCCAGGTTCCCAGAGCGAGCGCTCCCGTCTCCGCGAGCAACCCGACGGACGTGCCAATAAGTGCCGACAGAATGTGATCGGGCACGTGCTCGGGATCGTGAGGATGCCGATAATTGAGCTTCGGGATGATTCGCTCAAACGCATCCAACATGTCCTCATCGGTTCCGGGATCGAGGTCGGCCGTGGTCAGAGCCGCTGTAGTATGCAGCACGACGAGGTGACACACTCCTGAGCGGCTGCCAAATTGGTCGCGTAACAGGGCTTCCACGCGGTCGGTGATGTCGAGAATTTCACGCTTGCGGTGAGTCTTGATCGTAAGCCGATGCATAGACCGACATTCTAAAGCGTCATGCATTGCCCTGCGCACGAGCTTGCGACGTCTTGAACGCCGGTGGCAAGGGATGTCGGTATTCTGCTAGACTTCCGCCCGCTGTCACAAATCGCAATTCGATATGAGCTTATAAGGAGACTCATTGCCTCCCAAAAAACGTGATCACCAAACCGCCTTGGACAGCCGTCGAGATTTTCTAAAGGTCGGCGCTACCGCACTGGCCGGCGCTGCATTGTTGTCCGGGTCGCTATCGTCGCAGTCCAGTTCCCTACCACCCGCCGGTGAGCGTGTCTCTGGGTTCGAGCTGGACGAGTTCGACCTGGTCACGCTCCAGCGCGGGCTGGATTCGGGTGAGTACAGTTCCAAAAAGCTGATCGAGTTATATATCTCACGCATTGAAGCCATTGATCGCCGTGGCCCCGCCCTCAATG
>Ga0209039_10002084_pt1 | contig 17476 bp, 19 predicted proteins | sample BogFormECP12_OM1_FD_188238 | JGI IMG/M metagenome (GOLD analysis project Ga0209039, IMG submission 188238) | Bog forest soil microbial communities from Calvert Island, British Columbia, Canada - ECP12_OM1 (SPAdes) (version 2) | ecosystem: Environmental > Aquatic > Freshwater > Wetlands > Bog ... | reverse complement strand
TTATCGTAATGCCAAAACTCCCTTTGTCCAACTCAAATTCCGTTTTGCAGACATCGCAGACCCCCTTGCGCTTTATCATGTTGCTCACCCCCTCATTCGAGAATTCGGCCATACATCAATATAGGTACTATCTCGTCTGTTAGGTCCTGAATAGCCTCCTCCTGAACCTCGAATGGGGTCACGGGAGACATCGACCCATCTTGCCTCAGACGGACGGAAGAACTTTCGGATTTCCTTTGCCACAAGAAGTCTATCAAGAGTCTGAGCATTAACGAAATCATAGTTATAATCTTGATACTGCACCTGCAACATCATGTCGACCTCCTGGATGATTTCCTCCACCTATTTGTTATTCCAAGAGTCACTGGGCACCATATGATCCTAATACCTACTGATTAATCATAGTATATGACCAAGGGTTCTGAGATGAAATCGCCCGTTGGTACTAAACAGATAGTACCTCTGATTTAAGTTGAATGGCTATCTGCTCTCCTATTTCAGTGCCTTCGTATTAGGAGATGATATGACAAGAAGAAAACGTCGATCACGGACGAATATAGACGAACCTTTTAGTAGTTCTGAAATAGTTAAGGATGAAAGAGATGGTCGAACAGGGACAGAATGGGGATAGCTTATTGAATCTGGTTACGAGGTAATATAATTAAAGAGACAGGGCCATTTCTGACCCTGCCCTTTGGTAGTCGTCCCCGTTTTCAACAAATCACTTGCTCGGCAAGGTGTAGACCAGGGTTCCTTCGCCCAATCCCTTCCCCGCCAGCTCCCCCTTCTCCGGGGGAAGTAACTTCGATGACATTGTCACCGTTCCTTTGATCCCTTCGAACCGACCTGTTCCATGAATGATGTCACCAGTCCATTTGCTCGCCGAGGTAACACCCGCAGGTGTTGCCTCCATAGTACCTTTCCTATGGACTGTAATGGTCGATTTATCCAGGAACGTATAAGTTATATAACTGTCACCCGTCCCTGCTCCTTTAATGAGATCACGAATGTAGGCCCCCTTCATCCAGGCCCATTCTCCGTTTCCAAATACTATTGCTCCCTCTCTCACAAGTAGATCAATGAAGTGCCCTTCAACATCGGCGATGGGAACCCCTTCTGCCTTCGTAACATGGGTGAAGCTCTTATAATTTAAGGTTTCCGCTGTTGCCTGATGAACAGAACCCAGGAACACGATACCAATCACCAAGATAGTTACACTTGCCAGACCTATAAAACCTCTTCTAATAGCCATGGTCTTTTCCTCCTTTTCTTTTTGTGATTAATCGGTTCGTTCCACCCCGTTGTCTTCTTTCTCACCTCCCCATGGGTGACAGTCTCATCATGATCAGAATCAACCTCTCTCCTTCCCATTGTTTAACACTACGGATCACATAACAAGAAGAAAACATCTATCACAGACGAAACCTCGATGAACCTTTTCGATGTTCTGACAGAGTTGACAGATGAACTGTACAGTTGAAGCCTGTGAGCTAGAGAAGTTGGATCGAAATCAGGACCTTACTCCACAATCGAACCTCAATTAACCGTTATTTGTCTCATGACGTTGTCGTCTATCCGGTCCAAAATAGTTACCACCCATCCCTCGAATGGGATCACGGTACACATTGACCATCCTTTTTTTGGATGGACGGTAGAACTCTATAAGACTCCCGTCTGCAAGCAGCCTATCAAGGACACGAGTATTAACATAGTCATACTTGAAATCCTTGTACTGCACATGAAGAATCATTTTATCACCTCCTTTGTCTACTTTAATTATAGGCACTCCTCAGTGAATTTGCATCCCGATCTAAGATCCCAGTCCACTCTCAACCAACACAAGCACAATCCAAGCACAATTTCGTTAAATTATAGAGGGAGAGCGCTTGATGGGCCTCCGGGACTTCGGCGTCAAATACCTTGTAACGTGTTGAGGGTATTGCGTTTGTTAGATATGGCGGAAGTGCATGGGAATCGAACCCACCTACCAGATTTTGGCCGGTACTCTGGATTTGAAGACGGTCCAGACAAAAAATCGTATATCCCCGTAGACCCTTGAAAATAGGCGCTCTCCAGAAGGTTGCCAAGGACTTAGGTTATTTTGGCGTGTTGTGTACGTTAAAAGACTTTTGGCTGTGGTTGGGACAAAACAAGCACATTCCAAGCACAGTGGAGCGCAGCCTTCAAGACCAAAGGCGACGAAGCCAAAGCGATAATTTATCCTTCAATGGGGACGATAATTCCCAGACGGTAAGGTCTTTAAAGTAAGTCTTGCCTCCGGTTTTAAAATTAGCCTTCAACTTAATGCCAACTGGTCCAACTGTTGTTTCCTTCTCTTTCATGAAAGTATCAACAGGACTGTCGTTCACCCATACAGAAATACTCTTCCCAGCCTGACGCATGCTAAAAGTATTAAATCCTTGGTTCATCGTGACCCTAAGCGGCCTCCAGCCCGTTTGACTCAGAGGATCGGACTCCCATATATCGTACTGGTCATTAGAACAACTGATGATGAAATAAATACCTATTCCGACCAGTTCTAATGTCGTGGCATTCCGATGCCAAAACTGTTTAGACTTATCAAGAATCATGTCGGGAACCATCTTGACAGAGATATAAATATTTGGATTAAAGAACTGTTTTGTCTTAACCTCAGAGTCACTATAAGGAGGGTTGGAGGGATACGCAGATAATTCAAAAACGCCTAGAGTCGTTTTGCTCTCTGTAAGAGTGCTATTGGGTTCAAACTGATCTAAAGAAGTAATTACCGTTTTTGTTGCCTTACGAAGATCGGGTATCTGAGGGAAAGTAACGGTAACGTCCTGTTGCTGCTCGCTTTGATGATGTTTATAAGCATACCCGGCAGCAATTGCACCGATCAAACCTCCTAGTATTACAATGAGCGGAAAGGATATTTTCATTCCTGCCTCCAAACAAAGAGCGGCCCCGCCGTATATAACAAAAACAATAGCTGCTAACCCAAGAGCAATCTTCATTGGAAGACGCCTCGGTGGGTAGACCGCAAACCATATTGTTGCACCGACGCCAATAAGTAGGATTTCGATTTCCCCACTCGCCATCCCCTATTTTACCGCTCGTCTTTACTTTTGTCATGTGCATAATTCTGAAAATCCCAGTATCTCAGGATTTCAGAGTTTGGTCTAATGCTGGTTGATTTTTGATATGTCTATCGTGTCTTCTATCGTATCAAACAGAAACGTCAATCTACCGTAAAACCATTTGAAGAGGGAGACTATCTAGGAGTTATAAAAGAATGGGGTTATGAGTAACATCGCCATCACCGACGGCTGAAACCCGTCCGGTGGATGCGGTTGCTAGCATTTTTATCTTATCCGTTTTTCAATTATTAAATCTGGGTCAGTCGGCCAATCTCCAGGGTTACCATATTGCAATAGTTTTCCATTATAGAAATAAAACCACTGAGGCTGTCCTTCCATTCCCGTCCATTCGTTTCTATTACGGTTTCCAGTAGGGAAGAATGAATAATATTCGTAGGAGACCTCCAAAACCTCGATCGTACCTTTAGGATACTGCTTTGCGCCTCTTGGAATACTCTCTGGGAATATTTGTTTGAACTCAGATTTCGTCATGCCCAGTTCTACTTTTTCTAGCTTGTTGTAATAGTCCTTCTTGTTAAGTCCTGTTGATGTACATCCTACTATGAAGAACGTAAGAAAAAAGAGAACAAATGGTATCTTATTAAATTGCATTTTTACTCCAACGCTAACAATTAATATACGGTGACAGTGTTTTCTGACATCTTACTCCTGCTCGACATGGGACACAAGAACAAAATGCAGAACAAAATGCAGGTGATATCGGTAGCCTTGATTTCCTTGCATAGTCTGATGGGTCAAACGTGACGTTTATCGTATCAAACAGAAAACGTCAACCTAGCGTGAAACCTTTCGAAATGGGAGACTCTCTATGAGTCATGTAAGAGAAGTGTTCGAAGAAGATTGGATTTGCCGTTCGGATATTCTTGGACCGGGTGTTCGAAGGGTTGTGGATTTTCCAAACGACGTAATCAATAGCTAAAGACCTTTGAAAACCTGAATAATTTATAAGAGCCAATCAATATACTGTCATCGCTTGGGTTGGCAGTTGGGAAAAATATGTAGGCATCACGTGAATCTGGAACCTTTATTTGCGTAAAGGCTGGATATACCATCACGACTTTCCTCTTCTTTTCAGTTAGCCAAAGCGATAGGTACTGCAGGATATTACTTTTTCTTCTAATTTCGGACGATGTTTTACTGAGATACCTTTTCATTTCACTTTTAACATCATCCATATTCTTAGCGTCAAATCCAAACAAGTTGATCCTGTAATCCCTAGTCTGGATATCTTCACCACCGACGCTTATGAGCAAATCAATTGAAAAATACAATTCGTATGATATAGAAAAGTTTTGTTTTTCAATGGTGATGGAGTCATTAACCTTAGTGTTCTGTAAAGAGAAGATATCTCCGACAAAGATAGACCTTCCAGGATCGATGTCTTCCAAATAAATAGAGCTGTAGTCAAAATTCCCAATCCGATCAACCTTTCGCTTGAAGTCCTTAAAATATGGTCCTTGGACCTTATGTCTACTGAGCTCATCTGGCACAGCTATGTTAACGATGTTTGGATATCTTATTGTAATGGATATATGCTTAAGTGTTTTTTCTCCACTGTTCTTGAGAACGAGAGGAAGTCGACCAATGAATATTGAGTTCGGTTGAGAACTAATTCCAAAAACGAGATCTTGAGGTGAGTCGGGAGATAACAATTCGTTCCCCAAAAGTAGAATGGCGTTTGGTTTATGAAAAGCTCCTGACTTTATGGCTATGTTTTCACTACTTCGAATTGTCAAATAGGACATAGCTACACCAACAATTGTGAAAAATAAGGAAATTATCGATATCAAAATAACCATTTCGGTGTTAAACTTTATGTTCTTATTCTTCATATAGTTCCTGGCGTACCGTCTACGATATATCTACTCCGCTTCCTCTGCATAATCTTCCAATACTGAAGATGTCATCCATAGTGTTTATTATATCACCTTCAAAGCTGCTCTTGACCTTTAATGCTGGTTCATTTTTGATGTGTCTATCGTGCCTTTTTATCCTATCAAACAGAAACGTCAACCTGACGTGAACCAGCGTGAAATGGAAGACCATTTAAGAGTCATGTGGAATCGAATTATGAGTCGCTTGAGTCCCAGTTTATTTCAGCCCAACGGAGGGGCATAGCCATTCTGTTGGGGCTATCAGACTTGGCTCTTATGACCCTCATCTTCTCTTCTTCGTTTTCCTATCTTCCTCCTTAAGGTTATAGATGTTTGCGATTACCACGACAAACAAAATGATAAACATAATAAGTTGAGAGATTAGAAGTAGCTTCTGCCAAGAACTGGCAATCCTCATTGCATTATCTACACCCTGGGTCGTAAACATCTTGAAGGAAGAAAGTAATGCATCAAGTTTCATCTGGGGCTGAATAATACCCATGTAGCGATATAGATATGCGTAGCAAATCACGAGATCAATGACATTGAACAATGAAAGAATTATGGTCCTGTTGAAAGAGGCTAAAAGTCGCTCAAATATATCATGAAGCTTCAGGAAAAATAATGAGATTATATGCCAGACGAAATATGCCGCAAACAATTCAGTCCACAAGCATTCTCTGCTTGCATCAGAAACCAGGAAAATGATGGCAGATAGCACAAACGACAAGATTACTAACAAATCAATACAACTATTTAAGGAATAGAGAGACTGTTCCCTATTTGTTAGAGCATTGAATTGCTGAAAAACCCTTACCAAGTTAAGAGGATAGCTTAGTAAATCGGAGCCCCATTGAAACAATGCTTGCCCACGTCTATCAAGGTAACTTGCAAATTCGGTCTTCGATTTACGCCAGAACTCCCCTCTTTGTCTGAGGTGTTCTTCGAGTACGTTTTGACTGGCTCTCGTTGCATCCAAGAAGAAATAAAACAAAACTAGATTGGAGAGTACATTCGCAACAACCAATGAGCACAACCTTAAAGGACCAGGGAGCGCCCAAAGGCCACAGGATAGGGACAGCACAAACACGGTAAGTGAGGCCCCAATCTTCAAAGAAAGGTGGTCCATGCATCTAGCCTGTGAGGTTTGGTTTATACTTTTTTCTATTCTCCCAAATCAAATGGTGATGTGCAACCGAAATCTTGTTTTCTATTTTTCAGCCGACCTTATTGATGCTGGTCCATTATTGGGAGCATCAATGCAACCTTCATCGTATCAAACCGACAACGTCAGCCTAGCGTAAAGCCTTTTGAAATGGGAGAGTCTTTAAGAATTATGTGACAATCGAGTTTATGAGATCGGCTGAGTGCCATCGCTATTTGATTTCTGTCGATCCGCTGCAAGCCGTGGTTAGGCAAGATATTGTTTTCTCCATTTCTTATCCTGTGTCAGCAGCTATCCCCAAAGCTACCTTTTGGGCAGCTCATTTAATCAAGGCTTCCTTGAGTTTAATGATAAGGCCTTCGTCAAGCCACTCAAATACCCAATGATTGAACTGATATGAGATTCCGTGATCACCGAGTTCGCTTATTTCCGTTGCGCGTTCAACCGTAGGAAACCGGTGTGTTGGAATTTGTTTGCCGTTTATATTCAAGTATAAAGAGAGTTCTGCATTGTAGACACTTAATGAAATGTTTGTGCCTTTTGTGACCGTTATACCCGATAGCCTTAAAATGTTAATCAACTCATTTAACGTAAACTTACAGAATCTATCATTTTGTTCTGTCTCAGAAATTATTTCATTCAGTTTCTTCTCCAATAAGGGCCAAAGATAGCAGAAGAGGCTGTCGAGGGTGCGGTCTTGGCGAACACTCAGTGGGTCGGCTTCAGCTATTGCTTTTACAAGGTCGTAGGTACCCTCCTTACTAGCCGCAACCGATTGAAACTGTGATAATGGTTCTGGTAGCTCATTAGGGCTCATGCCTATCAAATATGGAATTACCCGGCCACTTTCGACTGATTTTGAAAGGGCGCCTGCCTCAAAAAGGACCCATGGTGCGGAAATGTTCCGAGTAGTTAAGCAAAGAATTCCGAAATCAGTTTTATCCAAATTGTGAGCCAGATCGATTGCCCACCTTTTTCCTGCCTTGATATCTCGAGATGACATCCAAAAGGTGATCTTTTCAAAGATCATTGGCAACCATTCGCAGAGCGCTTGGGACACCTTTTTGCTTATATCGCCGGACCAACTAATAAATACTTTCAATTGGGCCTCACTATTCATTATTCCTCAAATTGAGCCTAACAATATACGGTGCGCGTGTTTTCTGCCATCTTATGTTTCAGCGCATGGACCTGACGGATAGCCTTCCTGAGTTTCAGGTCTTCTTCCGAGAACAAAGAATAATCCACTAGAACAGTATAGCCTACTATACTGTCTGGGTCATCAGTTTGCTAATCAGAGATCATCGTGAAGGACTATGATAAAATAATATTGGAGGTTACTAATGGACGACGACCTTTTCGACGTTATCGGTCTTTCAATCTTTGCATCAGGTGACAAGTGGTGCCTGCTGAATAGTGACCCGTGCATCCCTTTACCGTCATGTAACGAGGAGTACATCGTTGATGGTCGCTGCAAGTATGAGTCCGAAGAAGATGAAGAGAATTAGATGGCTGCTAGATGATAGGTCCTACTTCCAGACAGTATCCTTAGCTTTCCTGTTGGTTCATTTTTGATATGTCCATCGTGTCTTTTATCGTATCAAACAGAAAACGTCAACCTAGCGTAAAGCCTTTTGAAATGGGAGACCCTTTAAGAGTCATGTGAGAATCTGGTTAAGAGTCTTTTGACGACTTCAGTCTTCCGGTAACAATCCCTTCAATTCCGACAATCTACCAAAATAATCTTCAAACACCTTATATTTTCTCTCTAGATACTGACCTGAGGATACATCGTGATAGAGGTAGTGATAAAGTAATTTGCATTGGTTATCACCGTATCTAATTTCATAGCTTTCTCTATCTCTTCTGATGTTCCTTTTTGGTAAACCTGCCTTTTCTAATGCTTGCGCCATAGATTCAATAAACGACTTGGAACCACTTGTGAAAGATGCCCTGATTTTGGGTCTTGTGTACCCATATGCTGGTTGCAGAAAAACTGATCCATCTCCGTCCCAACAACCTCGAATAAAATGTCTCATATATTGGTCGTCTATGACAGGAAATTGAATTATTTTACTTTTGTTTGGCATCAAGCCTAATTGAGTCAAATCGTCATATATTTTTTCATCATTTATTGTAAATGTGTATATCTCACCAGCTACAGTGTTTTTATACTCCCTTCTTCTTGAATGGAGGAGTTTTGCATTACAATCCATTAAATTGCGAACCTTGTTTAGTATCTCAGGTTCTTTTTGGGATAAAGATACTCTCTTCATAAGCAATTCTTTTTTGTAACGAGTATCTTTGATAAATCCACCAGAGAGATTACCATCGGTATAAATGAGTCCCAACACCCAAGCCATCTCGTTCGACCACTCAGAGAAGAATTTGTCGTTGACTCTGATTTTGTGTTTAACCACGTCTATGGTATTTCCATATTCATCTTCTCTCTTGAATACCAATTTTCCTCGTTCATGTGCCAGATTGCTGGCTTCGGATTGGTCTCTTGTAGGAATCTCCCAAAGTTTCAATTTTTTGTAAATGTTCTGTCTCGTACATCGACAATCCTTTGAAATATCTGCTAGTGAACGTTTCTTGTTGACGTATTCCTCGAATATATATTCATAGGTTAACTTCTCTTTAATAGGTTTATAGTCATGTCCTCCACTATGTCTGTCGTAACTCTCTTTCTCGTAACATTTTAAGCAGAGACCTCGTCCCATATGAGGAGTTTGATTGTCACCACATCTTACACAACGATCATGCTTCCTTGACCAAGGTTTTGATGTTGAAAGGTTTTCTCGCACCTCGATTGGTATGCCTTCTTTTGCATCCTTTGTTCTTTTCTTAGATAAAACCTGTTTGGGTGCTGCACTTGGTCTTAGTTTGTTCAGCACTACGATTCTTTCGTGTCCTTTCTTGCCTTCAAGGTAATGACAACATCTTGAACACAGGCCATTTTCGATATAGGGATATCTAGTCGATTCACAGACCACACACCGATCATATTCTTTGGACCATTTTCTCGTGATATTAGGAAGAGGCTCGAAGATGTCGTCACTCATGACATTTATTTTATCATACTCATGAGTCTTTGTTGCCTTTAACGCTGGTTCATTCCCAACTATTAAACGTGTACTCTCTATCGTGTCACACAGGAAACGTCAACCTAGCATGAAACCTTTTGAGGGATGAGAGTCTTTAAGAGTCGTGTGAGAACGGGCTTGTGAGTAGGCTGAGAAGAGAACACGAGAGGGATACCAATAAACATATAATGGTGTCATGGCTATTAGGCTTAAACCGAGATGGTACACTTTTGAAGCCAGCATTGACAAGGGTTTTCATGCCCCTCAAAATGATGATCCGTAATGCACCGTAATGAAAGTATTTTTGAAAGACTATTTTTCTTGCTTTCAGAGCTTCATTGAAACATCTCGATTTTTGAATAGGTGCCGGAATCATTAGATATTACAGGGATGTTACAGCGTAGGGCAAAATGGTTACAAACAGAGCAATAACAAGTATTTGGAGTCTTTGATCAAGGGGTTATTCACCAGTTTTTGCACATAAAATGTGGAAAACTCATATATGGTTGAAGATGAGTCTGAAGAAGATGGATCGAGGTAGATGTAGGTCAATGTGTTGATCTACCTTTTTATGGTCCATCCCCTACCTGAAAATACTTTAACCCCATCTACACCATATCAGAATAATCCAACCGAAGACCTGTAATCTCTAGGAATACCAACGTTCGATCATTTATTTCTGGGTTCACAATTGTCTTTCTTTTTTCAAGAACTGAACATGTTCAATATATCGTTTTGGGACAGGGATCTGAGCAAGCATTAACTGTTAAACGTTCAGGAAATAGAAGGTATTCGACTGAATTAAAATGATAATCCTTTTTTAGTTTCCCTCAATCCTGGTACTCATTTGCATGAGTTTTTTTATCTCTTTTTTGTAAATTTGATAATAACAAATCTATTAAAGTTCTAATAAAGACAAAAGCGTTGATATCCACAGCCTTTTTTTGTTGGCCCACTCCCTGCATGAATAATTAGTGGGTCCAAATGTTTCGATTTTACCCCCCTATAGCACTTTTTGAAATCGATTGAATTCCTAAAACCGGAATTGACGAGGGTGTCTGAGATAAAGCATCAAATCGACGAGCCAGAAAGTGACCAATCGAATCTTATAAGAGAGAGGAGGTGAGAGAAATGGACCTATTCATCTTCGTGATTTTTCTTTTGTATCTGTTTCTCAGGACTCGATAGGTAGTAGTAGTGGTCTCCTGTAGTGGCTGTGGATCGACAATCTAATTCAACTCCGCCGTTCCGGAGGGATAGCTGCGTCCTGGTTACGCCATAGAAAAATTAAATCTATTTTACGTCTACCTATCGTTTACGGTCGTAGTGCTTTCTACTTCACCGCACTCTTAAGGGCTTTACCTGCTTTGAATTTCGGCGCCTTCCTCGCAGCAATCTTTATCTCCTTACCAGTCTGCGGATTTCTCCCTTTTCTTGCCTTTCTCTGCGTGACAGAGAACGTACCGAAACCGACAAGAATAACCTTATCCCCTTTCTTCAGGGCTTTCTTTACACCATCGACAAATGAATCAATCGCTTTGTTTGCCGCTGCTTTGGTGACTTTTGCTTCCTTCGCCATCTTTTCGATTAGCTCTGCTTTTGTCATGCATCCTCCTCCTTAAACAATCATATTTGGCGAGCTTCTACAAGCACGCAATCTTATAATACCACGTCTTTACTGCTTGTACAAGTGGTTTCTCTCATAGAACCCATATTTTTAGCCAGTATTGCTGAGGTGGCGCAAAATGATGCCTGGTCACATGGCGCATTCACCCCTAGTTATTCCTACAGATACACGTTAAATCGATCAACCTGGACGAAACCTCATCAAAAGCAAGACAGTTTTCAAGTCGTCTGTATCTCGAATCTTGGAATCCCTCATGCGACACACGAGATAGTTCAGTCTTAGCATGGTTCCGAAGCGTGGAATTTCTCCACTCCGACCACTCAATGGTACAGTCGACTACCAAACCAGTGTCCCTTTGGAGAACCTTGGTAAGCGTGTGGTTACAAACGTCTGTGCTTGGAATGTGCTTGGGTTTGGAGCTACTTCTGCAGGAATTCTCCCTCGGCTCTGGGATCTGAAGTCTTGTTTGTTGGTGATTCGTCTTTCATGATGCTACTATTGAGAGATTAACTATGGGGGTTCGATATGAAACCGAAAAAGGTAGAGCTGAAGGAATTCTATGAATTCTACAAGGAGTTCTTGGAAGCCAGTGAGGAGTATAAGGCCTACTGCAAATCAAAGGCGAGGAGTCGGGTTGAAAGAAAAGAAGGACAGATTTTAGAGGATGGTATAGCAAGAAGGATGAGCGTTTCAAAGGGGCGCAAAAGATTATTCTCTATGGAGAGGTTGTTTCATGTGTTTGGTGACATATATGCTTCAAATTATAGTTTTGATAGATGGTGGGACGAACGAATGCTGCCCTTGTTGCAGGGAAGAGTAAATGAGCCCATTGTGAAAGTGGTAGACAGAAACAGCATTAGACAATGCGCTAGGGGGATAAAAGAGAAATTGTGTACTCATCACAGGCGAGGTGGGGAAGCTTTGACGAGCAAGAACATAGAGGGGGTTTTGCATAAGTACTTTGGAGAGAAAGATGGCTCCATGTGTTTGTGGGTTTCTACATACTATCCTTCGACAAAGCTCAACGATCAAATTTGCGGAACAATTACCAAACACAAGGGACAATTTCACATAAGCAAAAGGAAAGAGAAGAAGTTCCTGAACCTGCTTGTACCGAGACCTTACCCGAAAATGCCTACACGTGAACAGGTCAAGGCATGCCGAGAATATTTGGAAATTTTCAAAGAAAAAGGACCGGACAAAAAATGGGAGGATGTTCTTGTAACAAGATTCCCTAACATCAAGGAGCCTGGTCCAGATACAAAAATGGATTATGTCAGAACCGATTTTATCAAATACCGTCAATGGGCCATCAAACTTATACACAATGCTGAGCAAGGTCTGTTCCCCGGCTGCTATCATAAAGACCGCTCAAAAAAGAATCGATAATTTCATCTAATAAGCTCACGTCAAGTGGTGAGCAACTTCTGGCAATTCCTCCCCACCACGAATAAAACAAGAAATATTTTATTCTGAAAACATGGCAAGACATTTTTGCCAAAGGGAGTTGTTACTGGGCGCTCACTGCGCCTAGCTCCTACATCAAAATTAAAGGAGACAGTCATGAGAAAACAGCTTAAGGCACCAGCAGGACTAAATGAACTGGGCCAGCACCACGAGACGAAGGGGAAGTGCCCACCAGAAACCGTCATCAAGCTAAAGTGCTATTTATGCACGGCGACTTCCGTCGGACGACCATCAAAAGTTTGCATAGGCGACGCCTGCCCGCTCTATCCTTATAGCCCCTATCGAACTTGTGTCGAGCCGAAGAGATACCGAAAGCTGACCGGAGATGAGGTTTGGGATGGCATCACCCGGTAATTTGGAATGCTCTCTCTCGGTGCGCTATGAGCGCACCGAGAGAGAAGTATGAAGATTGAAAATAATGACAAGCGAAACTAAGCAGGGTGGCGGCATGGCTAAGATACGGCTGTTCGACAGGGAAGAAAAAAGGACAGCCCAAGAGGGAACGAGCGCAGCAAGGCTGGACATCAAAGGATACTACGAGCGTGAGCTTGCATCAATTAAGTGGGCTGCTAACGGTCAAGGTATAGCTGTCTGCCCCTTTCATGACGACACAAAGCCAAGCCTTTCAGTGTACGCTGGGAAGGGTTTGTTCAACTGTCACGCATGCGGGGCCAAGGGCAATATCTTCGAGTTCCATAAGAAAAAATACAGACTGACGTTTGAAGAGGCGCTCAGGGATCTTCAGAAGAGGGGGGTAGTAAGCATGCCATCAAGGATCAGCAAGACTTACGACTATCGGGACAAGTCCGGAAAGCTGCTCTTTCAGGTTGTGAGGTACGAGCCAAAAAGCTTCTCCCTGAGGAGGCCAGATGGCAAGGATGGATGGATCAACGACATCGAAAGCGTGAAGCTTGTCCCTTACCATCTGCCAGAGATTGCTAAAACGAACAAGGTGTACGTGGTCGAGGGCGAGAAGGATGCCGACAGATTAGGAAGGTTCGGTCTGGTTGCCACCTGCAATCCGATGGGGGCGGGGAAATGGAGACCAGAGTACAACAAGTACTTCAGTGGCAAGGCGGTCAGAATCATACCCGACAATGACGCAGCAGGTAGGCAGCATGCTCTTTCCGTTGCCAGGAGCCTCAATGGTGTAGCGTCATCGATCAAAATTGTCGAGCTTCCGGGGCTAGAGGAGAAGGAGGACATCAGCGATTGGTTCGAGAAGGGTGGTACCAAAGCCAAGCTGCTAAAGATCGTCCGAAGGGCTTCGCTGCGGTCCGCAGAGAACGATGAAAACCATCGGGATGGACTCATTTCGCTGCGTCAGCTTTACAGCCAGCAATTACGTGAAATCGAATGGCTTGTTGACAATATGCTCCCCGTAGGAGGTCTGTCAGTGTTGGTCTCGAAGCCAAAGATTGGCAAAACCACGCTTGCACGGTACCTCGCTTTGTGTGTTGCTCGGGGTGAACCCTTTCTGGGAAGAGAGGTCAGAGAAGGCGGAGTGATTTACTACGGCCTGGAAGAGTTGAAGGTAGGGATAAAGCGCCATTTCAAAGACATGGGCGCAAAAAGGACCGAGGATATCCACATCTATGCTGACGCGGTCTCGTCGGACCCCATGGAGCGACTAAAAAAACATGTTGAAAATAAGAAGCCCGCGCTTGTCATCATCGATACGCTCTTCAGATTTGTCCAGGCTCAGGACTCGAACAACTACGTGCAGATCACCAAGGCGTTAGACCCCCTGCTGCGCTTAGCGAGAGACACGGGAGCCCACATCCTATGCGTCCATCACATGAACAAGGGCTTTTCGCAGGGCCAGGACTCGATTCTAGGAAGCACCGCCATTGCAGGAACAGTGGATACCATGATCATCATGAAAAATCGTGACGATCGACGGACCATTATGACCATGCAGCGATACGGCGAGCCTTTGGAGGAATCGGAACTGCTATTTGACCCGGAGACAAGAACTTCACACATTGGCAGCATCAAAGCGGACTTGCAGGTGACCGAGTGTGAAGACGCTATTTATGGGTTCCTCTCAGCGCAGCATGAACCCGTTACCGAGGCTGCTATTCTGGAAAGAGTTACGGGAAGAAAAAGCTTCAAGGTCAAAGCCCTGAGAAGTTTGTTGGCTAAAGAAAAAGTATCGAGAGCAGGAATTGGTGGAAAAAAAGATCCCTTCAAGTATTTTTCTTACTCCCACAACTCTTCTTTAACGTCGGGAACAAGAAAACAAGAATCCCAAAACATTCGGGAACCCTTGTCTGCCAAGGATCATTCAAGTTCCCGAAAGCAAACTAGGAGAAAGAGATTACGGGAACATCAATCTGGGACCCACGATGGATTAACCATCGATGATCCAAAAAAAACTTTTTACAAGGAGGCTTCAGATGGAAAAGAAGAAAGGCAATACGAGTGAAAAGGTCAAGGTGCAGAAGGCTCTGACGGGACTCGTGGAGTTGGACCGGTTCTTCAATGAGTGGCCAAGAACACTGGATGCCGAGGAATTGCTCGCCGCAAAATGTCTTTGGTGCCGCATTACCGCAAAAGAAGAATTGAAAAGGTATTGCAGCAAAGGGGAATGCCCCCTTTCGGGGCGCTTTCCCAGAGACGAGGGCGCCGATGACGATGACCCTATAACGTTCACGTCAGAGGAGACCAAAATTCTCATCCGCGTGTATCGACGCATTTTGAATGTGGCTACCGGGGTTTACGGTCTGTGAAAGCTTCGATTCGTCTCCACATAATGCTTAATAAGGAGGATTTCAATGGCAGAGAAAAAAGTCACTAAGAAAGAATGTGCAAGAGTAAGGAAGCTCGTTGCAGTGGCTGAGCAGCTACAACACCATCGCAACCACCAGAAACTGAAGCCCGCTGAAATGATAGCGGCGACGTGCGCCTTTTGCCAAATAGACTGGTGGGGCTGGCTGGGGGAAGGTTGCGTCCTTGAGACGTGCCCCTGTTCGAGCGTGGCCACCACCCGCCACTGGACGACCCTCGATCGTTACCCATCGACATTCGGAAATTTGCAAACGAAATCAGTCATGCATGGAAGAAGATTACGGATTGATGATTCACAAAATCGCCTTACCATAAGGAGGACTTTGTATGAAAAGTAATAAAAAGAGAATTCGACTGAGATTAAAGGTAGCGGATCGCAAACCGAAACAGCCGGAAAAGCGGCGTAACCGTTCCCGGGAGCTGCCCGCCAAGGTGACGGAAGAAGATATACGGTCAGCTGATCTATTCGATGATGCCGAATAGCGTCTCAGCATCCCACGCGAAGGTTGATCCTCGGCCATGAAAAGTAACCGTGGGGCTATTGAAGTCGTGCTCTCGGGTGAGGTCATCGACCAGATAGCCCTACGGGTGGCCGAGCACCTGAAGCCTTGGCTCGTGAATAATGGCTGTGGAGATGGCGTGCGCTGTTGAGAGGCTTTTGATGTGGCGCACGCCAAAGGGGGTATAGACATAACATGACTATCTACCGCAAAACACGGCGTAGGCTCAAAAAGCACGTGAACCAATGGGGGGTACAGAAACGTCTGTATTCGATTGAAGAGGCTGCGGTATATCTCGGCAGAACGGTCTATGCGGTCCGGGAGATTTACTATTCCGGCAAGTTACCCGTGGTCAAGATCGATGGCAGAATCTTTATCGACGTTCAGGACATGGACACGCTTATAGAGCAGAGCAAGGTGACGGTTGATTACCGGTAAATATTCCTTGACATGGCTGCGGGGGCATCCAATATTGAATGCTACGATGATAAGGTACCGTGTAGAGTGGCTTCCAGAGGGAGTTTATGAGCACCTGACGAAAATAAAAACGAAAAGGAGGGTCTAGCAATGGGACGGATTTACAAGAGAGGCCGCATGTTTTGGATTCAGTTTTACCGAGGTGGCAAGTATTATCGGGAATCGTCACAATCGGACAGGGAATCAGATGCCAAAAGGCTTCTGAGGATCAGGGAGGGAGACATTGCACAGGGGAAATTTATCGGTCTCAAGGTTGAAAAGACCACCTTCGATCAATTAGCCAAAGATTACATCACAGATTATAAGATGAACGGGAGAAAGTCCCTTGAGCGTGCAGGGTTCACCGTGGCGCATTTAAAACGATTCTTTGCGGGGTATAGGGCAATCAATATCACGAGCCAGGTTATAAAGAATTATGTGGTCCATAGGCAAGAGCAGAAGGCAAGCAACGCAACTATTAACCGGGAGCTCTCGGCGCTGAAGAGAATGTTTTCCTTGGCTATCCGGCAGACTCCTCCGAAAGTTCTCCATACACCTCACGTACCAAAGCTCAAAGAGCACAATGTCAGAAAGGGCTATTTCGAGTTTAGCGAGTATGTGGCAGTGAAGAATGCGTTACCCGATTATCTCAAACCGGTTATTACGATGGGCTATCACACGGGCATGAGGCGAGGAGAAATCCTAAATCTTAAATGGCCCAACGTCAACGTCTTCGAGAAGAAGATTACACTTGATTGGGGTATGACCAAGAATGACGAACCTCGGGTCATTTTTCTTACGGGAGAGCTTTACGATGTCATCCTCGAGCAGAAGAAAATACGGGATCTGAAGTATCCAGAATGTAAACTTGTATTTTTTCTGAAAGGATCGAGGATCAAGGATTTTCGTAAGTCCTGGGCTAACGCTTGTGAAGCGGCTAAGGTCGATAGGCTCTTTCACGATTTGAGAAGAACCGCAGTAAGGAACATGGTGAGAGTTGGCATACCCGAAGTCGTGGCTATGAAGATCAGCGGTCACAAGACACGGTCCGTCTTTGACAGGTACAATATCGTCAACGAAACAGATATCCGGAATGCCTGTGAACTGGTCTCAAAAGCCCATCAAGAGATGGAAGAAGTATTAAGAAACAATCACAACAAAGATAACAGACTAAACCTCATTACTGGATGAGAGACATCAGTATTGCGATTTACACGTTTGTCATTTAAGATTGAAGGGAGGAATGTCAGATTAAGTTCTAGCTAGTACAGATGACCCCTGCTGTCAATAGTGGACACGAACATTCCTCATGCTGCCTGCTGGCCGGCATAGAACTGCCGTTCATAGGCGGCAGGGGATAGATAGCCAAGC
>Ga0209039_10002083_pt1 | contig 17487 bp, 9 predicted proteins | sample BogFormECP12_OM1_FD_188238 | JGI IMG/M metagenome (GOLD analysis project Ga0209039, IMG submission 188238) | Bog forest soil microbial communities from Calvert Island, British Columbia, Canada - ECP12_OM1 (SPAdes) (version 2) | ecosystem: Environmental > Aquatic > Freshwater > Wetlands > Bog ... | reverse complement strand
CGCGCACCCTGTCCCGAAACGCCGCTGGCCTGCCAGTTGTCGTACTCGTTGAAGCCGCGCAGCCAGCGGTAGTGATTTACTGGCTGGTCCAGGTGCACCTTGTGACACGCGGCGCAGAACTCGGGCGAATCCTGGCGCATAAAGGGCTTCAGGAAACTGCGCCGGTGCGGTTCCGGATTCAGGTACGTCAGGAAAGCGTCCAGCTTGCGCACGTACGGATTGCGGCTGGAGGCGATGCGATGCAGGGCCGGATATTCAATGGTGAAATCGCCGTTGCCCATGCTGCTGCCCACATGCACGATGGAGTGACACGACATACAGCCCAGCCCGTTCTGGGCCTCGGGCGTATCCACTTGGTCCTTGATGGGACGGTCGAAGCGCCCGTTGAAGAAAACGGCGTGATCGTGACATCCGGCGCACCACTTGCTTCCCTGGGTTCCGCTCAGCTCCTGCATATGCAGAATGGTGGCGCGATAGAACGTGTTATTGAACGATGCGAAGTGGTGTGCCGAGCTCTTCCACTGCTCGTAGATATCCTTGTGGCACTCGCCGCACAGCTTGGAGTCCATGAAAAAATCGGCGGGTATGATACCGCCGGTATTGGTATTGGAAGCGGACGGCCAGAACGGCGAACCGGGGCCGGCGCCTTCTTCGTTCATGGAGAGCGGAACGGTCCGCGGGTTACGAATGCGCGCTGGCACGGCGCCGAATCGCAGCGTCAACACCAACACCGCAAGCACGGCCAGAGGCGCGGACCAGCGCGGCTTCAGCAGCATCAACCCGGCCAGCGCCAGCGCGATGTGTGCCAGCAGGACTGCGCGATGAGGCGTGGTGGCCCCGGCGAAAGTGAGATAGACTCCCAGCACTCCGGCCAGAAGCAGCGGTACAACCTTGTAATTGCGGCGGTATCTGAAACCAAGCCATGCCACGGAAGCGGCGCCCAACAGGAGGTGCAGCAGCACGTTGGCAATATAGAAGACGGTTGCCGAGGGAGCCGCTGCGACGTAACCGGCATTGAGCACCGTTACGAGCAGCAGCCAGAACATTATTGCGAGCCTCCCAGCGGGCGGACCAGACGCAGCGCGGGCCGCGTGTTGTATTCCTGGCGGTAGCGCCCGTGTTCGGCATCGTCGGGAAAATGTTCGTTCGCGGGATACGGATAGCGGCTCATGGCGTGAAACGGCAGGGGCTCCACGCTGGAAGAGAATGCTGTGTTGGGGTCGCGATCGATTGCCAGGCGGTCGTCCACGTCCCGAATTAGTTCGCGCACATCGCCATAGCGGGTGTACAAGCCCGCCGTCGGGTTCCAGAAGGTGTCCGGCGAAACATTGTCATAAAGGAATGCATCGGGCTGCTTTCGTTCCGGGTGGATGCGGGTCCGCGAAAAGCCCCGGAAATGAAGGTCGGCGGCGAGCAGCGGGACTTCATTCTGCTGCACTCGCGCCTGCGAGGCTCCTTCGCTCAAGAAGATATCGTCCCAGTACACGCAGAGGTTGGTGACGATCCGGACCTTGCGGCTGGCGGACGGGAACCGCAGTTCAACCGCAATGGTCTTGGGCTTTCCCGAGGGCATCCCCATGTCTTCGTTCACCGTGATCCATCGTCCCGCCGCGTCCAGCATCCGCAGATAAGGCACGACCAGCCCGCCCTTGGTCTCCTGCGCGGCGGTGCGGAAAGTGCTGCCATCGGGCGAGTCCACCCAGTCGTTGAGCAGCATCACGGCACGACCTCCGGGCGCGGCCTGGCCGAAATCCAGCTCCAACGTGTGAGGCGCGGCCACACCGAGTTCGGAGCGCGGGAACTGGTCGAATGCGCGATGGCCTCGCCAAGCACAAGCTGAATCATATGTTCGAATTGTGACTCGTCGGCGTCCGCATCGCCTGCTTTCTTGTAATAAATCCGCAGGTTGAACCAGGTTTGGGGCAGTTTGGGGTCGCGGCGCTGCACTTCCTTGAGTTGGGCCACGCCTTCCGGAGTCTTGCCGGCGCGAATCAGCGCGAGCGAGTAACTCAGCCTTGCCCTCACGGAATTCGGAGCAAGGTCGAGAGCTTTCTTGAACTCGACCACCGCCTTGGCCTGCGTGGTAGGGTTCTCGTAAAAGGCTTTGCCCAGATTGCGGTGCTGGGCGAGAGAACCGGAAACCGGGGAAGTGTCGGCTGCCCTAAGGAGCATTGTGCCAAGCGCAAACACACCGGCGATATAGCCGCTGACGTAGCCGCTCGGGTTAACCCTCCTCATTGGACTAACGGGATTTTACTGAGAAGAGCCGATCCGAAGCAATAGTGCATATATATTAGAGCGCGCCGATGATTGCTTTAGCGCGCCGCACCTTGTGGCAGGCTCCGTCCAATTGTCACAAAGACCTTCTCGGGTACTGCGCATGGATAGTCAAGCTTTTTCTGGCCCGTCCGACGGAACATCCTGTCTCGTGATCACGCGGCGGCTGGTTGTCGACTATCGGCGTTCCGCTGACCGCGTGGGCATCGGCTCAGATTCTCCGTTGCCTACTGCACCTGCACGGTGGCGCTGAGCGTGATGTCGGCTGACGAATCGCCGATCATGAGGCTGACGGGTTCGGTCTCGACGCGGAAGGCCTGGAGTTTTACATCCCAGTACGCCAGCCGCGAAGCCGGAAGGTCGATCTCAACCGTCTTTGTCTCATTGGGCGGCACCGTCACGCGCTGGAATCCGGCGAGTTGTTCGCGGGGGCGCTCGACTTTTGAGCCCAGGTGCTTCACGTAGAGTTGGACGACTTCGTCGCCGGTACGGCTGCCGGTGTTGGTCACATCGACGCTGATATTCACGGTTCCGTCTTTGGCGACTTGCCGGGAACTCGTCCTCAGATTCGAGAACTTGAACGTCGTATAGCTGAGGCCGAATCCGAACGGGTAAAGCGGCTCGTCCTTGGAGTACATGTAGGTGCGGCCGTCGCGGATGTTGTAGTCCATCATTGGCGGCAATTGATCGAGAGACTTGGGCCAGGTTTCGACGAGGTGGCCGCCCGGCGTGTAGTCGCCGAACAGGACGTTAGCCAGCGCAGTCCCTTCATCTTGAGAGGCGTGAGTCATGTGAAGAATGGCGGGAATATTGGCCTGGGTCCAGTTGATGGCGAACGGGAAGCTGGAAACGAGAATGACGACCGTCTTCGGATTGGCGATGTAGACTTGTTTGATGAGCTGCTCCTGATACAGGTCAATCGTTTCGCGGTCACGGCCTTCGCGGCCGTCGCTGGGCACGATGCAGGGCAACGTGACGCCGCCGCCCTCGGAGTCGCTGTACCAGTCATGCGGCATATCAGGACCACAGGTGGGGTCGTTACCGACCACTACGACGGCAACATCGGACTTGCGCGCTGCGTTCACCGCGGCGTTGCCCAGTTCTTCGGCAGCGTAGTTGACGGTGACATTGGGGCCAAGCTCCTCCTTGATGCCCTGCAAAGGTGTGACCGCATGAGAAGGCGTGCCACCGTACCAGTCCCAGTGGACGGAGTCAGCGAGCGGGCCGATAACGGCAATGGACGTGAGGGACTTTTTGTCGAGCGGGAGAAAGTTCTTTTCGTTTTTGAGAAGGACAACGGATTTCAGGGCGATCTGACGGGAAACGGCGCGATCCTTGTCGGTGTTCCAGGGCTCGGGCGAGTCTTTGATCTTGGAGTACGGAACCATGTCCGGCGGGTCGAGCAGCCCAAGCTTGATGGCGATGCGGAACTTGGGGTGGAGCGCTGCGTCTATGTCGGCCTCGGTGAGGGAGCCGTCTTTGAGAGCGGCTTTGGTTTCGTCGGCATACCTCTCGAGGAACTGATTGATGCCGGCTTTCAGGCATGCGACAACGGCCGCTTCCTGGTTCGCGAAGAGATGGCGCGGGTCGACGAGGAGCTTAACGGCTCCGCCATCGCTGGAGATGAGGTCGACACCCCATTTGTCACGAACGGTGGTGCGAAGGATGGGATTGACGGCCATAGCCGTGCCGTTCCAGGCGTTGTAAGAGGCCATGACCGCTTTCGCGCCACCCTCGAGGAAGCCCATCCGGAAAGGAACGGAGTAATACTCCCAAAACAGGCGCTCATCGAAATCGGAAGACGACCTGTTGCGATGGTCTTCATTGCTGTTGGCGAGGAAGTGCTTGAGGAGCGCTGCGGCCCGCCAGTATTTCGGGTCGTCGCCCTGTAGGCCCTTGATAAACGCAACAGCCATCGTCCCGTTGAAGAATGGGTCTTCGCCATACACTTCTTCGCCGCGGCCCCAACGTGGGTCGCGCGCAAGGTCGGACTGTGGTCCCCAGAGCATCAGTATCTGGCGGTTGTATTTCGGAGTTTGGGTGATGAAGCGGGCTTCATAGCCCTCGACGGCGGCAGCCTGACGCACGAGATCGGGGTCCCACGTCTCGCCCATTCCGGGAGGTTGCGGGAACTGCGTGGTGGTGATGGGCTGGAGCGGGCCGCGTGCTTCGCGCTGCACGACGCCGTGAATGCCCTCGGAACTGCCGATATTGGGAACGCCGAGCCGAGGGACGCCGGTGCGCGTGCCGAGGCAGTTGACCTTCTCGTCCGTGGTCATGAGCGAGAGAAGATTGTCGATGCGCCTGTCCGCGGGGAGGTTCGGATCGGAGAAGGGATAACGAGGTTGTTGCGCAACGGCGGGAGCGAGCACAAGGACGGAAAGACAGAACAGTTCTAGCAGGTGGTTCTTCATGGTGTGAGCTTCCTTTTGGATAAGCTTGGCGCGGCCGGAAATGACAAGCGGGCTGGGTTTGGGTGCAAACGCAAGGTTATCAAATGGACGGGTTGCGGTGGAGAGGAAGCGAGCACCGCCGGTTGGCGATGGACAGTCCTGTGAAGTTGGCCTGTATCCGATGGGTGCAGCCGTGTTTTCCCATGGCGCGCCCGCTAGACTCCCGTGCGCGTGCAAGTGGGCCCCGGGGGGCGCGGCTCGTGGTCGTAGGCGCCGCCCGCGCGCGCGACCATTGCCCGCCCCACTCTGTTTAGCCTTACTGCTGCACTGCAAAACTGACCGTTGCAGACTGCACGCCGTTCACCGTGGCGACCAGCGGATAATTTCCGCCGGCGAGGCTGGTCGGGACCTGGATCGCGACTTGATAAACGCCAGCCAAACCGGGCGCCAGCGCCGTCCCATAGACCGTCGCCGCCGTGCTCCCAATCGTCACCGTCACGCCGGAAACGGAGTAGGCGGCCGGCGGGACCACTTGCCCAATGGGAGCCAGGGGACTTGTGTTCCCAAAGCCCGTACCCCATAGAATGACGACGTCTCCGGGCTGGGCGGCTGTCGTGGGCACGCTCAACGTACCGTTCGGAACCGCGTACGAATAATCGGTGCGAGTTGCTACCGCGTAATTACCCCACGTGAAGAATGCGGGCTGAACGGTTTCTGCCGTAATCGCGAAAGGATCGCTGTCGCCTGCTGCTGTGGTGACTACTACCTGCGATCGTCCGGCTGTCAACCCTGGGGCCAATGCGTTGATTTGCGTTGGGCTCACAGCATAGATATATGCCGCCTGTCCTCCCACCGTGACACTCACGCCACCGAGGCTTGTCGGTAAGTTGCCGTTGACCACCCAGCCGCTCCACGTCACGATGGCCGAGCCCGCGGGCGCGAAATCGTTTCCATAAATCGAAAAGTAGGCGCCGGACGCCGCGCCGGCTTGGCCGCTCGCCGCGTTCGATACGCCCCTGACCGTGGGCAGCGCCGGCGGCACCGGCGGCGTGGTGACAGCGGCGGCGCGGAGGTTATCGAGGTAAAAGGTTCCGGGGCTTGCCAGCCACACCCACACCGCCGTGATGTCGGAATAGGTCGGCGATCCGCTGTAACATTGGAGTTGCGATGCATTGAGCTGCATCGTTACTGTTGTCGTGGTATTAGCGGCCACTGTCGGCCAGGTCGCATTCTGACACCAGACGCCGCCGGAACCCGATTGGAAAGCGATGGCGGCCGAGCCGCTCACAGAGGCCTGAAAGTCGATCGAGAGAGTTGGCCGGCCGGTAAGATCCACCGGCGAGGACAACGCTGCGCCGAACCAGCCGCCCGCCGTCGCGTTCACTTGGAGCCCATAGCTCCCATCGGTGTGGAAAGTAGTGGTCTGCGCAGCCGTGCCGGCGGCTCCGCTACCGGCATTCGGGCCCCATCCATCCGTGCCGAGTTCAAAAGATTCCAGAATGGCGGTAGCCGTCGGACTGGCGGGCACCGTCACGATGAGGTAAGCGGGATTGGAGACGTTCCCTTTGGTATCCGCAACCGTATAGGAGCACCAAGTGAGCCCATTGAAACCGGCGGATGGCGTGAACTGCACGCTCTGTCCCACGACCGCGAAGGTCCCACCGTAGACTGCGATTGTCGACGGGACGCCGGGCGCACTTGGGTCCAGATCGATCGATGAAGGATCGATGCCAGCGCCTCCGTACGGTATATCGTTGCCGAGCGGGTACAAGGTGGCCGGCGCGTTGTAGGAGCCTTGTGCCCATTGATCGCCAGCCACGGGCGGGAATGCCAGCGATTGGTTCGCGGACATCATTTGCGTGAAGTTGCCCATGGTAGAGAGAAGCGGGCTGCCCGCCTCAATGTCGAACCTACCCAGCGATTCCGCATTCGCCGCGGGCGGTTGTCCGGGCAGGAGATCCCAGAAGAGACCTCCGCTGCCTCCGCCCTGAAATACCAGGCGAGTAAAATCTTCGTAGACGGAGTTTCGGATGTTGCCCTCCAAGAGGCCGAACTCGCCCATGTAGACCGGCTTGCCGGCGGCCTGCGCAGACGTCAGGTGCTGCCCGATGTACTGCTCCGCCCACGCTACGGTTTGGATCCAACTGTCCGGGTAAAGGTGAAACCCGATGACATCCACGTTCTGGACCTGAGAGAATGCCACACTATCTACGCCGGTGCCACAGATATTGAGACTGGAAGGCACCGATGCATCGTTGCAGAAGAAGCCCTCGTCGCCCACGGATACCAGATGGTTCGAATCGACGCTCTTCACATAAGCCGCGACATCCGAAATCCAGGAAACGATCGTCTGGCTGGTGCAGGATTTCGACGAGGGCAGACCGGAGGGCGAGCCACTGCCCTGGCAGCGCGGTTCATTCGCCAGTTCCCAGAGCATGATGGTCGGGTCGTTCTTGTAGGCGATGCCCGAGATCGGGTTAACGTGGTTCAGGAAATGGCTGACCCAGTTCTGGTACCACTGGCGGATCGTGGAATCGGTGTAGAACTGGTCATGATACTGCAGCCCTCTCGCCGAGACGTATTGGTCCATGCCGCCATAGTCGGTCCAGTTGTTGGTTAGCGTGATGATGAGCTTCAGGCCGAGTTGGCCGGCCTTACTGATCGCGTAGTCCACGTTTGCCAGACCGGTGGCGCCGTCGTTATATTGCGGAGTGCCACCGGCGAAATTCTGCAGGTAAAAGGAACCCCCCGAGCTGCTGGCCACGTCGTCAAAGCCCCACATCCGGATGGCAGTGAAATGGCTGGCCGCGGCGGTTTCCAGAACCTGGTCCACGACCGCTTGGGATTCCAGCATGAGTGCATACGAATTGGTCCCGCCAAACCGGAATGTGGCTTGATTCAGAGTCAGCCCGCCGTTCGCAACCCCCACAAACGCACCCGCTCCCTGGGCGTAAGATGGGACCGCGCACGAGACTGCGAGCAGCGATAAGAGCGCCATTTCCCTCATTTGCTAGCTCCTTTCTTCGTGGCCACCTTATGAGGCCGCGACCCTGCCCATGAAATGGGTTTTGATCTTGCGGCCTGACATCCAGGAACCAGTTTCCCGCAACTGCCCCACGCTAGGTATAGGAAATTCGGGCGTGGACAAGGTAAATCTACATTCCAGCCCCCTGAATGTGCTTGGGCTGGTGGTGCGCCAGTTATGTTTCTGACGCTGATCGGAGTGGCGGCCGGGGCCGCAACGGCGTTTGCCGTCACCCGGCTGGCCGCGAGCCAACTCGTGCATGTGAGCGCTCTCGATCCGCTGGTTTTTGTGGGAGCATCGCTCTTTTTGGCAGCCGTGTCGTTCGCCGCCAATTAACGGCCTGCACGCCGGGCAACGCGGATCGACCCGAACGACGCCCTCCGCTGCCAGTGAGAGCATCACTTCTTTCGGTTGGCGTACCGCTGCTGCCATTGCTGCTGGAATTTTTCCATTAACTCATGCATCTCCGGGACCAGCCGCTCGGGATGGCACTCCACGTTGACAGCCCAATTTCGAAGGTCGAAGGGCATTCCCCACATTATCCTTCGGTCCGATTCGGCGGGCGGTCCGCCCGGTTGACCGGCCGGGGGAATGGGTACAGGCAGTTGGAACATATAGTACGCGCCACCGCCGAGCTTCTCGTGCGGATACTGCTGCAGGTATCCGCAATTGTGATTCTCCAGAATGGACACCGCGGTGACGGCGACCCAGTGGCCTGCATCGCGATCGGACGGAGCCTGGCAGTCCCACATCCGGGCCTCTGGCACGACCAGGGCAGGATCGTTCAGCGAGGCCCAGTCCAACTCGATCTCTGTCAAACGCCGATCCCGGACAAAACGCTCCACTTCGGGCAGAGCTTCGTTCCAGCTCACGTTCGAATCGTTCACCAGTTGGTAGGCCGGATGGCCCAATGCCAGGCCGTTGACGAATGGCATTAAGTACGGGTACGCGAAAGCGATCGCGGCGAAGGAACTGATTGCAGCCGCGGCGATCGCCGCTTGCCAAAGTCTCCGCCCCGGTAGGGCGCGGACCATGCGGGGCAAGGGCGCGAGCATCAGAATGAGGAATGCGATCGGCATCAGGAAGTGCCGGATGCTCATATCCAGGAGAGACAACAGGCAGATCGTCAGATACACGAAGAATCCGGTCATGAGCACGCGCCAGTGGGGGCGAAACTCGCTCGGAATAGCGTGTACGTCACTCTTGCGGACAAGAACTCCGGCGGCGGCCATCGTAAGCAGCACCAGAAACCCCAGAGTCGATTTCAACCCGAACACCACCGGGAAATAGTACGGCACACCGTGCGAGTGAGCGTGCCCCAACAGGAATGTTGGCCGGACTCCCGTCGCCAGCATCATGAGAAACCCGCGGATATACAGCCAGATCGGCATCAGGGGACGGCGAATCAGCGAGGCCCACGGTCCCCTTCCGATGAGGCTCAAGGCATTATCGGGCTGGTTCCACGAAAGCACGAAGTACACCACGTAGACCAGCAAAGCGGACCAGAGAACGCCGCGCAGCGTGCAGCCCCAGCGCACGCGCCGCCATTTCTTGCGCGCGACCTTCTCGGCGGGTTCGCCGGCGCTGGGCCAGAAGCGCGTTTGCAGGAACAGCACCAGCGCGACGGCAATCACCAGCAGTCCCGTGAATTTCGAGAGCAGCGCCCCCCCGAATGCGGCGCCGAACAGCAAGGCATTCCGGGGCGACGGCGCGCTCCAGATCTCGCCCAGCCGCCAGAGCGCAACGAGGGAAAACAGGGTCACCGGCACATCCGTCAGCACCAGTGGGCCGAACACCAGAAATGCCGGGGTGGTCACATACGCTGCCAGGCAGAGCAAACCGCCGGCGGGGCCGCCGAGGCGAGTTCCGTAGCGGTATACGAACCAACCCAATACCAGGGTCAGAATCAACATGGGGAAACGCGCCCACAACAACGCGGATTTCCAGTCGTTCCACCGGCCGACAACGGCGTCGCCGAAGATATACTGGGCCCCATAGGCGGAGAAAAAATCGGTTGAGATCTGCCAGGCCGGGCTGGAGTAATCGGCGCGGGTTCCGCGGAGGACAAGGGCCAACCCTGCCAGCGCCTTCCCCAGCGGCGGATGTTCGCCATTGAGGCGCATATCCAGGCGCTGCCAGTAGCTCATTCCAGCGCCCATGTGCGCAACTTCGTCTACCGTAGCCGACTCATGCAGAGCGGCTCCGCCGGCAACAAGAAACATCGCCCCAAGCAGGGCGGCGGCGGCCAGATGTGGTGCGGACTTTGACATGTCGGTTTGAGATCGCCTTTCTGATACAGATACGGATTAACGAGTGCCGTTTACCTAACTTTTTTGCGGCTTGGCACGAAACGGCGCGGGGGCTCCCCGTACACGATTCCCCGTCCGTTCATTCCTAGATAGACCCTTCCGTGCACTCGGGAATCGGCTTGGATGAGCGTGGGGCCGCCGTACTGATGGAGATCGTCATTGATGCGGACCCACGTTGCTCCGTTGTCGTCGGAGCGATAGATCGCCAAAACTGAAGCTGGCGCTGCAATACCGTAGAGATATATCGCCGGAACGTTGGTTCCGCTGCCGGGTGCGCCCAGGGCTACCGAATTGGCCCACGCCACGCTGGATAGATTGGTCCACGTGACGCCTCCATCGACGGAGTGCCGCAGTCCGCTGCTGCCGAGCGGCAGCCAGATGTCGCCGCTTTTCGAGAAGTTGGCCACCGGGATGCCGCATCCGGAGCCATTGCAAATGCCGCTCGTCGTCAGGGCCGCGGAGTTCATCTGGGAGAATGCCGTGCCGCCGCTCGTTCCCGTACTGTAGAACCGGGTGCCGGTCAACACGTAGAACACCTTTGGCGCGACCTTGTCAGCGACGACGGTTGGAGCAGTGAAGATACCCGTCACAGCGGTCCAGGTGTTGCCTCCGTCGGTTGAATATTGCGGGCTCGACGATGCGAGAGCCGGAGCCCACATCAGCATCGTGCCGCTCGCGTCCACCGCCAGCACGCCGCCATTTCCGCTATTGACACCCGTGGGGCACGCCGGAATCGGATTCCACGAGGTGCCGCCATCGCCCGATAGTCCCCCATAAGTGCACGGACTCGTGGAGGCACTGTTGGGCGACTGTGTCCGCACGATCACTGACGGATTCTGGCCCGCCCAGTCCAGACTACCCACCGTCGTCGCCACGGGATTTGTGTACATTCCGGCTGCCGGCGATACGGTGAAATCGTTATGGCGGAATCCGCCGATGTCGCCGACTCCGCTTAACAGGTTCGCGCCGGCAGTGGGGCTGATCAGCGCTGTTACGGCAGTCTCTTCGACCCCAAGCGCCTGGACGAACCACGTGGGCGCGGCGCCGGAATCCGCCACCGAGAGGTTATTCATCGCGTAAATGGTCGCCCCCGTGGCGAACATCAAGTGATTCGGATTGGTTGGATCGATCAGCAGGGCGGACATCCACCAGCCGAACTTGGCACTTCCCGTCGGCGCAGAGGTACCGCCGAAAGTCAGCCACGGGGAGAGGGTGAAAACCGACGGGTTGAAGTAGTAATTGCCCGCATTCAAACCCTTGAAGCCGGCTGTAGAGGTAGCGCGCGCCAGATCGATCCAGGTGGCGCCGCCGTCGTGCGTAACATAAACGGTATCGACTGGATACCATCGGTCGAGAGTGCTCACCGCTACCGTACCGGCGCGGTGGGGATCTTGCGTCAGGCCGCAAAAGCCGCCGCGCTGCGAGCTCTCACCCCCGGCCTGGTCGAGGGGAGGCGTGATGTTGGTCCAACTGTTATTGGCCGGATTGAATTTCTCGACCAACCCGTAGTTCATCGAATTCGGACCCGGACCGTCGCCGAAAGTGACGTAGAGGTCTCCATCGGGGTTCAGGACCGCCCTTTCCGGCGTGGGCGCATGAGTCCCATTCGAAACGCTGAACGGCCAGGAAAGCGGCTGGCCCGCGACCGACGACCAAGTGGCGCCCTCGTCGGTGCTCTTATAAATCGAAGAGGTGGTGTAGACGCCCGCATAAATCGTGCCGCTGTTGACCGGGTCGAAAACCACCCATTGGACGCCGAACCCGTCGCTCGAAGCGAAAACCGGAAAGCTCGTAACCTGAGTCCACGTCTGGGCGTAGTCCTCACTCTTCCAAAGCCCGTTGTACCGAGTTCCCATCAGGAGTTCACTCGGGCTGAACGGATTGACGGCCAGGCGCTCGCCGGCCGATCGCCCATCGTTATTCGAAGCCATCCGGAACGGCACATTGACGGTGGAAAACGTGGCGCCCTGGTCGGTGGAGACCAGAATCGCCATAGCACAGCCGCCGCACGAGTACATGCCCGCCGCGATGTAAAGCCGGTTCGGGTCGGTCGGATCGAGCGCGACACTCTCCGGACCGTTTAGGTTGTATTTGGCGGCTGTCTGGAAGTCGGTGAGCGGAATCCATTGCCCGTCATCAACGTTCCATCGGTACACGCTGCCAATATCGGTGCGCGCGTATATCAAACCTGGCTGCGTAGGATGCGCCACGAATCCCGGAATGTATCCGCCGGCGACAATCCGCACGGGCCTCCATACATAAGATTCGTCGAGTTGCCCGTTCAGACGCAGCAGGAGCAAGACAGAAGCCGCACACAGCGCAAGCAAGCAAAATCTGCGAAAGCCCATGCCTTTCCTCTTATGAACCAACATGCAGCGTCCTGGCGACTGCCAAGTCTGCCGCGGCTGAAGAGTTCCCGACCCACACCGTGTAGTCCCCAAGCGCGGTCTGCCATCCGCCTGCCGCGGCGCTCCACCAGGACATCGGGTGAGAGGAGTCGCCCTGGTCCACTTCGATGGCCACATGCTGGCGCGCGCCGACTCGAAACATCGCGTCTGACGAGTCGGCGATTGGCGCCGTCTTTCCCACACCGGTCAGCTCGTGGCCCCGGCTGTAGGCGCGGCAACCCGACGTTCCCTCGCCTCGATTGCCGGTCCAGCGGTTCGTCACTCGGTACTCGTGGCTGCGTTCGGCAGGCATGCTTTTCTTTCACTATACGAGATACGCGCGGCCAATACCGGGAGTCGCAATCGGGCAGCGCCAGCGCGCCGGCCGAGCGCGCGCAGACATGTCCTGTCGCCAAAGGCGCCGGCGACGAAGCCTCGCTCGCTACAAGCCCCCCTTCCGCACCTCCTCAGCCTGGGGCTACTCTATACCTGATGTCCACCCAGCGCCGCACCTTTCTCAAACAGGTGACCCTTGCCAGTGCCATCACTCAGGCCAGCGCACAGACCCCGGCTGCGGGCGCGGCCGCGCCAACAGCGCCCGCCGCTCCCGAAATCGCGTTCCCCCGTGTCTTCACCGGACGGCGGCTCACCGCCATCGCTTTCCCACTCGGCGGCGTCTGCGCCGGGTGCGTCAGCCTCGGAGGGCGCGGACAGCTTCGCGATTGGGAGATTTTCAACCGTCCGGACAAGGGCAACGCGCCCCCCTACGCCTTCCCCGCCATCTGGGCGCAGGCCGGCAATCGCAAGCCCGTCACCCGCGTGCTCGAATCGCGCATCCAACCGCCCTTCGAAGGCTCCAGCGGGCTTGGCTCGCGCAATGCGCCCGGCCTCACGCGCCTCGCCTCAGCCACCTTCACCGGCGGGTTCCCGCTGGCGCGCGTCGACTTCTCCGACTCCACCTTGCCAGTCAAAGTCACGCTCGAAGCCTTCTCGCCCTTCATCCCCCACGAACCCGACGAGTCCGGCCTGCCGATCGCCATCCTGCGCTACCGCGTCACCAACCCAAGCACGACGTCCGCTAAGGTCTCCATCGCCTGGTCCATCGACAATCCCACCGGCCGCACCCAAGCCAAGGATACGCGCGTCAACGAATACAGATCTTCCGAACTGCTCGCCGGCATTCTCATGACCAGCCCGGAGCTGCCCGGCAACGACGCGCTCAAAGGCAGCTTCCTGCTCTCCGTGCTCGATTCCGCCGGCGCCCGGGTCACCTACCTTCGCGGGTGGGAGCGCAGCCGCTGGTGGAACTCGCCGATGTTTTTCTGGGACGACTTTTCCGCCGATGGCGAACTCGGTCCCGAATCGAGAGACCCCGGATCCGTAGGCGCGCTCTCGCTCGGCCGCACCATCGCGTCCGGCGCCCACGCCGATTACACGTTCCTTCTCGCCTGGCATTTCCCCAACCGCACTCCGCGCCGCTGCAGCTGGAGCGCAGCGCCCGGCGATGAAGACACCCTCATCGGAAACCACTACAGTACGCGCTTCCCCGACGCTTGGGCCGCCGCCGAATACGCCGCTGAACACCTCGAAGCCCTTGAGAAGAAGACCCGCCGGTTTGCCGCCGCCATGCGCGAGTCCACCATCCCGGCCGTCATCAAGGACGCTGCCAGCGCCAACCTCTCCACCCTGGTCACCCCCGTCTGCTTCCGCACTGCAGACGGCGAATTCCACGGCTTCGAAGGCGCCAACGACCACGCCGGCTGCTGCCACGGAAGCTGTGCACACGTCTGGAACTACGAGACCGCCACCGCCCACATCTTCCCGAGCTTCGCCCGCTCGCTGCGTGGCTCCGCCTTTGGCTACCAGCTCGACCACGCCGGCGGCATCCGTTTCCGCGAGCGGCTCCCCCACAACGGCGAGAGCTTCGGCTTCGCCGCCGCCGACGGCCAGATGGGCCAGATCATGCACGCCTACCTCGATTGGCTCCTTTCCGGCGACACCCAGTGGCTCCGCGAAATGTGGCCGCGCATCAAGAAAGCCATCGAGTTCGCCTGGGTGCCGGGCGGCTGGGACGCCGACAAAGACGGGGTCCTCGAAGGCGTGCAGCACACCACCTACGACGTCGAGTTCTATGGCCCCAACCCGCAATGCGGTATCTTCTATCTGGGCGCGCTCCGCGCCGGCGAGGAGATGGCCCGCGCCGCCGGCGACACCTCGAGCGCGGCGGAGTATCGCGCAGTGTTCGAGCGCGGTAGCCAGTGGATCGACGCCAACCTCTTCAACGGCGAATTCTACATCCAGAAAATCCGCGGCATCGCCAAGGATAAGATCGCGCCTAACCTGCTCAGCGACATGGGCTCGGCCAACACCGAAACCCCCGAATACCAGGTCGGTGGCGGCTGTCTGCTCGATCAGTTGATCGGCCAGTATCTCGCCGAGGTCGCTGGCCTCGGGCCGCTCGTTTCCACCGCCAACGTCCATAAGACCCTTGAATCCATCTGGCGCTACAACTACAAGCGCACGCTCGCCGGTTTCGACAACGTGCAGCGCACCTACGTGCTCAACGACGAGCCGGCCCTCATGGTTTGCGACTACGGCCGGGCCGAGCGTCCGCATGTGCCCTTCCCCTACTACGCCGAATCCTGGACCGGCGAGGAGTACCTCGCCGCGGCCCACCTGCTCTTCGCCGGCATGACGCGCGAAGGCGTCGAAGCCGTTCGCAACGTGCGTGCGCGTTACGATGGCGAGCGCCGCAACCCGTGGAACGAGCCCGAGTGTGGCCACCACTACGTGCGCGCCATGTCGAGTTGGAGCACGCTACTGGCCGCCAGCGGCTTCCACTATCACGGCGGCGAGCAGTCCGTCGCCATTAATGCCGCGCCGGGCTTCCGCTGTTTCTGGAGCACCGCCACGGGATGGGGAACCTTCCGTGTCACCGCGGCCGGCGCCAACCTGCGCGTCGATCATGGCACGCTCGCGGTGCGCACCGCCACCGTCAACGGAATGAAGTCCATGCCCAACGCCACCATCGCCGAAGGTCAGGAGTTGAAGCTGTGAAACCCGTCATCGCGGTAGTCGGGGGCTTTCTGGGTGCCGGCAAGACCACCCTCATCCTCAACGCCGCGGGTCTCCTCCAGGAGCGCGGCCTACGCGTGGCCGCCATCCTCAACGACCAGGGCGACGACCTGGTGGACACCCACTACGCCGGCGCCTTGGGCGTCGCCTGCGATCAGGTGACCGGCGGCTGCTTCTGCTGCCGCTTCCCCGACCTCGTAGAAGCCGCCGGCCGCCTCCTCGAATATCAGCCCGACGTGATCTTCGCTGAGGCCGTGGGCAGTTGCACGGACATCGTGACCACCACGTTGCGCCCACTCCTCCGCTACCATCAGGACCGCTTCCGCATCGCGCCGTTGACCGTGGTCCTCCATCCGCAACGGACCTTCGACAACCCCGACCTCGACTTCCTCTACCGGAACCAACTGGCGGAGGCCGACCTGCTCTTCGAGCGCGGTGAAAGCGTGCAAGCCTGGATCGACCGGTTGCTCTCCGGCTCCGTTCCGGCCGGCGCCAAGAGGCTGGACATCGACTACACACGCTACGCCGAGGCCGAAGCTGCGCTGGCGTGGCTGAACACCCGCGTCACCGCGCACGCCGCGCCGCCCATTTCCGCTGCCATGTTGGTAGGCCCTCTGTTGGACCGCCTGGAGCCGCAGATCCGCATCGTGCACCTGAAGCTGTTCACACAATCTGACGCGGGCTACCTGAGGGCCGCGCTCACCGCCAACGGCCTGGACCCGACCGTAGAAGGCGCGCTCGACGCCTCGCCATCCGTTAAGCACGAAATTCTCTTGAACCTGCGCGCGCTCGCCGATCCCGCATCGCTGCGCGCCATCGTGGGGCGCGAATTCGCCGCCCTGCCCGCCCGTCTGACCTGGCAGCACGTGCAATGCTTCCGCCCGTCCCCACCGATGCCCTACCACCGCCTGTGACCCTGATCTTCCACGACACTTACTCGGTTCAGCTTATTGGACAGACTCTCAGAAAGTGGCGTTTTGTTTATACAAGAGCTAACTGTTCATCCGTGATTCTACATACCGCTCATACCGCTTGGAACGGTCATACCGGACCAGGACTGTGTACAGGACCGTGTACAGCCTTCGTCGGTTCCGACCGCTGGGCCTCAAAGCGGTCAGTCAACGAGCTTCGTATCCCACACGGATCATCCTACCACCTGAGATCCATTCTGCTGACGGCAACTAAGATGTCGTCGCCACGCCGCACAGGATGGCTCAGAACGAATCCGCACCCACCTGGTAGACCCACAGCATCCCCTGGCAACGACGCCCCCCCACCGCCCGCATCACCGTTTCGCCAACTTCTTCCGCTCAACCTCAACCAAGTTTTGGACCTTCGCCATGAAACGGAGATCGCATCGTCGCCGCCCAACCGAGCTGTTCCTCAAGAATAGACTCGCACTTCCGGCACGAGGCAACGTGCTTCTCGACTCGGAGCATTTCAGCCTCGGAGAGTTCCTTCAAGGCGTAGCTCTCCATCATCACGATTGATAGGTGTGCCACGGCTTTTACGATATCGGTTCTTTGGGACGCTAGGACCAGAGCGGCAGAGTCCCTCTTTACCGCCTAGGATCGCCTCAGGACATGGCGGCGTTCGCACCGGGAATCGTGCCTTGACTATTGCCGCTGTCGCGTGGAGCGCTGTCACCGCTCTGCTGGCCTCGGAGCACCAGCGCAGGACCAGGCGCAAGCCCCGTGCCGCTGCGGTTGCTGCGACCCTCCCTCGTCTAACAACTACCGCTTCTCCAACAAAGGGGGGCGATTCCAGGCGATGCTGCGGCAGAATTGCCGCACCTCAACCCGCTAAACCGGGCGGAAGTGCGGTGGAAGTGCCTCAGTTATACACCCGCCTGATTTCTAATTCCTATTTAATTTAACTTCACGGCGGCATATTCCGCTTGTGGAAGGCCGATTGCTCGCACAGCGCGCCGTGGAGTGCACCATTGGCTGATTACACAGCCATCTATTCGGTGGGGAACTCTCTGGCCAGTTATCTGCAGAGTAACTACCCGCCCGCCTTGA
>Ga0209039_10002082_pt1 | contig 17487 bp, 15 predicted proteins | sample BogFormECP12_OM1_FD_188238 | JGI IMG/M metagenome (GOLD analysis project Ga0209039, IMG submission 188238) | Bog forest soil microbial communities from Calvert Island, British Columbia, Canada - ECP12_OM1 (SPAdes) (version 2) | ecosystem: Environmental > Aquatic > Freshwater > Wetlands > Bog ... | reverse complement strand
TCGAAGTCGTCCGGATCCACGTAATCCCGCAGCATGGGGTGATCCTTGAAGCCCTCCCACATCAGCAGCCGCCGCAGGTCCGGATGCCCGGTAAAGACAATCCCGTAAAGGTCAAAGATCTCCCGCTCCTGGAACTCCGCCGAGCGCCAGATGGGCGTCAGCGAGGGCAGCTCCACCTGGTCGGTGCGGTTGACGGTGTGCATGCGAAGAATTACCGGCCCGTGCTTCTTCTCGACAGAATAGAGGTGATAGACCGCCTCAAGAGACTCCGGCCAATCTACGCCGGTCACGTTGGAGAGGTAATCGAGCTTGAGCTCCGCATCGTCGCGCAGAAACTTGGCCACCGCCAGCGCGCATTCCGGCGCTATCCGCAGCGAGTGCGGCAATGCGGGGTTGGGGTTGGGCGCAAGCTCCACCGCAGCGCCCGGAACGGCCGCCTCAATCATCGCCTTGATCTCATCTACGGTCTTCATCAGCGGATCACCACCGGCACAGGCCATACGCCGGGATTCGACGCCGGCTCCAAATCGTGCTCGCCAAAGACAGGCACGGGGAACTCTCCCTGCTGCTTCGCATCAAGAAATCGCGGACGGTCCTCGCCGGTCAAATGCTGGCTGTCGATCTTCTTTTGCAGCGTCATGAAGGCCTGAATCAACGCCTCGGGGCGCGGCGGGCAGCCGGGAATGTGCACGTCCACGGGAATATAGCGGTCGATTCCCTTCAGCACGTTGTAACCCTGTTTGAACGGCCCTCCGCTGATGGCGCATGCACCCATGGCAATCACGTACTTTGGCTCGGCCATCTGGTTGTAAAGCCGGACAACCTGGGGCGCCATCTTTTTGGTCACCGTGCCGGAGATGATCATCAGGTCGGCCTGGCGTGGGGACGGCCTGAAGATCTCACCGCCGAAGCGCGCCAGATCGTAGCGCGCCATGGTGGTGGCGATCATCTCGATGGCGCAGCAGGCCAGGCCAAACTGCATGGGCCAGACGGAGCTGCGACGGCCCCAGTTGTAGAGCTGCTCGATGGTCGTCACGAAGACCCCCTGCTTGCCCAGTTCGATCTTCAAACCCTCATCCATTGTCGCTACGCTCCCGTTGTCAGTTATCAGTCGTCAGTTTTCAATTCTCGTTTTCGGTCGTCAGCAACTGATCACTGACAACTGACAGCTGCTTTCACGCCCACGTCAGCACACCCTTGGCCCAGGCCCACGCCAGTCCTTCAATCAGTAGCAGCACAAAGACCAGCATGGCCGCGCAAGCCGCAGCGCTCAGCCCGGTAAAAGCTACCGCAAAAGGCAGCAGAAATACCGATTCCACGTCAAAAATTAAAAAGATGATTGCATACAGGTAATAGGCCGAGTGGAATTGCTGCCAGGCGTCGCCTTTGGACTCCAGGCCGCACTCGTAGATGGCATTTTTCACAGTGTTCGGCTTGGGCGGCGAGAAGATCTTTGCCCACAGCCACGCCAGACCCAGCGGAGCCAGCCCAAAGCCCAGCGCCGCCACAAATAAAGCGGCCAGAGAAAAATATGGATTGGAGGCCATCATCGGAAACAAAACCCTTCAGAATCAACGTACCAGTTCAAGGCGGGATTGGCCAAAAAGATGCATCCCGTAGGCTCCTGCCTGCTCTATTTTCGCCGATTCAGCCCATCTGTGCACTGGCACCCTTCTCCTATTCGAGCTCCACTGCATCCCCCGCCGGCGTAGCAGCCCTTCCCGGCGCCACAATTCCGTATTTTCGGTCCAGAAACTCCTGCAATTCCTCGGGAAGCAGCGCGGCCAGCTCCTGCCAGGTCAGCACCTTCAGCCGCACTCGCATCTCGGCGGACTTCACCGCCGCCATAACCTCGAACCACGCCTCCCGCAGATCCGGGCGGCGCTCGTCGTGAATAACGCAAAAGCTGCATCCCTGGGCATGCGCAGCCAACACGTTGCGAATCAGTTGGTAGCCCAAATAGGCGCTTTCCCCGTCTGTTGCAGAACTGGCTTTGCCCGTGGTTGCAGAAGGACGAGCCGATACCGGCACTACGAAGCGTTCAGCACTGGCAGACTCCCCGGCATCCGGCATGACAACTTCAAGCTCCTGCGAATAATTCTCCGGAAACTCCGTTGCCTCTCTCTGCCTTGTAGTCGCCAGCTCTACCCGCGGCAACAGCTCCCGGTCGAAGACCTCATCGAAGTCGCGGTACGCCTCCACGACCACTGCTGCCTTGATCTGGAAATCGCTTTCCGTCAGCTTGGCCTCCACCAGCAACCCGCCCCACCTCATATCGACCTCGGTGCGATCAAAGCGCCCTCCCTCGAGCGGCACTCGCGCCTTCCATCCAAAGACCGGTGGGTCATCGCCATCCACTCCGAGCGCCTGCCGAACCGCAGGCGCCTCCGCCACGCCCGGCGTGCAGAAGACGTTCATCAGCAGGGCGTCGGAGCTCATGGACGAATCCAGCTCCCGCCACTTTCGTCCTGACTCCGGCTTCGGCAGCGCCCTCCCTTGCGCATGTATCTTGTCAAAGCGCCGCATCCACTCCGGTCGCGCCGCTATTGCCGCATAGGCCGCATCGAAGAAGTTGCCGTGTCGCCCGCTTTCCGACGGATATACGATCACCGGCGGATTGCCGTAGCTTTCCACATGCGCATGTCCCCGCGCCCATCGCCGGTTGCGCAGTCCCAACTCCCGCCGCAGTTCACTCGCAAACCAGCTTGATTTGACCGCCATATCGAGCAGCCTACACCGCTCGGCGCAGGCCCGCATACTCGCAACCCCGGAAACAGCAAGGGCGGGGAAAGGGCTATCTCTGTCTTACTCTTTCAAAGCCGAAAATGTACTATGCGCTTCGTGCCGATCAAGAACGACGATCAACTCGACTTTCCATCCCGTTCGCAGGGCTTCCTTAACGCCGACCCTCACGGAGCCTTACCGTTCGTCATTTGTGTTTAATGAACGAATCCGACCAAGCCGTCCCGACGGAGACGAGTATTGTGGGGCCAGGGTTCGGCAGGAAATGTTCGGCCAGAGTCGGCGACGTGAAATCAAAGACGACCGAAATATTCTTTTCTTCATAGTTCCACGCATCCATGACCGCTATGTGCAACTTGGCAAGTTGAGGGCTGGCTGGGTCCTTGAATATCTGTCGCTCCTCATAACCGGGTTCGATCCCATGCTCGACGTCGTAAAAAACGTAACTCAGCTCGACAAGGGCCAGCAAACCGGTGCAGTAAGGTTTACTCCACTTTAATTCAGTGTCGTTCTTCCATCCCAGCTGAGACTCGTCAACCCACCCTCCGGGGTAAAAACCACATCGGCCTGTCTTCACCTCTTCCTCGGCCGCCTGAAAGCGACGGACGTACTCCTCTTTCACATCGCGCCCAGAGGTCCCTCCGAACAGCGACGCGTCCGTTGAGGAGAGGGCCTTTAGAGCAGTGTCGAGTTTGTCGAGGAGAGCAGCCCGTTTCAACGGGATCTCCGCCATTCTGATGTCCCACCTCTTCTTTCCCTCCTCCAGTTGCCTGGCGGCAAGGTCCGGATTGTGCACGAAAATAATCGCCATTCCATCGACGTACTTGACTGTCTTGCTGCCGTAATGGTTTTGTGTTGTAGTGGTGACCGTAGATGAACGGTCACCGTTGTGCATGTAGGAATCGGAACCCACGTGATAGAAGGAGTATGTTCCCCCACGCACAAAGGTGGATTCAACTTTTTTTTCGGAGCTGGTGGAAATCCATGCGGCATCGGCCCCCAATAGCGCCGCTGCAGCCAAGATGTCTTTCCTGCCGAGCGCCTCGTCCAAGCCGTGCTTGGTGCTGGTATACGTCATACTTCCATTTATGACGTAGCCGCGGCGCAGCATATCAACGTAAGTGGTGCGCGGAACCTCGACAGTCGGCACAGCCTTCGCAGGCGATTGAAAAAGTGGTGTGCTGATGTTGAACTCATCATTCTTATTTAACCGCTGCAAGGCTTTTTGGACCTCGTCACTGACCCCCTGGGCCATGCAAACGCCTGCACAAAACAAAACCAGCAGTGCGCTTCCCACGATGAGCCGTAGAGTAGAATTCCTGTACCTCATAATTTCCTCCTTCGGATCGAGCAGTTAAAGCCAGCGACAGGCTTAAATCCTGTTCGCGGGGTCCCCGTGGATTCCTGAATGTCACCAACCGCCGGCCATTTACTGGGATGGAGTGAATTTCCCGGACTTATCAACGAACCCGAATTGGGCCAAGTAGACAACCCGGGCCTTGCCTTCATGGAATGCTCCGGCAGGGGAAAACTGGGGCGGAATGACAATTTGCCCGCTCTGGTTGATGTAGCCGAACTTGTCATCCATCATCACTCTGGCCAAGTCCTCGGAGAACGCGTCTGCGGCCTTAAACGCCGGTTTGATGACGAAATCTCCCTTCGTGTTGATGTAACCCCACTTCGGATACATCCGATCGCCGCCCTCGGCTGGAGCCATCCCGCCGGAAAAATCGCCACCATAGAAGAACATCCGGCCAATAGCCCATTTGCCGGATTTGTTGATGTAACCACAGGGGGGTGGCTTGAACGTTACGAAGTTGCCAATACAAGCCATCGCAAGACCTTCGTGGAACTGTTTCGCAACGTCAAATTGTGCCGGGATGACGAATGCGCCCTTCTTGTCAATGAATCCCATTTTTGCCTGGAGCGGCTTGCCAAATCCGGCCGTAGATAAGTCCTCGGAAAAACCGCCGGCCACGTCAAACTGCGGTGGGATGACAAAGGCGCCTGTGGTGTCGATAAATCCTATTTTGCCCTCGGATTTCACACGCGCCAGTCCTTCCAGGAACGGTGCAGCGTCCTGGAAACGCGGGGCAATGACAATGTTGCCTTCCGCATTGCGGTAGCCCCATTTGCCTTTGTCTTCGAAGGGTGAGAGGCCCGTCGGCCCCGCAGGCTCGACGCTGACGAATGCCCAGGCGCTGCTCCTGAAGGTTGGCTCCGCGGCTTTTTCGGCGGCGGCTTTCTCGCGTGCGGCGATGGCCTCCGCCGCGGCTTCTTCGGTTGCGGCTTTCTCGCGTGCGGCTATGGCCTCCGCCGAGGCTTTCTCGTTGTTTGCGGAGATTCGAGCTGTCAACGCAGGATCCAAACGCCAGACCGTGCCCAAGCTGGTGGCTGAGCAGGTATAGCCAACGGCTCCCACCTTATTGACCACATCCTTGCTCACCTCGTTGTCCTTTAACAGGATGACGACGTCGCCGCCATGGGACGCTGCATTCTGCAAGATTAACTTGGTCACGTCTTTGGCGCCGGCTCCAGTTGGACAAACCATGGAGGAATCGCAGCCTGCGCCCCAGCATGGCTCGCCAAATTGCTCGTTCAGGATGATGCTACCAATCAGTATGTATCCTTTGCTCTTCAAAGTATTGTCAGATTCGTTGCTCGGCGTGGCCGGTGCCGACCGGGCGCTAAGACTTTCTGTTCCTAGCTCCTCCGCAGGTATGAACAACTGGGCTCGAGCGGTGGGCAAAGCGAAGAAGGCCAACAACACCAAGCCTGTTGCCCATGCAAAATGTCGCGTCATATCTCCTCCTTCTCTGCATAGCCCTGCAATCACTGCACGGTAAGACTCGCCGCCGTCGTGTGTGTAGTCGATCCTGAGGTCGCCGTCACCGCGCTTGTTCCCGCATAAACATTGACGATTATGACGTTCTGAAGACTCACAATTATACAAAAAGGATATACGGTTCAAATAGTCTGATTGCCAATATCCGCTCATCCCTCGATCTCCGGGATTCTTCCGCTTGAAATGTGTTACTTGCTTCGGGTCACTTCTCCCCCGGCGTGGGTGGCACGCTCTGCGCGGATGCCGCTTTAGCAGGACTCAGTGGAATCGCCAGCGTTCCCGCCTTGGTCGTCCCCCAATCGTAAACTCCGGTATTCAGGTAGATATCCTCATTGGGCAGGTCGATCTCCATGTGCGCGGGTATGCCGGATTTTTGAATCGCGGCCCAGATTTCGGGCTTCATATTCATCTCCTGAGTGCCATCCTCCCAGTTCACGGCCTTTCCGCCCCGGTCGTAGGCCTGCAACGCCAGTTGAATCTTGCCGTGGTGTATGCCGTCCGGCCTCAGCGCGAAGTTCACGTCCGTCCAGCGAATCAAAAAATCTATCGCGTAACGCGTCACTGGGCCTGTCAGCGCAGAGTTCATTCCGGCGCGTTTGGCATTCGGCGCGGGCTGCTGAGCGGCCCGCGTCACGCGCACCCCGTAAAGTAGCTGGGAGACGTCTGGCAGCCCGTATTTCAGCAGCGGCAGCAGCGGATCGGATTCCGGCCTGGCATCGGCCGTCTTCAAATCGTCAGCGTTATAGCCGTGACGGTAGGCGGTCTTGTATTTGCCCGTGGCGCTCACCTTCACTTCGATCCGCCGGTAGGAGCCGTCCAGCTTGTTATTGGTCGGCGTATAGGCCAGTGTGTAATAGTGCGCGCCATCGTCGATCGCGCGTTTGATCGCTGTATGCAGGTCATTGGTGTTGAAGAAGGCCTTGCCGCCGGTATCGGATGCCAGTTGTTCCATCGCCATGATCTGATTGGAGCGTTCCGTGTTATCGCCCATGATGTTCCTCCCGAGCGAGCCACCATGCCCGGCTTCGGTGAGATTCTGATTGGCCTCAAGCCAATGATCGTTCATCATTCCCTCCGCGCCCACCGGATAGACCGCAACCTTTGATACCGTCAGCAAATCGGCGGTCTTCTTGATCTCGCTCGCCTGCACGTGCAGATTGTCGTTCAATGTCGCCATCTGCCCATAGGTGGGAAAGACGGTCACCGGAAATGAACTCGCAAACCAGATCAGGTTCTTGCGCCCCGGCACACCCCCCAGATAGCGGGCCAGATAATTCAACGCCTCCAGCGTCATTGAAATCCTCGCTGATAGCTGATATCGAGCGACTTCATGGTCCGCATCCCTGATCGCCATCATCCCACCGGTCGTGTGACCATTGGCCGCCTCCCTCATGAAATCCAACTGTCTTGCGTCATCCGCATCATCCTCGCGGGTGCGCAGCGGGATTTCCTTCTCCGGCGCATTTTTCTTGTCGTTCAGCGCTGCGCTCAGCAACGAGGCATCCGTTGTGAACCCCTGCACAAAGCGCAGCTTTGATCCCAGAAGAAAGATCGCCGCCCGCGTCCCCGGCTCCATCGTCTTCAGGTAATCCATGATCTGCTTGTGCACATTGCTCTGGTCCTGAACAGGCGTGTTCAGGCTGTCAAGCAAGAGAATGTTCACTGAATCGCTCTCCGGAACCGGCGGAACGTTGGTGTAAACACTGGGCGGCAGCTTCGGCATCGGGGGAATAGCGCCTGGTGGCAATGTCTTTGCGAAGTGCTCTTCAAAAAAATCAATGAATTGCTCTTTCCCATCCTCCGTCACTTTGAAGTTTTCCTTGCGAAGCAACGTCACCGCTTCGCCGTTCTCCCTGGTCACCACCACGTCCACCACTACCGCATGGGCACGAACCTTGAGCACTGGTTCCTTCTCATTGGAAGCCGCCGTCTGCCCTTGTACGCCTGCCGTAAAGCACCAGGCTGCCATCACCGCAATCAACCCCAAAGCATGCAGACGCATAGTTCCTCCTTGATCCCACAGAAAATATACCAGTTTTGTACTACGGCCTGTTTACACGAACGAATCCGTTCAAACACTCTTTCAATAGAATGCAGAAGTACAAACCCAGCGCCAGATCGAGCAATCCTCATGATTCGACGACGCATACTCCCCATCCGGATAGTTGGCCACAATGCGATGGTCGGTAATCGCATCTGCCCGGTAACGGCAAGCCTGGCCCAGGAACTGCTTCACAAAACCAGCCTGCCGCTCCAGCACACGCACCTGCTCGTTGTTTTCATACAGTATGTCGAGTTGCCGAGTCGTCCCGTCAAGGTCCGTGCGCCACGCTGCCATCAGCCGCCGCCCTGCAACCTTGCGGGTATTCATTCAAGAAACTCCACCGTCCACCAAACGTGCAAGAGCCTCCCGCGCGGGGAGGCTCTGAGGTTTGTTTTGCCGAATTTGCTCTAACGTGGGCGCAGCGCCTTTATGGCCTCGGGCAGCCGCTCTTCGATCATCCTGGCGCGCTCTACGGCGATGCCGCCCAGATACTTCGGGGCCGGCGTGGTCGTCAGCACCAGCGCCAGTAAAGTCGCCGAAAAAATCAGCCCCGCTACGCCTGCCGAAACCAGCATATGGTAGGTGTCTTCAATATCCAGGCCGAAGAAGTTGAAGGCCATATGTTCCAGCGGCTTAAAGTGATTGAGAACCAACAGCGCGAAGAGGAAAAAGAAGACCGCCAGCGAGGTCAACACCGTCAGAGTTACATCCAGGCTGCGGTGGAACTTTTGCCGCGCGCTGCAGTGGGGACACTCTACGAAATGCTGCTCATAGTCCTTGCGCATCTCCGGATAAATCCCGGAAATGTCATAACGCCAGCTCGCCAGGATGCTACCTGCGACTCTGTCTGTACATTGGGTTGTTGCCATAATATTTAGACTCACTTTGCAAAGGATTTGTTAGGCCGCTCCAATCTTTCGCGGCTTACGTGGCAACGGAAGGATTTAACCCCTGAGTGCTAAGCCTTCCGGGCAAAATTCGCTCACGCCGCCCGGTCTGCTCTGCATCTTCCAGGGCGGAATGCCCTGGCGTCTCCCTTGCCAATCTACCTGGTACAGAGTGATTACCGTGTCTTACCATTGTAACGTACATCACTTAGAAGTAAATAGAAGAAAGTGGTTCATTTTGAGCAGCCAACAGCAGTATATTGGCTAGTAAACTTGCTCGGTCGTTTAATGCGCGCTCCGCCGTGACCCGCGCCAGCTCCGGAAGATTATTGCTTTCAGAGAGATGCGCCAGAATCACATAGGACGCCTGGCCGTCGTATCCATCCTCCAAAAAGCTCGCTGCCGCCTCGTTGGAGAGGTGTCCTACGCGTGACATCACCCTTTGTTTTACTGCCCAGGGATAGGGGCCGTCCTTGAGCATCTCCAGGTCGTGGTTGGATTCGAGCAACAGCAGGTCCAGGTCCTGCAACTGCGCCTTGACGTTAGGCGAGATGTAGCCCAGGTCGGTGACAAAGCCCATCCGCACCCCCTCAGTGCCGAAGACAAAGCCTACCGGGTCGGCGGCATCGTGGGGAGTGGTAAAGGGACTGATTTGAATGTCTCCGATCTCGAAGGGCTCTCCGGCCGTAAAGAACTCCACCGCTGGAAGCCAGGCAGGGTCCTTTGTCGTGGCTGTTTCGGCAGTTTTGTTCGAATTGTCTGGCTCGGCAGCCTCCACCAGATCGCTCTCGTCCTGTTCGCCCTCTACAGTTGCGGCATTGGCCTCGGCTTGTTGCTCGGCAGCCTGCTTGCGCATCTGTTCCAGCCACTGGGCATAGGTCATCTGCCGCCGCGGCTGCAGCCAGCGCATCCAGGCGCGGTGCGTGCCTTCGGTAAAGTACACCGGAATTCCCAGCTTGCGCGCGGTCACGGCCACGCCGCCCACGTGGTCGGAGTGCTCGTGGCTGATGAGGATGGCGTCCAACGTCTCCGCATCCTCGTCCGCCAGCTTCATGCGCCGGAAAAGCTCCCGGCAGCTCAGCCCGCAATCCACCAGGATGCGCGTGCGCCCCCCGGAGACAACCGTCGCGTTGCCTCTGGAGCCCGACGCCAGCACCGTGAATCGCACCATAGTTTGAGGATAGCGCGTGGCGCTGTGGATCGCGGGCGGACCTTCCAGCGTATCCGGGGTCCCAGGTGCGCGAAACTGTGTGCACGGGAATGGAAATATCGCGAAGGATGAGACACGCGGCATGCGAATTGGAAACGCACACTTACCTCATTGCCGCCGCGTGCTTGCGATAGCAATCCAGGCTCATCCGCCCAAGGCCCCAGAGCAATTGCAGCACATTAATGGCGCAGAGCAATAACAGACTCAGGTGGATCGACTTGTTAATCGAGTCCAGAGCCCCGCCATAGCGCAACTGATCCAGCGCGGGATGCCTGAGTGTGATGTAGGCATGATCGCCGATGCTCAGCAACAGCCCCAGTGGGATCAGTCCCAGGGCCGCAATCGCCATGCGCTCCGCGCTCAGCTGCTGTTGCCATCTTCCACGATATATGGCAATGCACCGCCAGATCAGTTGAAACAAAGTTATCGCCACCACACACCAGTAGGCCTGCCACCAGACAGGCGCTCCCTGGAACGGCGAGGCGCTCAGGTAGGCAACGCCAGGCCCCAACAGCACGTATGGATGATGGGGGAGCAGCAACAGCCAAACCAGACAGAGAAAGATCATGATCACGGCGGCAATGGCATGGGCGCGGCTGCGCGGCTTCTCTCCGCGCACAGCTTCTTTCTCTGCAGGGGGCAGGGCGCTGGGCGTCCAGTCGCCGGGGAAAGCTGCGAGCGCCGGCCATCTCCCTGGGTAACGCGTGGACATGTACTCGATCACGGCGAAAATAAGAGTAACCGACGCAGCAGTTGTCAGCAGAACCTCCGGCACACGAAGCACCCCTTCAAGCACTGCGGCCCAACTGGGGGTCCGCACGGCAATCTGCACCGCGACTCCGACCGCGTAAGCGATCGTGACCCAGAAGACGGCCGTTCGCAGCACGAACCAATATGTAGGGAAGAGGACAGGCCCGATCAGGTACTGCTGCGGCTGATAACGCGCGGCCACCTGCCTCGGCGGCCCGATTTGCCTGAGCCAATCCTCTGCTTCACCCGTAGTGAGCGGCCGTCCCAGCCCAGCCTCTTTGTCCTCAAGCTGTGCTTCCAGGTTGGCCCGGAGTTCGGCGATGATGTCGTCCTGCCTTTGCCAGGGCAGGTGCTTCTTCACTGCTTGCAGATAACGATCAAGTAGGTCCATGGCCTATTCCTTCCGTGTTTACAACATGTTGTCGATGGTTGCGTTTACTGCCGCGTTGATGGCCCGCCACTCCACGAGCAACTGGCTGAGTATCTGCTCGCCGTCGCTGGAGAGGCGGTAAAACCGCTTGTTGCGCTTGTCTTCCTCGCGCCATTCGCTGGTCAGCAGCCCTTGGGCCTCCAGGCGCCGCAGCAGTGGATAGAGCGTGCTTTCGTCGATCTCCAGGCCACGCTCGGCCAGTACCTTGCGCAGGGTATAGCCGTAGTGCTCCTGGCGAAGCTGCACCAACACTGCCAGAGTCAGGCAGCCACGCCGCAGTTCAAGGCGTAGGTTCTCGAAGAGGTTTTCTGTGAGAGTCATGCTGTACCTCATACACTGTACAATATACACTGTATTGCATACAGTATTATTTGTCAAGTACTATTTTCAGCTTTTTAGAGATTGGGTGGTTCGCCCTTTCCACTTCAGTAAAATGCCGGGAAACCAACCTTGGGCTAAACATCTTGCTGTAAAACCCCGGCCTACCACTCGTTGCATTTCAAAGCAAAGCTTCGCGCAGGGCGTCGGCGCCGGTAATCGGCGGGAGGCAGGCGTGTCCGCGGCAGACGATGGCCCAGGCTGCTGCGCCTTCAGGCTTCGGGGCCTGAAGCAGGGTTTCGGCCAAAGCCTCGGGAATGCCACCGGGAACCAGCCGTTCTGGAGAGAGGCGGATGACGGTTTTGTTGACGGCGAAGCTGGAAAGGGCTATTGCCTCCATTTGTTCGGCATCAACGCCGGAGCCGATCACCACCACCTGTACCGGATCAAGAAGTAACCGCTCCAGGGCCAGGCCGTAGGAGCCTGCATAAAGGCCGAAGTGCTCCACGATGCCGGCAAATGAAGCGAGAGTCTGCTCGGCGATCTGGCGATACTCCGCGTGGCCGCTGAGAGACTCAAGGCGCAGAAGAGCGGAAGCGGCGCTGGGGTTGCCGGCGGGGGTGGGCGAGTCCTGGAGCGGCTTGCGGCGGGCGGCCAGAGCGCCCAACGGAGGGGCATCAGAGGGGCGCGCTGCGGTGTCGAAAAAAGCACCGGCGATGGGGTCGTGAAAAAGGGCGTTCATAGCATCGGCCAACTTGATGGCTGCGTGATAGTAGTTCATCTCGCCGCAGGCCAGCCAGGCGTCGATGCAGGCGTGGATGGTAAAGGCGTAATCGTCGAGCGTGCCGGGAACCTTGTCCGGCAGTTGCGCGCCCTCGGCAGGTCCTTCTCCGTAAGCGATGACGTGGCGCAGGGTTTGGCCGCCGTCCCAGGCTTCGCGGAGCAGACGGTCGAGCGTGAGTAGAACAAAATCGCGTAACGGGGCAAGGTTGAGAATACGCGCCGTTTCCAGACAGGCAGTCACAGCCATGGCGTTCCAGCCGGTGTAGAGGGTGCGGTCGATGAAGGGCGTGGGTCGCCGGGAGCGCGCCGCCAGCAGAGTGTTGCGGGCCGAGGCTAGGAGAACGCGCAACTCGTCCACACTGCGGCCAGTTTCGATGGCCAGCTCCTCGATGGTCTGGTTGACGTGGAGGACGTTGCGAGCCGGATCGTGGTGCATGTCGCCGAGTTCGCCGATGTCCCAGTAGCGCAGGGCGAGGCCGACGTCGTCGGGAGAAAACTTTGCCGCGAGCAGCGCCATGCGCGCCTCGGCCAGCGTCCATGTGAAGTAGTCGCCGTCGTCGTCAAGGTTGATGTCGGCGTCCTGCGAGGCATAGAAGCCGCCCCGCTCACGGTCGCTCATAGTGGATAGCAGCCAGGCGGCGATTTCCTCGGCGATGCGACGAAAATCCTCGCGGCCCAGGCTCTGGTAGCCGTGCAGGTAGTTGCGCAGCAGCTCGGTGTTGTCGTAGAGCATCTTCTCAAAGTGCGGAACGCGCCAGCGCTCGTCGACGCTATAGCGATGAAAACCTCCGGCGAGCTGGTCGTAGACGCCGCCATGCGCCATTTTTTCGAGGGTGATGGCGAAGGCCTTCGCGGCAGACTGGTTGCCGCGATTCTGGCCTACATGCAGCAGCAGGTCCAGAGCACCGGGGTGCGGAAACTTGGGCTGTGAGCCGAATCCGCCATTGCGCGGGTCGAACTGATGAAGGATTGAGCCGGCGATTTTGTCAACCAGCTCCAGCGAGAGCTGCCCGCCGCCTCCGGAAAAGGATTCATTGTGCTCGATGGCGGCCATGGTGCTGGCGGCTGTTTCCAGGGCCTCATCACGGCGCTCGCGCCAGACCTGGGCCAGGGCAGTGAGCACGCGGCCAAAGCCCGGCCGACCGTAGCGGTCGTCGGGGGGAAGATAGGTGCCGCCAAAGTAGGGTCGCCCGTCGGGAGTGAGAAAGGCGGTCAGCGGCCAGCCGCCCTGGCCGGTAATGGCCGAAACGGCAGCCTGGTAGCGCGCGTCCACGTCGGGCCGCTCGTCGCGATCCACCTTCACGGCAACATAGTTTTCATTGATAAGGGCGGCGATCTGCGGGTTCTCGTAGGACTCCCGGTCCATGACGTGACACCAATGACACCAAACAGCGCCAATGTCGAGCAGGATGGGCTTGTCCTCGGCCTGGGCGCGGGCAAAGGCCTCATCTCCCCAGGGATGCCAGCGGACGGGCTGATGACGCGCCGAGCGTAGATAGGAGGAGGACGAGTGTTCGAGCAGGTTAGCGTGGCCGGATTCGGGGGGCGTGGGGGAAACGTCCTTGTTCATGGAGTGAGAATACACGGGTTGCGCCTAGGGCGCGATGATGGATGAGGATGGCAACAACGGAAGGGGATGGGCCGAGGCCCATCCCCTTCCGTTATATGAGCTTGCCGATGGGATCAGAAGTGGTAAGCCACGCCGACCACCGGCATTAAAATGTTGTACCACTTGTTGGTGGTGAAGTTCGCTAGCGTCCCAGTCCCCGCCATGCCGAAGGTGGGCACCTTGGTGACGATGCCGCGATATTCTGCACGGATATCGAAGCTGGGGCTGATCTCGCGAGCGATGCCGGCGCCATAGAAGGCGGATATCTGGGTCTGCTGCTTGACGTCTAAGTTCGTAGTGCCGGAGTTGCGGATGGGAAGGAAGATGAGCATGCCCGGCCCGGCCTCGATAAAGGGATTGTACTTGCGGAAATTGAAGCTGCGGACGTACTCGGCCGATCCCTCCTGGTTACGGGTTAACACCTGATAGTGGTTGGTGTTGCCGATCAAGTAGTTGATCTTGTTCTGATAGGTGATGCCGTAGTTGGCCTCGATGGCGCTGGAGGGCGTGAGCATGAAACGGTAGCTGACCAGCGCGCCAAAGGCGCGGTTCGAGTGAACCTGAACGTCGGTGGACGAGGCGATGAACGGCTCGACAAGCGCCGTTCCGCTAATGCTGATGTCCTGGCGGCTTTCCTGAGCGCGGCCTGCTGCCACGCAAACGGCCAGCAGAAATACTAATAAGGCGATCTTCTTCATACGGTCTTGATCCTCACGACTGCTCAACCGTCCGGCTGGCAACGAGCTTTCAAATCCGGCGCCTCGGTTTGCACCGGGCCCCACTCTCAGCATTGTAACTGGCCGGGGCGGTCCGTGGCGCAAGCCATGTCCCCGGAACCATCTGAGGCTATAGACGCGGGGAGAGAAAAAGAGGCGTTTTCAGAGAGCGGCCAAATAGACGGAAAAGCAGGCCCCCTTCTGCAGGCTCAGGACAGGCTTTCGACTGTGTTTGTCGCATAAAACGCGCCAAATTCTGCTCAGAATGACGGATTTTGGATGGAATCAGCCGGCGCGCTCCACATGGTAGTGGAAGGGCGGGCCCTGTTCGCGGGCCAACGCTCGAACGGTGCGCAAAAAAGCCCTGGCGGCGTAAGAAAGCGTGATCTGGCGCCGGCAAACCAGGCGCAGCACGCGCTTGGCCTCCAATTCGTCCACCGGAACCCTCACCAGGTCGCCGGCCTCCAGCTCCCTGGCTACGGTGAGGTTAGGCACCAGCGCCACACCATTGCCCATGGCTACAAAGCGCTTGATGGCCTCGATGGTGGGCAGTTCGATGCCCATGTTGAGCGGCGTTCTGAACTTCTGAAAGGCCTCAATGACCCGGCGCCGCAGCGGCGAGGCCACGTTGTGGGCCACAAACAGCTCCTCGCCCAGATCGGTGATGGAGACGCGCTTTGCCCCGGCAAGCGGATGGGTGGGGCTGACGATGAAGGCCAGGCTGTCAGCGTAGACCGCGATGGAGCGGAAGTGCGCCGGATCGGGATGGTAAGAGATCATCCCCAGCTCAAATGTGCGCTGGTTCAGCTCCTCGGGAATGTGCGAGGCCAGCATGCGGTGCACAGTCACGGTGATGTGGGGAAACTCCCGCCGGAAGCGATGGATGGCCTGGAGCAGGTAGATGCAGGTGTATTCGTTGGCCGCCATCTGCAGACGGCCGCGCTCCAGGCTCTTGAGCTCTCCCAAAGCGCTGGATGCCTCGCGGCGCAGGGAGAGCAGGCGCAGAGCATAGTCGCGCAAGAGGAGCCCGGCGGCGGTTAGCGAGCCGTCGCGCGCCGCGCGGTCGAAGAGCGTTTCGCCGACCGCTGCCTCCAGCTTGCGGATGACCTGGCTGATCGCCGGCTGTGTGCGATGCAACCGCACGGCAGCGCGGGAGAAGCTGCGCTCCTCGGCGACGGCCAAAAAGGTTTCCAGTTGGCTGAGTTCCATAACAGTTGTCAGTTGTCAGTGACCGGCCGACGCGATATTTCATGCTTTTCCGGCCTGAAATTCGCTACCTTCTGATAATGCCGCAAACGCGCTGACCGCTGAGGGCTGAATGCTGACAACTGCATTATAAGTAATATTTATCGTTTCTACAACAATTATAACTTTGATTTATATTACTGAATGTATAATACTGAAAATGCTTGCATAAATGAGCCCCCGGAGGCCGCTTAATGGCGAACAACCGCATTGTTTTCTTCGACACCACGCTGCGCGACGGCGAGCAGTCGCCCGGTTGCAGCATGACGACGCAGGAAAAGCTGACCATGGCGCACGCCCTGGAGGACCTGGGGGTAGACATCATCGAGGCCGGCTTCGCCATGGCCTCGGAGGGCGACTTTGCAGCCATCGCTACGATTACCCAGGCCATACGGAAGCCGCGCATCGCTTCGCTGGCTCGCGCCACCACCGAAGATATCGAAATGGCTTCCCGTTCCTTGAAGTTCGCCGAACGCGCCCGCATCCATGTCTTTCTGGCGTCGAGCGATTTACACCTGGAGTACAAACTGAAGATCAGCCGCCAGCAGGCGCTGGATCAAACGGGCGAGGCGGTGCGCCTGGCGCGTTCGCTTTGCGACGACGTTGAATTCTCTCCCGAGGACGCCACCCGCTCGGAGCGCAGCTTTCTGGTGGAGATGGTGAAGATAGCCATCGAGGCCGGCGCGACCACCATCAACATGCCGGATACGGTGGGCTACACGACGCCCGAGGAGTACGCTCAGATGTTCCGCGAGGTTCGCGAGCGTGTTCCAGCCATTGACAAGCAAGGCATCATCCTCTCCGCGCATTGCCACGACGACCTGGGACTGGCCGTGGCCAACTCGATGGCCGCCATCTCGGCAGGCGTGCGCCAGGTGGAGTGCACCATCAACGGCATTGGCGAGAGGGCCGGCAACGCGGCGATGGAGGAGATTGCCGCCGCGCTCTATGTTCGCGGCGACCACTACGGCGTCACCTCCGGCCTCAATTTGAACCTGCTTTACCCCACCAGCCAGATTTTGGGCCAGATCATCACCTTCCGCCCCTCGCCCAACAAGGCCATTGTGGGCGACAACGCCTTTGCGCACGAGTCCGGCATTCACCAGCACGGCATGCTGGCCAACCCGCTGTGCTACGAGATCATGACTCCCGAGCTGGTGGGCGTAGCCAAGACGCATCTGGTGCTGGGCAAGCACTCTGGCCGCGCGGCGCTGCGCAACCGTCTGGAGCAGTTGGGCTACACCCTGACCCGCGATGAGCTGCAGCACACTTACTATCGCTTTGTGGCGCTGGCCGACCGCAAGAAGAACATCTACGACTACGACCTGGTAGGCATTTTGCCCGATCAGATTCGTGAACGGCACAAAGAGCCGGTCGCTGAACTGGATTGAGCCGGTAAAAACCGGATGAAGCAGGAACGCAGACAGGAAAACCCTCTACTTTTACAAGAATAAGGAGAGTAAGAAATGAAGTTGAAAGTACTCGTTACACCCGGAGACGGCATTGGCTCCGAAGTCATCAACGAAGCGGTCGGAGTGTTGCAGGACGTGATGGCAGCCGGCGGCCACACTTTGGAGCTGGACTTCAAGCGCATCGGCGGCGTGGCGATTGTAGCCGATGGCACTCCACTGCCGAAGGAAACGCTGGAGGCGGCGCTCAAGTCCGATGCGGTTTTCCTGGGCGCGGTGGGTGGAAACGAGTTCAACGAGATGCCGCCGGACAAGCGTCCCGAGGCGGGCCTGTTGCAGTTGCGCGCCGCGCTGGGCGGCTTTGCGAATCTCAGGCCGACCTTTGCCTTCAAGGAAACCTGCGTGAACAGCCCTCTGCGTCCGGAGATTATCGACGGGACTGACATTTTGTTTGTTCGCGAGCTGCTGGGCGGACTCTACTATGGCAAGCCGCGCGGAT
>Ga0209039_10002081_pt1 | contig 17513 bp, 13 predicted proteins | sample BogFormECP12_OM1_FD_188238 | JGI IMG/M metagenome (GOLD analysis project Ga0209039, IMG submission 188238) | Bog forest soil microbial communities from Calvert Island, British Columbia, Canada - ECP12_OM1 (SPAdes) (version 2) | ecosystem: Environmental > Aquatic > Freshwater > Wetlands > Bog ... | reverse complement strand
AGCTGCTGCTGCAGGCGACCAGGAAAGCAAGTGAAACAAGAGCAATGGCGGGCAGCAAAAAGCGATTGCGTAACGACATGACTTCCCCCTGACGAAAGGTCTTGGCGCAGAATTGGGTCTTCTGCGCTCAGGTTAGCACGTTTGTGCGACCGGTAGTTTCAAACCCGAACCACGGGAATAAGTAGCGGCCCGGGGAAAGGAAAAACGACGAGGGTTGCGGAACTTCCTTAGTTGGGGAATGACGAGGAGGATCGGCCTTTGGCGAATGCGCTGCCGGAGGCAGCGCTGAAAATAGCCCGCCAGTTTACTGGCGGGTCGGCCCCGGCCAAACACCCCGTGCCGTAGGCACGGCTGATGCGCCACCGCGGCTTCCGTTTCAGCCGTCCCTCCGGGACGTGCGTCCAATTTCGCGCGCGAACCCGGCCTTGAAAGGCCGGGCTATTGTCAGTTGTCCCTGCGGGACACAGGGATGCGCGCATCTTGAGTATGCAAAAGGAGTCAAGCGGTTTCCAAGGTGCGAAGCGATGACGGTCCATCTAGCGCAGCGCGGAAAACTTTGCCGAAGCGAAGTCGAAGGGCGATCGGTTAGCCCGGACACGCTTCGCCTACGGGTGCGCGTCCTCCTGAGCGGCAGCGGCGAGATTGCGCAGAGACTGCCCGTAGGGGGCACGCGCGATCCCTTTTTCGGTGATGATGGCGGCTACGTACTTGGCCGGCGTCACGTCGAAGGCGGGATTTTCGACGGCCACGCCATCCGGAACCATCTGCTTTCCGGCGATGTGGGTGATTTCCCGGGCATTGCGCTGCTCGATGGGAATCTGGCTGCCGTCGGGGCAAGCGAGATCAACGGTGGAAATCGGCGCGGCCACATAAAACGGAATGTTGTGCTCTTTGGCCAGGACGGCGACCGTGTAGGTCCCAATCTTGTTGGCCACGTCGCCGTTGGCGGCGATGCGGTCAGCGCCGACGACGATGGCTGCAATCTTGCCCTGCTTCATCATCGCGCCGGCCATGTTATCGGAGATAACGGTGGTCGGGATGCCGTCTTTCATCAATTCCCACGCAGTCAGGCGCGAGCCTTGCAGAAAAGGACGGGTCTCGTCGGCGTAGACGTGAATTTTCTTGCCTTGCTCGACGGCGGCGCGGATCACGCCCAGCGCGGTGCCGTATCCCGCAGTGGCCAGCGCGCCGGCGTTGCAGTGGGTGAGGACTCCGCCTTCGGCGGGCATGAGGGTGGCGCCGTGGCGTCCCATGGCCTGGTTGGCGGCGATGTCTTCGGCGTGCATGCGCTGCGCTTCTTCGACCAGGGCCTGCTTGATGTGGGCAATGGGACGGATGCGGATGCGCTCGAACTTCTCCTGCATGCGGCGGATGGCCCAGAAAAGATTGACGGCAGTGGGCCGGGTTTTGCCGATGAGGTCGCAGATCTGGTCGAAGTCGCGCTTGAGATCGCCGGTGGATTCAGCTTTCGAATTGTTTACGCCGAGCGCGATGCCCATGGCGGCCGCGACGCCGATTGCGGGCGCCCCGCGCACCACCATATTGCGGATGACGTCGGCTACCTGCTCGTGCGTCGTGCAGGTGACGTAGGTTTCTTCGGTGGGCAGCTTCGTCTGATCGAGGAAGCGTACGCCCTGGTCGGTCCATTCGAGGGTTTGGATCATGGGGTGGGTTTGGTCGTTGGTCGCCGGTCGATCGTCCAGGGACGCTCCACCAAATACACAAACAACGTAAAGAAGGCAGCAACCCCGAATGAAGTCGCGATTGCAGCATAGGCGTGATTCCCCGGCACATGGGCCACCGAGTCAACACCAAGCACGGCGAAGAACATGAATGCGAAGCGCATCAAGTAGATCCGCCAACGTGGAACGGGGAGGACCTCTTTCATGAAGGGCTTGAAATAGGGTGAAGAGTCAGGCATGGGAGCCTCCGGGAACTAAATGGTATCAGGCTCGGTGCGCCTCGCAGCGGTTTCTCGGATTATTCGTCACTGCCGGCCGGCCGCAAAGCTCGCAAGTCGCGGCCACCGCGAAAATGTTGGGACTGGCCTCGTCCGTCTGCGAAAGATGCTCCTTGCGCACGTCGTTGGCAGTGAAAATCGAAACGAACGGCGCCGGGGCTGCTGCCTTCTCGACGCTTGCGCGGCCTTTCGCCTCCTCGCGCTCGACCAGGCACATCACGCCGACGATTTCAAATCCAAATTCCCGCGCCGCCTCGATGGCCTGAATTGTGGAAGCGCCCGTGGTGCAGACATCGTCCACAATCACGACTCGCGCGCCCTTCTCGCGGAAGCCTTCGATGCGCTGTCCGGTGCCGTGCTGCTTTTCGGCTTTGCGCACGAGAAAGCCGTGCAGTTCGCCGCTGACGACAGAGACGGCGACCACGATGGGATCGGCGCCCATGGTGAGGCCGCCGATGGCCTGCGGCCTCCATCCACGGTGGCGGATTTCGTCCAGGAATACTTCTCCGGTGAGGCACGAGCCTTTGGCGTCGAGGGTGGTGGTCCGGCAGTCAATGTAGTAGTCGCTGGTCCCGCCGGAAGAAAGCTTGAACTCGCCCAGCCGGAACGACTTGTTAGCCAGCGTAGTGAGCAGCTTTTGTCGCGCGGAAGGCATCGAAAGTACGATACCACGGGAGCGGGCTTGCCGATTTTCAGCCTCCGCATGGTCGTCTGCATACCTGCGGGCTCTCTCAGCGTGATAACCTGAATTCCTCGAAATGGCGTTGGTAGGCTGCGTTTCGACGGAAGTAGCCTCCGTGTCCTCAGTGTCCTCTGTGGTTAAGTCACGAAAACCTCGAACCACAGAGGACACGGGGGACACCGAGGAAGACGAGATCTTACATCGAGGTATGAAATTGCAAAGTCGCCGCAGGTTTCCCTTCATTCTTCCTGGCCGTTTTCTTCTTTCGGCCCTTATGCTCTGCGGTCTCACGGCGGCTGCTTTTGCCGACGGGACCAAAACCTGGGAGCAGTCAAAATTCGAGGAACTCACCAAGGGAACGGCCGCGGGCGTGGCCATTCGCAGCTCCGGCGGTCTGGAACTCGCTCCCGCGTTCAAGCTGCTCTACGGGACGCCTTCCACCTATATCTGGGCCGTGGCTGCCGACGATGCGGGAAATGTTTACGCCGCGACCGGATCGCCGGCGCGGGTGTACAGAATTACTCCGGACGGCAAGGCGAGCATTGTTTTTGAGCCGCAGGAATTGCAGGTGCAGACGCTCGAGGTCGGGCCAGGGGGCGTGATCTACGCAGCCACGGCTCCGGACGGCAAGGTCTACAAGATCGAGCACAAGGCGGGAGAGAAAGCCGAGCCAGCCAAGACTGACAGCAAGAATGCCGAGAAGGACCCAGGGAAAGACACGGCGAAAGACGCGGCCAAGCCCACGCTGGATCCCGCATGGACTTCGTCCGTCTATTTTGCGCCGGGCACGAAATACATCTGGGACCTGATCCTCGATAAGGCTGGGAATCTGTACGTGGCGACGGGAGACCACGGAGAAATCTACCGAGTGACCGCCAAAGGTGAGCACGCGCTGTTTTTCAAGAGCGATGAAACGCACATCCGCGTGTTGGCTCTCGATGGGCAAGGAAACCTGATTGCCGGAACTGACGGCAGCGGCCTGGTGTACCGCATTTCCCCGGCGGGCGAAGGATTCGTTCTGTACAGCGCTCCCAAAAAAGAGATCACGGCTCTGGCGCTCGATCACGAGGGCAACATCTACGCTGGCGGAGTGGGCGAGAAGAAGGCGCCGGGGGGAATGGCGCCGATGGGCGGGCCACCAGCCATGATCACGATGCCGGGAAATGTGCCGGCAGCGACCGGTCCGCAGGCTCCGGGCATCACCATCACGCCGATGCCTGGCACCGTGCAGACGGGGCCGTTTCCCTTTCCGGGCGGCGGGGTGACCGGCGGATCGGACGTCTACCGCATCGCCCCCGATGGTTCTCCATCGCAGATCTGGAGTTCGCATGAGGACATCGTGTACGCCCTGGCATTCGACGCGCAGAACAGGCTTCTGGCGGGCACGGGCAACCGCGGCCACGTTTTTGCGATCAGCGGACCGGACGAATTTTCCGACTTGCTGAAAGCGCCAGCATCGCAGATTACGGGATTTGCCAAAGCGCCCGGCGGCGGCCTTTATGCGGTCAGCAGCAATCTGGGAAAGATTTTCGTGCTGGGACCGGGCCCGTCGTCGGAAGGAACGTACGAGAGCGACGTTTTCGACGCGAAGATTTTTTCGCGCTGGGGACGGGTGGAATTCCGCGGCGCCGGGAACGTCGACTTGCTGGCGCGCAGCGGCAACGTGGACAATCCCGACCGCAACTGGAGTCCGTGGAAGAAAGTGGATTTGGCGAAGGACGCCGAGATGGGAGTTCCTCCGGCGCGTTACGCTCAGTGGAAGGCCGTGCTGCACGCCGGAAATACGAAGCCGGGGGTGGACAGCGTCACACTGAATTACCTGCCGAAAAACGTCGCGCCCGTAATTGATGAGGTCTCGGTACAGGTAGGCACGCGCTACCAGCCCTTGCCGAAAACGCCGGGAATGCAAATGCAGATGGGCTCCGACGTAAGCGGATCGTCCGGGGGACATTTTGAATCGCCCATGCCCAGCGTTCACGACCGCGATGCCATCGGGGTGAAGTGGAATGCGCATGATGATAACGACGATGAACTGGTCTACTCGGTCTACTACTGCGGCGACGGCGAAACCCGGTGGCTGCTGCTGAAAGACAAGCTGACCGACAAGGCCTATTCCTTCGACGCCAGCCTGCTTCCCGATGGGGGTTACACGGTGAAAGTGGTGGCTTCGGATGCGCCTTCGCACTCTCCTGGCGAGGCACTAACGGCGGAGAAAGTGAGCCGCCGGTTTGAAGTGGATACCACGCCTCCGCGTATCGGAAATCTGACGGCGTCGGTCGAAGGGACGCAGATTCATGTGCGCTTCTGGGCGCAAGATGGATTCTCGACCATCAAGCGCGCCGAATACTCGGTGGATGCGGGAGAGTGGAAATATGTCGAACCGGTGGGGCAATTGTCGGACGCGAAGGTTGAAGATTATGACTTCAAAATCGCTCTGGATGCGGGGAAGGACGCGGCGCCCGAGCATGTTGTGGTGGTGAGGGTTTACGACAAGTACGACAATCTGGGCGCGGCCAAGACGGTGCTGCGGAGGAACTGAGTCAGGCAGACTATCCCGCGGCCAGATAGATGTAACGAAGAATAAAGAGCGCGGTCAGAATCCAGATCAGGAGGCTGACTTCGCGGAACTTTCCCGCCGCCACTTTCACCAGCGTGTAGGAGATCAACCCCAGGCTGAGGCCGGTCGCGATGCTGAAGGTCAGCGGTGTCGCCAGCAAGGTCACGAACGCGGGAATTGCCTCGGTGAATTCTGACCATTGGACGCGGGCAATGGCCTCGGTCATCAGAGCCCCTACCAAGATCAGCGCCGGCGCGGTGGCGTAGGCCGGGATCGCCGCGGCCAGCGGCGTGCAGAACGCGGCCAGAAGAAAAAGCGCGGCCACCACGATGTTACTCAGCCCGGTCCGAGCACCGGCAGCCACTCCGGCGGCACTTTCGATGTAGCTGGTCACGGTCGAGGTTCCGGTCAGAGCACCGAAGATCGTGCCGATTGCGTCAGACACCAGGGCGCGGCCCACCCGGGGAATCTTGCCGTTCTTGACGAATCCTCCCTGCTCGCAGACTCCCACCAACGTGCCGACGTTATCGAAAAGATCCACGAACAGGAAAATGAAAACGATTTCCAGCAGGCCCAGGTGAAGCGCACCGCGCAGATCAAGTTGCAGCCAGGTGGAGGAAGGATGCGGCAGAGAGAAGATCGCGCTGGGCCGGCTGGTCATCCCGCGAAAAATACCCAGTAAGGTCGTGGCAAAGATCCCGATGAGAATTGCTCCGCTTACCTTGCGGGTCATAAGGACCAGCATGATCACCAGCCCCACGCATGCCAACTGGGCCTCGCGGTTGGAAAAACTGCCCAGCCCGACAAAGGTCGCCGGATTCGCGACGACCAGTTTGGCGTTGCGCAATCCGACAAAAGCAATGAACATCCCGATTCCGCCTGCGGTCGAGTGCTTCAGGCAGTCGGGGATACCGTTGACGATCTGCTCGCGCACGCGGGTCACGGTGAGGATCAAGAAGAAAACGCCGGAGAAAAAAATCACTCCGAGCGCCGTTCGCCAGGGTACGTGCATGCCCAGACACACGGAATACGTGAAATACGCATTGAGCGACATGCCGGGGGCGAGCGCGATGGGATAGTTGGCGTACAGTCCCATGACGAGCGTGGCTGCGGCTGAGGCAATGCAGGTCGCGAAAACGACTCCTTCGACCGGCATGCCAGCCTGGGAAAGAATCTGCGGGTTCACGACGACGATGTAGGCCATCGTGAGGAACGTGGTCAGGCCGCCTAGCAACTCCTGGCGGACGGTAGTCTGATTTTCGGTGAGACGGAAGTAGCGTTCGATCAAGGCCGGTCCTCTAACGGAAACCGCGGAATGAAACCGACAATTCTACGGCATTGGCCGAGGCGTGGCGAACCGGAGTAACCGGCGGTACCGTCCCAATCTAGTCTCTTCACCACAGAGTCACAGAGACACAGAGACACAGAGAAACCCAACTGCTTGGCAAACCCTTCGTCTTCCAGTCCTTACAGGTTCAAGGTTTTCTCTGTGGCTCTGTGACTCTGTGGTGAAAAAAAGTGAAGGACACTGCCGAAACGGTGGGCAAGCCTGCCGAGCTTCGCTCGGCCGGACAGCAGAGGGCGGCTGTCCCCACATGCCGAACGTCAGGAAGGAAGGTTGTTTCCGCCTGCGGCGGTGTGGGGGACTTTTTGCAGATTCGAACTCGTTATGGAATGGAGTTCGCCCGCGTGCCGAAGTTCCGGGAAAAGCCATGCCCACAGGGCGATGACGACGAGGGTTCCCACACCGCCGAGAATGACGGCGGGAACCGTGCCAAACCACTGGGCCGTGACTCCGGACTCGAACTGGCCGAACTCATTGGAGGTTCCGATGAAAATCATATCCACGGCAGTGACCCGCCCGCGCATTTCGTCGGGAGTGGCGAGCTGGGTGAGGGTGGCGCGAATGATGACGCTGATCATGTCGCAGGCTCCGGCCAGCAGCAGCGCGATCAGCGAGAGCGTGAGGCTTCTGGAGAAGCCGAAGACGATGGTGAAGATTCCGAATCCTCCGACGGCCCACAGCAATGTAATGCCGGACGGCCCACGCAAGGGGCGATGCGCCAGCAGGATGGCCATGAGCGCGGCGCCCACGCCGGGAGCGGTGCGCAGCAGGCCGAGTCCCCAGGGGCCGGTGTGCAGAATTTCGCGGGCGTAAACCGGCAGCAGAGCGACGGCTCCGCCCAGGAGCACGGCAAACAGGTCCAGTGAAATCGCGCCCAGGATAAGCTTCCTGGTCCAGATGAAATGCAGCCCGGCGAAGACCGTTTTGAAGGTCATGCTTTTAGACGAAGAAGATTCGCGCGGCCGGGCCTTCACCTCCGGCCGGATGAGGAACGACGAGATCGTTGCTCCGATGGCGGTCAGCAGCGCGACCGCGTAGACTGCGGAAGGCCCGTGACTGACGGCGTAGAGGATGCCGCCAAACGACGGGCCCAGAATCGTTGCCGCCTGGAAGATGCTGGCGTTCCAGGCCACTGCGTTGGGGAAATGCTTCTCCGGAACCAGTTGCGGCAGGATGGCGCGGCTGGCCGTGCTGTTAAACGACCGCACCACGCCCAGCACGACCAGCACAACGTAAATAGCGTTCACCGAGTGCAGGCCACGCTGCGCGAGCGCAAGCAGGAGCGCGAAGCAGACTCCATATCCGGCATAGCAGGCCGAAAGCACGGCTCGCCGCGGGAAGCGGTCAGAGGCGTGGCCGGAGATGGGAAATAGCACGATTACCGGCAGAAACTGCGCCAGTCCGACCAGTCCGAGGTCGAGCGGACGCTTGGTGATTTCGTAGACTTGCCAGCCGACGGCGACGGCCTGCATTTCGACCGCCGCGACGATCAGGAAGCGGGCAATCTGGAACAACACGAACCCCGGATGGGTAAAGGCGGCGCGTCCGGCTCTGGCGTCGTCAAGTGCGGGCATGAAGATCTAATGTGACATAGACGGAGGAAGTTGTGCGACTGGGCAGTGAAGGGGAAGCAAGCCTAGGGCAAAAGCTTACCGCGAAGGCCGCGAAGAAATGCCGCGAAGAAAACCTTGAGCATCGCGGGAGCGATTCTGAGAACTAGCCTAGCTCTGGCCTGCGGTGGCGGAACGCGACGCCGCAGTGAAGACCTCTACCCGGTTCCTGCCATTGTTCTTCGCCGCGTACAGGCTGACGTCGGCTTCGTGCAGGAACTCGGAGACCGAGCGGTCGCGGCTGCAGCAGGTGGAGGTAACGCCCATGCTGATGGTGGTCGAAACCGTTCCGTACGGAGTGATGATGGGATCTTTCCCCACGAGATTACGAATGGAGTCGGCGCGGCGAGATCCGGCGGTTACGCTGCAACCCGGCAGAATGATCAGGAACTCCTCACCACCGTAGCGGCCGACCACGTCATAAGGCCGCAAATCCACTTTCAGTCTTCGCGCTACTTCCTTCAGTACTTCGTCGCCGGCGGCGTGGCCCAGGGTGTCATTGACGCGCTTGAAGTGGTCAATATCGCCGAGGATGACAGTCGTGGGCTTGCCCTCGCGTCCGCCGCGGGCGAACTCACGGTCGAGCGCTGCCAGGATTTCCGAGCGGTTCAGCAGGTTGGTTAGAAAATCATGCGTGGCGGCGAAGCGCAGGGATTGCTGCAGTTCAAGAATCCTTTTGCCCACCATGATGCGAGAACGCAACTCCGCCGCGTCCACCGGCTTCGACAGATAATCGTCGGCTCCGGCTTCCATGGCGATCAGTCGGTCCTGCTTCTGGTTCTTGGCCGTCAGCATGACGGTGTAGATGTAGTTCCCCTGGCTGAGCTTACGAATGCGGCGCAAAACGTCAATGCCGTCGAGGCCGGGCAGCAACCAGTCGAGCAGGGCCATATCGGGCGGATCGGAAGCTTCCAGCAGTTTGATGGCTTCGGTGCCGCTGCCTACGCCGACGTGTTCGAGTCCCCAGTCGGTCAGGTAGCTGCCCAGCTTGCGCCGTTCGATGTAAGAGTCTTCCACCAGCAGGATTTTCATGGCCTTCCCCCTGCATGTTTGCAGCAAGACGATGCCGTTCACAAGTTACCGGCAGACACGGAAGGACATGTCCGGGAGGGTGTGGGAAAGCCGGAATCGAGGAGCGGACGCAGCTTGCCCTGAGTGACGCCGAAGGGTTCGCAGGCTTTAGTGTAGGGGCGGACGCATTCGTCCGCCCCGCGACCCCGAGCGAAGCGAAAGGGAGCGCGCGTTTCATTGCGCGCTCTGCGCGCAACCCCGGACGAATGCGTCCGGGGCTACACTTCGTACGCTCACGCTACCAGCGGGGCGTTGGCGATCCCGGCGGTGCCAAAGACCCGGCTGTAGCGCTCGATTTCCGCCGGGGGCCCCAGCGCCTTGGAATAGTTGTCGGAAAGCTTCACGGCTGGCCGTCCTTCGACGGTCGAGACCTTGCAGATCAGGCCGATGGGATCAAAACCGCCGCCGTTGTTGGGATTGCAGCCGCGAAAGTCGTTGGTGAGCAGCGTCCCCCAGCCGGCACTGAAGCGGATGCGGCGGTCCGGAGCCCACTTGGCGCTATCGTGAAAATCGGAGGCGCTGCGAAAATCGGCAGGGGCGAGACCCTTCGCCAGAGTCCCGCCAAAATAGGCATGGAGGCCAAGGATCGCGTCTACGTCGAGCGTGTCGGATGCGATAATCAACTTCTCGCGCGGATCGCGCCCGCGCGCTTTCAGCCACGCGATGAACTCATCACCAGCCACGTAAGGATTCTTGCTGTCTACGCGCTGGCCCGTCCAGTCGGCCACCCAGTCGGGCGCGCCGACGAGAAATTGCGTTGTTCCAAACGTATCGGGAAGCATGACCCGCAGCGCCCCTTCGTAGGTCTGCTGCCACAGTTCCAAAACGCGGTACTGCGAGGCTTTCAGGGCCACGTCGTCCGGCGCCAGCGCGGCCATAACCATGGGAATCTCATGGGCGTTGGTCCCAATCGCCTCGAGGTCGTGTTTGTGAGCCAGGAAGGCGTTCGAGGTGCCGATGAAGTTGCTGCCCAGATTGGCCGCCATGGCCATAACCACGTATTCCTGCCACAGAAAGCTGTGGCGCCGCCGCGTGCCAAAGTCCGCGACGCTCAGTCCGGGAACCCCGCGCAGCCGCTCGATCTTGTTCCACAACTTGGTCTTGGCGCGGGCATAGAGAATGTCGAGGCCGAACTCGCTCAGCGTCTTCAGCTGCGACCGCGTCTTCAGTTCATCCAGGATGGCCAGGGCATACAGCTCCCACATCGTGGTCTCGGTCCATGGGCCGTCGAACGAGAGGTGAATCTGGCCGTCGTGTACCGACAGTTGATAATCCGACAAGCGGAAGTCGCGCTCCAGCCACTCCAGAAACGCGGGCTCGAAAATCCCCCGCCGTCCGAAGAAGGTGTTGCCGGCCAGCCAAACCAGTTCCGACTTGCGGAAGTGCAACCCGCGCACGTGCTGCAGTTGCACCTTGAGCTCTTCGATGTTGATCATGTCGGCCATCCGCACGGCGGGATGGCGGTTGAAGAGCGAGAACTCCACGCGCGTCTTGGGGAAGTGCATCCAGATGAACTGCAGCATCAGCAGCTTGTAGAAATCCGTGTCGAGCAGCGAGCGGATGACCGGATCGAGTTCCCAGTTGTGGTTGTGCGCGCGTTCGGCCAGGTCAATGATCATTGATGGGGGCAGGCCTCAGCAACAGTGTAGAGGATAATGCAGCCTTCGGGCGATTACGTGTAGCCCCGGACGCCCTCGTCCGGGGTTGCGCGCGCAGCGGGCAATAAGTGACGGTCAATGGCGAGCAAGCGGTTGAGACCAACGCTTCCTGTTGAGACTGACGTTGCCACACGCGAGCTTCGCTCGCGGGGCGGACGAAGGCGTCCGCCCCTACACGCCCCTGTAGAATCAGCTCATGTGGTTTGTCCGAACTCTGGGATGGCTGGCCTGCGTCGTCTATTCGACTATTCCGTCATTCTGGCTGATGGTGCATCCGCGGGCGCATCGCTGGCGGGCGCGGGTGCGTTCGCCGCTGCGGGTGCTGGTTCCCGCCTGGATTCTGATGTGGGTGGGAATGGGCGCGCTGACCGGGCCATGGCGCAACGTAGCTCTTTATTCGACTTGGTGGAGTTGGCTTCCAGCCGGTTTGCTGTTTGGGGTAGGCATGTATCTTTATCTGCACGCGGGAGCGCACTTCAGCCTGGCGCAACTCGGCGGCCTGCCAGAGATTCGGCCGGGGCATTCGGATGATCGGCTGGTGACGACGGGGATTCGAGCGCGGGTCAGGCATCCCGTGTATTTGGGGCATCTTTGCGAGATGCTGGCGTGGAGCGCGGGGACGGGGCTGGTCGTCTGCTGGCTGCTGACCGGGTTCGCGATGATCACGGGCGCGGTGATGATCCGGATGGAGGATAAAGAGTTGGAGAAGAGGTTTGGGGAGGAATATCGGAAATATCGCTTGACCGTGCCTGCTGTGCTGCCCCGAATCTGACACCGCAAAAGCTTCAACGCAGAGGCCGCCGAGGCCACAGAGGGATGCGCCAGCTATAATCCGACTTGGCTGAAAGCTGATAGCTGACAGCTGAAAGCTTCTTCATGCGCTTCGAGCTCTTCATCGCGTCCCGCTACCTGCGCGCTAAACGGCGCCAGGCCTTCATTGGCATCATCACGGCCATTTCCATTGCAGGAGTCACGGCTGGAGTTGCTTCGCTGGTGATCGCGCTGGCCATCAACAACGGGTTTCGCCAGGACCTCCAGCAGCGGCTGCTGGGCTCCACTTCGCACATCAGCCTGCTGCGCATTGCAGATGACGGCATCAAGGACTGGCCCGCGCTGATGGACCGGCTGGCGAAACGGCCGCACGTGGTGGCTGCGGCTCCTGCCATCTTCGAACAGGTATTGATTTCGCGCGGACCGCGGGCTCGGGGAGCCGTGCTGAAGGGGATGATTCCACGGTATGAGCGGAAAGTCGGCGATCTGTTGAGTACAGTGAAGGAAGGATCGGCGGAGGCTTTGGAGGACAGCGGTGGTGGAGAGCAGCCGGGCTTGCAGCCCGGCCTGTCCGGGTCTGAGACCCGGACCCACACGAACAGCGCCGACTCTCTCGGAGCCGTCGAGCAGCGCGTGGCCGCCATGCCGCCCATCGTGCTGGGCAAAGATATGGCCGACAATCTGGGAGCGACGGTTGGGTCCGTCGTGCTGGTGACCAGTCCTCAGGGCGAGCTGACTCCTTTCGGTATGGTGCCGAAATACAACCGCTTCCGCGTGGTGGGAATCTTCAACTCGGGCTTCTTCGACTACGACTCGTCATGGGCATTCGCCCGCCTGTCGGACGCGCAGCAGTTGTTTGGCCTGGGCAATCTGATCTCGGTGATGGAATTCAAAGTGGATGACATCTACCAAGCCGACGTCATCTCGCGCAGCCTCGAAGACGCCGCCGGCAAGGGCTTCATGGCCACCAACTGGATGGAGCAGAACAAAGCCCTGTTCCGAGCGCTGCGCCTGGAGCGCGTGGTCACCTTCATCACCATCGGCCTGATCGTCTTCGTCGCAGCCCTCAACATCCTGATCAGCCTGATTATGATGGTCATGGAGAAGACGAAGGACATTGCCGTGCTCATGTCCATGGGAACGCGCAAGGCGCAAGTGCGGAATGTGTTTATCGCCCAGGGAGTGTTGATCGGCGTGATCGGCACCGCGATTGGCCTGGTGGTGGGCTACGCTATCTCGTACGCGGGAGGCCATTACCACATCATTTCGCTTTCGCCCGAGGTTTACTCGATTGACTATGTCCCCTTTGCGCCGCGGGTGATTGACGGCGCCATCGTGGCCTTGGTCGCTGTCGGGATTTCGTTTGTGGCGACGCTGTATCCGTCGTGGTCGGCGTCGCGGATTCTGCCGGCCGAGGCGCTGCGGTATGAGTGAGGCAGGGGTCAGGGATCAGGGGCCAGGGGTCAGTCTCTTGTGCAGACGTTTCTCGTGACTTGGGTCACATCTGAGAGGTGAGATGCGGTATACAGTTTTCGTAGCTATGGATTTTATAAGGTGAACAGGCGGCACAGGATCTGAAAAGAGAAGACGCATCAGGTAAGCCCGGTAGCTGACAGCGGCCGGACAATCTTTTTACACGAAGCAGGAGCGGCCAAAAACGGCCGTTTGGAACGAAAGAGACACGAATTGCATCTAACCGAGCAAGAATGGATGTTGCGGGTGGAAGGACTGAAGAAGGCTTTCCGGTCCGGTGAATCGGATCTGGTGCTCTTTGAGAATCTATCGTTTGAGGTGAAGCGAGGCGAGATGCTCGCCATTGTGGGCGAGTCGGGAGCGGGGAAGAGTACCTTATTGCACATCCTCAGCGCTCTTGATCGGGCTTCCGCAGGTGACGTATACTGCGCCAACTTGCGATTGAATTCGTTGTCGCACGACGAAGCCGCGGACTTTCGCAATCGGGAGACGGGCTTCGTGTGGCAGTTTCACTATCTGCTGCCGGAATTCACGGCGGCGGAAAACGTTGCCATGCCGCTGCTGCTGCGGGGGCAGACATGGCAGCAGGCCGAACCCGAAGCATTGCGCTGGCTGCGTGAGGTCGGACTGGAGCAGCGCGCGCATCACCGCTCAGGCGAATTGTCGGGCGGGGAGCAGCAGCGGGTAGCTCTGGCCCGGGCGCTCATCACCCGGCCGAAGCTGTTGTTGGCGGATGAGCCTACCGGAGACCTGGACGGGCAGACGGCGGAAGCGGTTTTCGCTTTGATTGCGCGATTGCATCGCGAGCACCAACTGACCTCCCTCATTGCTACGCATAATTTGTCGTTCGCGCGCCGTTGCCACCGGGTATTAAGGTTGCAGCGAGGGCGGGTGGAGGAAATTCCTCCGGAATCATTGCCGGGCTGAGGGATTTGACGCAGTAGGAGCAAGATTAGTGCGTAAAAGTGAAAGAAAATGACCCGCGCAACAGTTTGTGAAGAAAGGGCTTAAAGAGTTCCTTCGGTAACGTGCAAGGGGTTAGGGAATCGTTTCCGGCTTGGGTTTCCAGGCCATTTGATTGCATAATGTAGGGAACAGGTTGGTGTTCGTCGAGGTAGCTGTAAACCAGGGGTTCGGGTTCGGTAGGTCGGGCGGACGGCGGCTCGGCCGGGAAGGTCAGGGGCAGGGCATTATGTTCGAACGCTATACGGAGAAAGCCAGGCGCGTCATCTTCTTTGCGCGTTACGAGGCCAGCCAGTTCGGCTCTCCTTACATTGAGACGGAGCACCTGCTACTGGGGCTGCTGCGGGAAGACAAGGCGCTGACCAACCGCTTCCTGCGCTCCCATGCCTCGGTCGAATCCATCCGCAAACAGATCGAGGGGCACACCACCATCCGGGAGAAAGTCTCGACCTCGGTGGATCTTCCGTTGAGTAATGAGTGCAAGCGGGTATTGGCCTACGCCGCCGAGGAAGCCGAACGTCTTTCGCATCGCCACATCGGCACCGAGCACCTGCTTTTGGGGTTACTAAGAGAAGAGAAGTGCTTTGCCGCCGAGATTCTGCATGAGCGCGGCCTGCGGCTTTCGACCATCCGCGAAGAACTGGCCCGCAGCACGCAGGAGAAGGCCCAGCCCCAGCGGCAGCGGGAGTCGTCGCTGCTGAGCGAGTTTTCCCGCGATTTGACCCAGGCGGCCACTGACAGCCAGCTCGATCCGCTGGTCGGGCGCGAGAGCGAAGTGGACCGCGTCATCCAGATTCTCTGCCGCCGGACGAAGAACAATCCCGTACTGATTGGCGAGCCCGGCGTGGGCAAGACCGCCATCGTCGAAGGACTGGCGCAGCGCATTGCCGACGGCGAGGTCCCATCGTTTCTGGCTGACAAGCGCATCCTGGCGCTGGACCTTTCGCTCATCGTCGCCGGGACGAAATACCGCGGGCAGTTCGAAGAACGCCTGAAGACCATCATGAAGGAGCTGATGGAGTCGCAGAACTCCATCATCTTTATTGACGAGTTGCACACGCTGGTGGGGGCAGGCTCGGCCGAGGGCTCGCTCGATGCCGCCAACATTCTTAAGCCGGCATTGTCGCGGGGCGAGATTCAATGCATTGGCGCCACCACCCCCGGCGAATACCGCAAGTCTATCGAGAAAGACCGGTCGCTCGAACGCCGCTTCCAGGCGGTGAAAGTTCCGCCGCCGAACGAGGTGGACGCGGTCAAGATTCTGTTTGGCATTAAGGACCGCTACGAAAAGTTCCACGCCGTCACCTATACGGATGACGCGATCAATTTCGCTGTGGCGCACTCGAACCGCTACATTCCCGACCGCTTCCTGCCGGATAAAGCGATCGACCTGGTGGATGAAGCCGGCGCCCGCGTCAAGCTGCGCCAGACTTCGCTTCCGGAGGAGCTTACGGAAGTCCAGAAGCGCATCAAGTTCATCGTGCATCGCATGGAAAACGCCATCGCGAACCACGAATTCGAGAAAGCGCGGTTTTACTCGGACGAAGAACGCAAGGAGCGCGAGAACCTGCGTGCCCTGCGCGAGAAGTATCATCTGGACGAGTCTTCTACCGGCGTGGTGAACCGCGAGGATATCGAAGAAGTCGTCTCGCGCTGGACCGGGGTTCCGGTCACCTCGATCAAGGAAGAAGAGACGCAGAAGCTGCTGCGGATCGAGGAAGAACTGCACAAGCGCATCATCTCGCAGGATAAATCCATCAGCGCGCTGGCTCGGGCCATCCGCCGCTCGCGCGCCGGATTGAAGAATCCGAATCGCCCCATCGGCTCCTTCCTGTTCCTCGGTCCGACAGGTGTGGGCAAAACCGAAGTCGCCCGCACTCTGGCGGAGTTCATGTTCGGGACGGAAAAGGCGCTGGTGCGCTTCGACATGTCGGAGTTCATGGAAAAGCACTCGGTCTCGAAGCTGATCGGCTCGCCTCCGGGATACGTGGGCTACGAAGAGGGCGGCCAGTTGACCGAGCGCGTGAAGCGCGCGCCCTATTCGGTCGTGCTGCTCGACGAAATCGAGAAGGCCCACCCGGATGTGTTCAACATTCTGCTGCAGGTCTTTGAAGACGGCCAGTTGACCGACGGCCTGGGCAATACGGTGGACTTCAAGAACACGATCATCATCATGACGTCGAACATTGGGGCACGGCACCTGCAGAAGCGCGAGGGGCTGGGCTTCGCATCAACCAAGGAAGACGCCATCGCCGATAAAGTCGAGGAGCTCGTCAAGAACGAGGTCAAGCGCACTTTCAACCCCGAGTTCCTGAACCGCATCGACGAAATCATCATCTTCAACGCTTTGGGCGAGAACGACCTGATCCAGATTCTGGAGCTTATGGTCACGCAGCTCAACCAGAACCTGGCGCAGAAGTCGATCACAGTCACGGTGGCCGACGACGCCAAGAAGTGGATCCTCAACCAGACGCTGACCGATCGCAGCTACGGCGCGCGCCCCCTGCGGCGGGCGCTGCAGAAATACATCGAAGACCCGCTGTCCGAGGCGCTGATCCAGGGGACGATCACCACGCGCCCGGCGTTTATCGAGGTCTTCCTCGAAGACAACAAGCTGTTCTACCGCCCGGTGGACTCGGAAAAGGCGGAGGGCGTGCTGCTGTACGAGAATTAGGTCGTGGAGGGGCGGACGCCTCGTCCGCCCCGCGAGCGAAGCGAGCGCAGGTTTTTAAGCCGTCGGCCAAAGGCTGGCGGCTTTTTTTTCTCGGACCCAACTTGTTCATCTGGTCTAGCCCACGCCGCGGGGCGGATAGGGCCCAGCCACGGCCACCATAGGCGATTCGTCGAACCGCCTTCGAAGGTAGGTCCAGTCGGGGAAGAAATTGCTCCGTTCCTCTTGAGCCGCTCGAGTCCCGCGATCTTCCTGAAACCTTGTCCATCGCCACATGACGCAGGAAGCAGTTGCAGCCAGAAGGGACAACCAGTAGCTCGGATATCCCGTATGCGCCGCCAGCGCAGCCAATGCCATTACAAGCCAAGACCGAAAATAGCGGGCGTACCGCTTTTCGGCCTTCCGCCTGACTTCCGCGAACTGATTCCACTCCCAGAGCTGTACCTTGGCCAGTTCTAAGCCGAGCTTCTCAGCCTCTGCCTGAGTGAGGGAGATCGAAGGAATAATTTTCTCTCCGAATCTTAAGAGCTCTAACTCACAACCTTCCAGACGAAGGTCGAACCCGAAAATCTCTGTGCTGACAGTTTTTCCTGACATGGCGTCTCCTGAAGTGGGCATCAGCCCTAGCCTACCGCTTCGCACGGTGCGGACCACTAGGGAACCTCTGAGCAACCATCGATTTTGAAGGCGGCAGAAATTTCAGGCCTGCACAGGCCACGAACTCCCCCTGTAGTGCTTGCGACCTTACCGGA
>Ga0209039_10002080_pt1 | contig 17516 bp, 15 predicted proteins | sample BogFormECP12_OM1_FD_188238 | JGI IMG/M metagenome (GOLD analysis project Ga0209039, IMG submission 188238) | Bog forest soil microbial communities from Calvert Island, British Columbia, Canada - ECP12_OM1 (SPAdes) (version 2) | ecosystem: Environmental > Aquatic > Freshwater > Wetlands > Bog ... | reverse complement strand
TCGTCTCGTCCGCCACACCGAAGACTGCCTTCACGAAGAGAATAAGCTCTGGCGCCGCAGCGACTGCAGGAAGTGAATCTACATCGCGGGTGGGGACAAACGGATCAGCGCGAAGACGCGCTCCTGGGAACAGGCTGAGCGCCGGGCGAAACGACTACCCGGCAGCACGGCTTCATGCACCTCGCCGGAGAAGGCCGTCCACCCATCTCGATGTGTGGCCGCAACTCGGTGCAAATCCACGAGCGCCAGCGCCCCATCGACTTCGAGGAGATCACCCGCCGCCTCGCCCCTCACGGCACGGTGAAGCACAACGAGTTCGTGCTGAAGTTCTGGCACGAGCCGTACGAGATGACGCTCTTCCCCGACGGCCGCGCCATCATCAAAGGCACCACCGACACCGCCATCGCCCGCAGCCTGTACGCGCGTTATGTGGGATCGTAGGCAGGTGCCACAGCTTCGCGCCGGCTTAGCTGGGCCATCCGCCCGTTTGAGTATTCGGCCATGTTATGCGCGACCTCGATCCGCCCGCATACTATTGTGCGCCTTTAGGTGCAAGCCTAAGCGCATAATACGTACCGTCTCCCAACTTATGCCACTCCGGCCCCGGGACAAAAACCACGTCTGGCGGAGTCTGCTCCGCAACAATTGCACTGACACCCAGATGGCGGAACGCCTCGATCACCTGTGCCTGTAGCTCCGGCTTTCCGCACCAGTAGTCCTCCGCGTTTGCGCGAGGAACTTCCGCCACCACTGTCACCCGGAGGAGTCGCGCCCAGTCGGTGCCGTACCGCCCGCCAATCCGCGCTACCTGATCACCCGGCACGATCCCCAATCTTCGCAGGTCCCCCGCCACCTTCCACTCGTTATGGGGCTGTCCCTTCTTGGTTTGCACCAAATGGCTGGCCGTGGATACCACCACCGGACTGACGATGGCGATGACCACCGCGAGAGTAACAAGCGGCACCAGACGCTGGCCTTCGCGGCCGGACGGCATCGCCAGGCCCGAGAACAGTCCCACCCAAAACAGCGTGAAGAACACGGCGACGTAGCGCAGTTCTACATAAACCAGCGCGTACATCCCCAGCCCAGCCAGACCCATCAGCCAGACTGGCCAACGCGCCGCGAGTTGGTGGAGAACGAGACCTCGTCCCGCTATAAAGCACAGCACGACAAATCCAACAAATAAAGCTGCCTGGTCAGGGAATAGCATGTCGAAGTAAAATTTCAGCCAACGCTGAATTACTGACAGCTCTCTCTTCAGAGAAAACCGTGGCGTCGCACCGTCAGCCCAGTAGGACGGGTCGTACCAAACCGGTATGGTGCCTTTTATTGGAGTGGCAAACTCATAGATCGGTGGACTGTCGAATATCTTGCGTACGGGATGCACATAATGGCCGCCGGCAGTGCCCAAATTCTGAAAATACCAGGTTGGCGTCGCGCGGTTCACCAGAAGCACGTAGTTGATCCTTCCGCTGTCACCAAACGTGAATCGGCCTTTGGCTCGCGAGAGCGCCATGAACCACGGCCCTGATACCGCCAGGAATGCGAGGACTACAGCGAGGACGCGGGGAGCCGAATTGCGCCAGCCACCGGCCAAAATCCACGAAATCGCAAAGAACAGGAAGGCCAGAAGGAAAACAGGGACCTTGGCGAGATAGCCGAACCCCAGAACAGCGCCTAACAGTACAAATCGCGAAAAGCTCTGGGGTCGCGCCCAGAGCTGCAACAGCAATCCCACCGCCAGGTAGAGGAATCCAGCCATCAGCAGATCTGGGCTAACCCGTTCCATGGTAATCAGGCTGAGCGACGACCATAGAAAGACTGAATAGCCGACAGCGAACACCGCCCATCCGGGCAACGGAGTGTTCCCGTTGGCAGATTCATCACCCTGAGACCGATTCGCCACCGCGGCTCGCAACAAAAAGTCAAAACATCCCAGAGCAAACAGGTAAATCAAGAAGTTCACCAAATGAACCACAGTGAACTCCGAGTAAGCACTAGGTTTGAACAGCCGAAGCGCCATGCCTTGCAGCCACGGATAAAGTGGACTCCAGTAGGCGTTGATGGCCATTTTCCAATCGCCGCGCACCAGGGCGTCGCCCATGTCGAGATACGAGATGCCATCTGACTGCATCGCGTGGCGGCTGTAGACCGTATCGATGAGGCCGGCGAGAGTCAGAAAGCACCAGGCACTGACGCGGACACGAGAAGTCAGGACGGCTTCATTCGAGATCGCCGGAACCGCGGTTGAGTCCGAATGCGCAAAAGAGTCAGAGTTTTTCACAGCATCGCCCAACGAGACCGGAACTCGCCGCGCCCATCGCGGCTACTTTTCTTCGTGATACTCCTGTTCGGTATTGACCGACCAAATGTTTTCTTTCTCCATCGACCCGATCGCTATGTTATCGACTGCGACCATGGCCGTCAGCATCGAGTGGTCCTGGTTATTGTATTTATGCATTCCGTTTCTTCCGACCAGGAATAGATTCTCGAATTTATCGACATAGCTTCGTATTTCCGGGAACCGGTCATAAGAGCCGAAGTAAGCGGGATAAGTCTTGTCCATTCTGAGAACGGTACCGTCCAACACCTGGGCCTCGTCGATGATGTCGATCTTCGCAAGTTCTTTGGTCGCGAAGCGAATCAGTTCATCATCAGGCATTCGCCACAACTCGTCGCCTTCGAAACAAAAATACTCCAGTCCAACCCAGACCTTCGATTGGTCAGAGACCATGTAGGGACTCCAGTTGTTGAAGATCTGGAGCCGTCCGAGCTTGACGTCAGGTTCCTGGATGTAGATCCAATTATCTTTAATCAGAGAGTTAGCTTTCGCATGGTCATCCCGCACTTTGAGCTGTTGACATAGGAGCCCAATGGTGAGGAAGTCGCGGTAGACGAGTTGATCACCGACGTCTCGGACCACAGTGGGAGGGGCAGGATCCATTGCATGTAAGAGGTCCTTCACCGGCATGGTTGAGAAGAAAAAATCGCCGCCAAACGTCCGGGATTCACCGGTGTCTGCGTTTCGAGCCTCGACCGACGTAATACGCCCATCAGAGTGCTCGAGACGGCTTACAAGATAGCCGGTTAGTATTTCTCCGCCCATTTCCCGCACCTGCCTGGCGACCTCCTCCCAGAGTTGTCCCGGCCCTAATTTGGGATAAAGGAATTGCTCGATGAGCGACGTTTCGAATTCCTTCTGGGCCAAGTCCTGCTTGCTCCCACGCAGCTGGCGCAGGTGGTGCGCGACCGCCTTCGTTATCGAGAGTCCCTTGACTCGCTGCGCCCCCCATTCGGCGCTGATTTTGTCGCAGGAGATGCCCCAGACCTTTTCCGTGTATGCCTGAAAGAACGTCTTGTAGAGTTCTTTACCAAAGCGGTTGATGAAGAACTGCTCCAGGTTCTGTTCGTTGCGGATCGGCCGTACCACCGCCTGCATGTAGCTCAGTCCTATGCGGAATGTGCGCACTAGCCCGAGCTTCTGGACCGTATCCTTGGTCAAGCTGATGGGGTAATCAAAGAAATGTCGTAGAAAATAAATGCGCGATTTCCGTTGCCGCACCAGCATTACGAGGTCGGCTTTGTCTGGATCTCCGGTTTCCTGCGCGTTGATCTCGCGGGTCTTTCGGTGATAGCTGATCATCGTGTGGGCGGCCTGCGAGGCTTGCAAGGGTAGGAACTGCAACCACCAGTTCATGACACGATCGGACTTGGAGAAAAAACGGTGGCCGCCGATATCGATGCGGTTGCCTTTGTACGACACCGTGCGCGCGATGCCGCCCATGTATTCGCTGCGCTCGAGAACAATGGGTTTGATGTCGGTTCTCTTGAGCAGTTCATAGGCCGCGGTGAGCCCGGCCGGGCCCGCTCCTATGATGACTGCGACCCGTTGTTTCATCGACGAGGTAGCTCCACCCGACCGAAGCGGGTTTGTCGGACGAAGTCTTTTGAGCAGAATAGCAGAGATTTTGCGACTGAGTTACGGTGATGCCAATGAACGCGAACACCAGCGGCTGGGGAAACCAGCGCTCGCTCGAGTTGGCGAGCCTACGGCGGACGAGCACACCCTCACGCCTGTCCCCAGGCTTGTGCACAACGCGATCCTGCTTTGACGCGGTCGTCATGCGTTCCCTCGTGTAGCAGTCAAGGATGGACCATTCTGCACAAATGCAATCCTTTCTACATCGGCGAGCGGGGGCTCCAAATTCGTGCCGTGTTTCTTGGCCTGACTTTCGTAATGGGAACCGTGCGGCGTTTGGCACAGACGCAAAAAGCCGGGGAGCCTCTCTCCCGGCTTACTTAACTCACCTTCAAATCAATTACAGGTTGATCCTGCGACGGATTCCGCCAACGGCCCCGATCAATCCAGTTCCCAGCAGCAACAGGCTGGAGGGCTCCGGAGTCGCAGTTCCGCTATTGAAACTAACTTCGCCCACCATGACCCAAGGATAGCCGTTTGTCTGGAAAAACTGCACGTCCACGCTGTTGCCGGTAATGCCCACCGGAAATGTGTAGCCGCGCGGGTTGGGGTTTGTATTATCCGGCGCGATGGGGAAGAAAGTCCCGCCAATGGATACGCCGCTCGGAAGGTAGACTCCTCCGAAGCCGATCGTGTTATCAACCCACACGGACACCGAGGAGATCGTTACGCTGCTGGCAAAATTAAAGGTAACCGTTGGGTTCAATCCGTTCGTCTGGTTATAGTCCCAACCAACCCACGGGGTGAGTTCGCCGTACCCATACCAGCTCGCCGCCGGCGACACGCCATCCGTCAGCTTACCCGTGCCGCCGCTCAACGCAGCGCCCGTGACATCGCACACTCCATTGCAGGGGACATAGGTAAAGTCCCGATAGTCGTAGGCGCCGTGCGCCCCGTTATTCATGGAGTAACTTGTCACCGGTATCGTCGCCGCACCGGAGGATAACGTGACCAACAGAACATAAGAAAGCAACGACGCTGCAAACAGCCTGGGAACTTTCATTCTTGTGCCCCGATCTTTCCTGTCAATATTCATCTGGACGTATCGAACCTTGATGCTGCAATCCGCGTCGCCCGAATGACCGGTAGATACTACCACAACTACTGTGAAGCTAACGATGAAAATACAGGAAAATAACGAGCCCCTATTCCCGCTAATCCCGCTGCACACTAGAGTGGCATATTTCGAACCGTCGACCCGTGTGCTCTGTCCGCCAAATTCGCCCGCTCTGCAGGCAGACAACGCAGTCGCGCATTCCGTCGCTCGCTGACTTCTGTTCCCTTCTGGTATCGTTTCTCTTCCCTGCCGTATCTTCGGCCGGGTGCCCCACACAAGCCGCCTTTGCTTGTGTGGGTGCATGGCGCAGGGATAGTAAAACTGATTGGGCGATCCGTGTCGCTCACGAGGCTCAAGAATGTCGGTTGCTGAGGTGCCCACTGAAAGCCGCCCCCAGCCGAGCCATCTGTATCGCTGGCTGGTGCTGATCTTTGTCAGCCTGGCCATGTTCGGCAATTACTACATCTACGACAGCATTAATCCGCTGGAGCGCATTTTCCTCGTACAGCTCGGCTTCTCGGCGTCCATGTTCGGATGGCTCAATGCCAGCTACAGCGTCGCGGCCGTGGCCACGTTGTTAATTGGAGGAATCCTGGTCGATCGCCTGGGGATCAAAAAATCTCTGCTGCTTTTCTCCGCGTTGATTCTCGTCGGGGCCATTCTCACCGCACTGCGGGGCAACTTTTATACGATGGTTGCGGGGCGTGCGATCGTCGGATTGGGCGCCGAATCGCAGATCGTCGCCGTCACCACCGCGCTGGCGCGCTGGTTCAAGGGCAAGGAACTCAGCTTCGCCTTCGGCATTAACCTGACCATCGCGCGAATGGCTTCGATCGCGGCCGACAACTCGCCCACCTGGGCCAAGTTCGCCTTCTTCCCCAACGGCGTGAACGCACAGCCGAGTTGGCATCGTCCGCTGCTGCTAGCGGTGGTGGTGGGCTCAACGTGCGTGGTCGGCGCGGTGGTGTACTGGGCGTTGGAGAGCTATGCCGACACGCGCTACCACCTGGGCAAGTCGGGCGAGCCCGATAAGCTGAGCTTCGCCGAAGGACTGAAGTTCAATCCTTCGTACTGGTATGTGGTAGCGTTGTGCTTCACGTTTTACTCCGGCATCTTCCCCTTCCGGACATTCGCCATCGACTTGTTTACTAGCAAAATTCTTTCGCAGATGGGGGCGGCCGCAAGCTCGACGGCGGCCTTCGCTTCGGCACAGCGGCTTGCCGGTTCATTCAATAGCGTGATTCCCGCTGCTGCATTGTTTGCAACACCGCTATTTGGGCTGTTGGCCGACAAGATCGGCAAGCGCGCCACCCTGATGGTCGCCGGATCGTTTCTCATGATGCCGGTGTACCTGCTGATCGCCTACAGCAGTATTTCCCTGGTTGTGCCGGTGTCGCTGATGGGGATTGCCTTCTCGCTGATTCCCGCGGTAATGTGGCCTTCGGTGGCTTACATCGTCAACGAACATCGGTTGGGAACGGCCTACGCTCTGATGGGACTGATGCAACAAATCGGTTTCTTTATCTTTAATCTGGCCATCGGCAAGGCCAACGACATCGGTCACGCTGGACCCGAGAATTTCCACGGCTACGCTCTAGGCATGTGGATCTTCTCGATTCTGGGATTCCTGGCGCTGTTCTTTGCCTTGCTGCTGCGGCAGCGCGAAACCGGCCCCGACGCCCACGGACTGGAGACCATCACCACGGCGACGGGCGCCGCGTGACCGACGAACTTTAGAAATTGTGCGAATGACGGCTCGGGTCTGTTTCCCATTAGCGGAAATCTCGCACCTTTCGGCGCCAACAACACCGATTAGCCGCCATCTTGTCCCCAAAAGGTGTAAAGCTTGAGGCGAGGTAAAATTGCATCCCGCACCGCCGCTTTGCCGTCTCTGGACTGGCATTGGCGTTGAGATCGCGGATATCATGTCGAAAACTGGAGGAAGCTGTGAACCGACCTGCGACTTCCCCTTTGGATCGTAAACTGCTTGCTGCTCTACGCTCGCTGCTTGGTCCTGTTCCTGTCGCCCTGGTTTTGCGCGACGCGGAAGACCTGCCCGACGCCGACGCACCCGTTGTTGGTACTGTTCGTATCCCGGACCGCTCCACCTTGCTCTCTATGGTCATGAATCCCGAAGTGAGCTTTGGCGACGCCTACTCCTCCGGCAAGATCGAGATGGAAGGCGACCTGGTCCGCAGCTTGGAATGCGTGTGCCAGTCGTCGCCTCGAGTCCGAAACTGGTCCTGGCGCCTGTTGTCGAAGTGGTTGGACTGGGCACAAGCCAACACCAGGCGTGGTTCATCGCACAACATTCATCACCACTACGACCTCTCCAACGATTTCTACCGGCTCTGGCTCGATGAGCAAATGGTGTACACCTGCGCCTACTTTCCCACGCCGGACGCCTCGCTCGAAGAGGCGCAGGAGGCGAAACTCGACCTGGTATGCAGAAAACTCTGCCTGCGCCCCGATGAAACGGTGGTCGAAGTCGGCTGCGGCTGGGGTGCGCTGGCCATCTACATGGCGCAGCGCTACGGCGTCCGCGTGCAGGCCTTCAACATTTCGCACGAACAGATCGGGTGGGCACGCGAGTGGGCGAAAAAGGCAGGTGTCGCGACCAGAGTGGAATTTGTCGAGGACGACTACCGCAATGTCAGCGGCCAATTCGACGTATTTGTTTCGGTCGGCATGCTGGAGCACGTGGGGCGGGAGAACTACCCTGAACTGGGCCGCGTAATTCATCGCGCCATCGGCGACACTGGCCGCGGATTCCTGCATTTCATTGGCCGCAATCGCCCGCAGCCCTTCAGCGTCTGGATCAGGAAGCGCATCTTCCCCGGCGCTTACGCGCCAACGCTCCGAGAATCGATGGAGGTTCTCGAACCGCAGAACTACTCAGTGCTCGACATCGAGAATCTTCGTCAGCATTACGCGAAGACCCTCGAACACTGGTTGGCCCGGTTTGAGTCTGACTTCGATGCGGTCGTGAGAAAGTACGGCATGGATTTCGCCCGCATGTGGCGGCTGTACCTCGCCGGATCAATCGCCTCATTCCGCGCTGGTAATCTTCAGTTGTTCCAGGTATTGTTCGCTGGAAGCCGCTGCCAGTCGATCCCCTGGACGCGCGAGCATCTGTATGCCCCACTCCGCCAGGAGACGGACGACGAACTATGGACTCGTGCGATGTAATGATCGTCGGAGGCGGCCCCGCCGGGTCTTCGTGCGCATGGGGACTGCGTGACTCCGGCCTCGACATACTGATCGTCGATCGAAGCGCCTTCCCCCGCAACAAACTCTGCGGTGGATGGATCACGCCACTGGTGCTCGATGAATTGGCCATCGCTCCCGAGGACTACGCGCCGGGTCGGACTTTGCAACCGATTTCTGGCTTTCGCCTGAGCAGCATTGGTGGACCGCAAGTCGACATTCGCTGCCAGCGGATCGTCAGCTACGGCATTCGCCGCTGCGAGTTCGACGAATACCTGCTGCGGCGAGGTGGAGCGCGACTGCGCGAAGGCGAGCCCATTACTTCGATCGAACGCTCGGACGGCGGCTGGCTAGTGAACGGCAACATCAGGGCGCGAGTTCTCGTCGGCGCCAGTGGACATTTCTGTCCTGTTTCGCGTTATCTCGGCAACAAGGGTTCGCCGGCCCCTGTAGTGGCGCAGGAAGTCGAGTTCGAGATGGACCTGGCGCAGGCTGCCAGTTCGAACGTCGCGGGCGATCTTCCTGAACTTTTCTTTTGCCGCGACATGCGCGGCTACGGATGGGTTTTTCGTAAGGACAACTTCCTCAACGTCGGACTCGGCCGCACTGATTCTCACGAAATCTCCCGCCACGTAAAGGAATTTGTCGGCGTCCTCAAAAAGACTCGCGATGTCGAGGTGCCCGGCAACGGCATCACCGGCCATGCCTATGGCTTGTTTGGCCACTCGCATCGCACCATTCTCGACGATGGCGTCCTGTTGATCGGCGATGCCGCGGGCCTGGCTTATGCGGAGAGTGGCGAAGGCATTCGCCCCGCCGTCGAATCGGGCCTGATCGCTGCTCACACGATACTCTCCGCGAATGGCGACTACCGCGGGAAACAATTGGTGCTGTACCGTGATCTGCTCACGTCCCGTTTGCAGCGTGAGCATGGCCGGTTAGACACGCTATCGCAACTGCTTCCGCACGCTGTTAAAGAATTCGCCGGGCGGACGCTTCTGCGCAGCCGCGCCTTCTGCCGAAACGTGGTGATGGACCAATGGTTTCTGCGGGTAGCCGAGCAGCGACTGGCCTTCGAGGCGCGGCCGGTGCATCAGGAACTCGCTTCCACCTAATTCTTGCTGCACTTCACATCCGCAGCAATTTCGGCGATGCTAGAGAAACAGGAGAATTGGCATGGGTGAACAAGAGGGCAACTGGAAGACCGCCATTCGTCAGCATCCCGAGCGCGCCGTGCCGCAGCGTGCGCAGGAGTTCCTCGAGCGGGGGCAAGTCGCCCACGTCGGATTCGAGCAGGATGGCCGTCCCTATGTCGTCCCCATGATCTATCAATATTCGCCCGCGCGTCCCGACCGGCTTTACCTCCATGGCGGTCTCTCCAGCCGCATGTTGCAGCAACTGGCCTCGGGGATTCCGGTGTGCGTGACGGTGACGCAACTCGACGGGCTGGTGTACTCGCGCGACGCCAAGTATCACTCTGCCAATTACCGTTGTGTGATGTGCTTCGGACGTGGCCGCATCTTCGAAGACGAACAACAAAAGCGCGCGATGTTTGAGGCCATGACCGCGCGCTATTTTCCCGGGCGCACCGCAGGCCGCGATTACACGCCGGCGTCTTCGGCACACTTGAGCTCGACGGCGGTGGTGGAAGTGATCATCGAAGAGATCAGCGCAAAGATGCGTGAGGGCGGTCCCAAAGGCCCGCAGGACGCCGAGGACAACGCGCCCGGCACCCGCGGCGTCGTGGACGTATAGCTACTCCGATTCCATCACCAGGTAGCTCAACTCCCCGTCATGCTCGATTTGCAGCACGATGGGATCGCCGGGCGGGATCGCTCGCAGCACCTGCTTCAGCCCAGCAATGTCCGCGATGGGAGTGGTATTGACCGAATGGATGACGTCGCCGGGTTCCGGGCCATCGCCCAGGAGCGTGCTGGCCGGTGTCCGTGCGGCCACAATCACCCCAGAAGGAATCCGCAGGTCCGGCATCAGCTTTCTTAAATCATCATTGATGGTGACGCCCACGATGCCCAACCTTTCCACCACATTGCCGGGGCCAGTCACCATGTCGGCGAAGCGCTGCGGGTCGTCGGGCCGTTCGGCCACGGTTACGTCGGCCGTCACTTCCTTGCCGTCGCGCAATACGCCGATAGGAGCGGCCTGTCCGATCTTGTAGGTGAAGAGTTGCGTGGCAAACTGCTTCACATCCCCCACCGGTTTGCCGCCGATGTTGGTCACCACATCGCCCACCTTCAAACCCGCTTTTTCGGCGGATGACCCAGGCGAAACATCTTCCAGAAGCACGCCGTGGTCGCGCGGCAGCTTCAGTCCTTCGGCGAGGTCGGGCGTGATGGTGTGGAGATATACGCCAATCTGTCCGCGATGTACGTGCCCCTCGGTCTTGAGCTGCTCGTAAATGTTGCGCACCACGTTGCTGGGGATGGCGAAGCCCAGCCCTTCGCTGCCGCCGGACTCGGAGAGGATGAAGGTGTCGATGCCCACCACGCGGCCGTCCACATCCACCAGCGGGCCGCCGCTATTGCCGGGATTAATGGGCGCATCGGTCTGCACGTAGGTCGTGGGATTGTCCTCGCTAACCTGGCGCGACGTGGCGCTGACCACGCCCATGGTGACGGAATTCTCCAGTCCCTGTGGGCTGCCAAAGGCAAATACGACCTGTCCCTGCTTGAGCTCGTCGGAATCGGCCAAGGGCAGAGCCGGCAAGTCCGTTAAGTCGACCTTCAGAACGGCAAGATCAGATTGCCGGTCGAGTCCCACCAGCTTGGCGGTCACTGGGCCATGCGGCTTCGAGCCGTCTGGGCCGGGCGCTTCCAGACCTGGAAGCCGCACCCGAATTCTCCGGGCGCCCTGCACCACGTGCGCATTGGTCACGATGTATCCATCCGATGAAAGAATCACCCCTGCCCCGATGGCTTCCTGCGGCTCGAACAAGGCGGTGTTGTTCGAATCCTTTCCCGAGCTGAAGCCGTAGCCGGTGGCAACGATCTGCACCACCGACTTGGTCACCGTCGCGGTCAACGCCTGAACTGACTGGCTGAATACATGCAACGAATCGTTGCGCGTCGCACCAGCGGACGTGGGCGCCGCTGATGGCTTTTCCGTCTGTGCGACGGTAGCCGCCGGCGTCAATGCAAACACAACGAGCAGAGTTGTGAGAGAAAGAAAACGGGAGAAAATCAGCTTCATTGTTAAAGGATTCTCACTCGGATGTCCGTTTAGGCATTACAGCAGAAAGATGGGCCAATCACCATTGGCGGATACTCAATCGATGATCGCAGGCGCGGCAAGGGCTCACGATTGCGCGGGGAGATCACAGTCCCACCTTCATTATTCCTGTTTGGCGGCGCCGAGGTTCCACAAACTCAGCGAGCGTCGCCTGGCGCGACCAATACAAGTCCGCCTCACGGTAGCTTTACCAGCGTAAATGCGGACTGCATCTCAGCCGGGCCGCACAGCGACTCAGGAATAGCGATCGGCGACAGCCGTTGGCGTGGCCGCTTCGGTATCCGCCAGGGTCCGCGCGACCGCGGCCGCGCTGGGCTGAACCAGGACCATGCGTCCACCCGGTTCCAGCCGGTACCAATCGCCGCGCCATTCAATCTTGCGGCCGGAATAACTGGCGCACCAGAAGCCAAAGCCCATCAGGTCGCGCAGCGGATAGAGCCACGCCAGCCGTAACGCGTGGCCATCGCGTGCTACACCCCAGCCTGACACCATCGCCAATAGCACGCGGTTAAAATACGCGGTGGCAAATAGGACGATCCCCAACGCCCAATGATGCAGCGCGCCGCCAGCCAGTAGTCCCAGCAGGCCAAACGGCATGGCGAAGATCAGCGCCGTCCCAGCATGACCTGCGCGCCGCGAAAATCGCGTGCTCTTCATCCAGCGAATCTGGTGCCGCATGGAGCAGGCAAAGCTGCGGTTGATCACCACGTGATCGATGACATGATGCGACATCACCACCTGCCTGCCGCTGTCGGAAATCTCCCGGCCTAGCACATAGTCATCGGCGCAATAGTCAGCCAGCGGCTCGAATCCGCCAACCGCGTCGAGCGCATCTCGACGCACCGCCATGGTTGGGCCCAGCGCGAACTTCATGCCTTCCAGTAGATTTGCAACGGTCGCGCCCGAGGTCATCTCCACGCTCATGCCCAGCGCTTCGAGCTTGGACCACAGTCCTCCGGTGGACACGCCGCGATATAAACACGTCACCATGCCGTTGCCCGGCAGCAGCAGCGGGCGCACCACCTCTGCGATGTAGTTGGGCGCAACTTGCACGTCGCTGTCGCTGATGATGAGGTAATCGTGCGCGGCGCGGACGTACATCTTCACCAGCGAGCACACCTTGGCGTTGGGGCGACGAGGCTCACCCGTGGCAACAATTTTCACCGGTACCGAGGGATACTTGCTGCTGATGCGCCGAACGACTTCCAGCGCGGGATCGTCAGCGTGGCGCGCTCCAAAGATAATTTCGAAACTTGGATACTGTTGCTCGAAAAAGCTGGTCAGGTTGACTTCCAGACCGGGCTCCATGCCACACAGCGGCTTGAGCAAAGTGACGGGCGGGAAGATGGCGTCGTCCCTCCGGCGCCGCCGGTCGCGGCGAAAGCGGGCGCTGGCAATCACTACCAACAACAGGTACCCGGTACTCGTCACCAACCCTGCTGCCCCGACCAACAGCAGCAGTCGAAGAAACATCATTCCCATCTCCCGAAGAGCGCACGTTCAGGTTGGGTCGCTGCGCGGGGCGCGAGCACGGCGATCGCTACGGGTGACACCACGACACACCAAGCTGTCATGAGCCCCATTTCGTTCGTCGCACCAGCACGAAACCCTCGCCCGTGCCGGAACCCAGCCCTGTAGCTATACTTGTACCGACATTATAAGGGAGTTCCCATGCCTACAATCCAGCAAAACTCGGTCACCGTGAGCGAAGGAATCACCATCCATCCCCCAAAAAGGCTATTGTTTGGGCCCGGCCCCACCCAGGTACACCCCCGCGTGTATCAGGCCATGGCACAGCCGATTGTCGGCCACCTCGACCCCTACTTCTTCGAGGTCAGCCAGGCGAACCAGCGCATGCTGCGCCACGTCTTCGGCACCACCAACGAGTGGACGTTCGTCATCTCCGCCACCGGCAGCGGCGGCATGGAAGCCGCTGTCAGCAACTTTGTGGAACCCGGCATGAAGGTCGGCATCTTCGCCAACGGCTTTTTCTGTGATCGCATGACCGAGATGGCCCGCCGCAACGGCGCCGACGTGGTGCGCTTTGAGAAGCCCTGGGGCGGAGCCTTCGGCGACACCGAAGCCGCCGAGTTCATCCATCGCGAGAAGCCGAAGGTCGTCATGTACGTGACCGCCGAAACCTCCACCGGGGTGTTTCAGCGCGGCGAAGCAATCTGCCACGCGGCGCACGAGGTGGGCGCGCTGATCATCGCCGACTGCGTCACTTCTCTCGGCGCCATGCCCGTCCATGTTGACCAGACTGGCATCGACATTGCCTACAGTTGCACCCAGAAGGGATTGAGCTGTCCTCCGGGACTGTCGCCCATCACCGTTTCCCCGCGCGCCGTCGAGTGGCTGCAGGCGCGCAAGTCCACCAATCGCTCGTGGTATTTCGACATTAAGCTCATCGGCGATTACCTGTTCGTCTCGCACCGTTACCATCACACCGCGTCGGCGACGCTCTTCTACGCGCTGCATGAGGGCCTCAGCTTGATCGAGGAAGAAGGCTTGGAGAACCGCTGGGAGCGCCATCGCCAAGCGCATCTCGAGTTCGTCAAGGGCATCGGCGCAATGGAGCTGGAGATGCTCGTTCCGGCCGAGTACCGCATCTGGAACCTGAACACGCCGCGCGTGCCTGAAGCGGTCGACGACGCCAAGGTGCGCGCCACGCTGCTCAAAGACAACGGCATCGAGATCGCCGGAGGCTTCGGTCCGCTTGCCGGCAAGGTCTTCCGCATCGGCTTGATGGGTCCGCTGGCGACCTCGGACCACGTACAGGACTTTCTCGCGCGCTTCGGAGCGGCGCTGCGCGGCGCAGGATATAAGGGGTGAGCCGGCAAAAAGCTACTACCACAGAGTCGCAGAGTCACAGAGGAAATTAATAACCTGATCTTTTCTGTGCCTCGGTGACTCTGTGGTAATTGTTCATGCGCCGCAAAGGACGAAACGCTCCATGGAACAAGTCTCTGCCAATCCATTGACCGCCAACTCACAGCCCATGCTGGTGTACGACGGATCCTGCGGATTCTGCAGCCGCGCAGTGCAATTCATCCTGCGTCACGAGCTCCGCCATGATCTGCTGTTCGTTCCCCGCGACTCCGCGCTGGGCAAGGATTTGCGCCGCACCTATCACCTCGAAGCCGTCGAATCGATGTTGTGGATCGTCGACGGCCAGGCTGCGATCGAGTCCAGTGCAGTTCTGCGCGCGGGCGAGTATCTGGGCGGCGGCTGGTCGCGATTGGCCGCTGTCGGCTGGCTGTGTCCGGCCGGGCTGCGCAACTGGGGATATCGCCTGATCGCGCGAAACCGCCGCCGTTTATCCGGCGGGATCCAGTCCTGTCTCGTTCCCACCGTCGAACAGCGCGCGCGATTTCTGGGCTGAGGAACCGGCGCCGCAGCTCAATAGCCTCTCTTGTATTTCAAGCCTGAGCCGTTGCGCATCGCGTTCGTAACATCAGGTCCTTCGACTCGGTCGCCGCACTCCTCGCAGGATGACAATCCCGAAATAATTACGAGGCAAAGCGCTTCCCATTTCCATATGAGTTACTTCGCCAGGGCGCGTAACTCGGTGAGCAGACGCTCCACTTCCTCCGCCGTGTTGTAGTGTGCGAGACCGATGCGCAGCATGCCTCCGCTTTGCTGCACGCCGAGGCGCTCGGCCAGATTGATGGCGTAGTAGTTGCCATCCCAAGTAAATATGCCGCGCTCGCCGAGGCGCTCGGCCAGTTCGCGCGGGGTGTAGCCTTCCATGCGAATGGCGACGGTTGGAGTGCGCTGGTCGAACTTCGCAGGATCCTTGATCCCGTAAAAAGTCAGGCCAGGGATGGCCAGAAGGCCGCTGATCAGTTGCGCAGCCAGTTCGCGCTCGTGCTGCTGGAACACTACGTAGGCCGCGACAATCGCTTCGCGACGGGTGTGGACTTCGGAGTTGTGATGGCGGCCGACCTCAGCGATGTACTCGATGGCGGCGGTCACTCCTGCCATGCATTCGTGGTTCTGCGTGCCGGTCTCCCAGCGGTCAGGCAGCCTCTCGCTGCAGACTCGCAGCTTATAGGGCCGCAGGCGCTGCAATTGTTCGCGCTTCCCGTAGAGAATGCCCTGGTGCGGGCCGAAGAACTTGTAGCTGGAGCAGGCCAGAAAGTCGGTATCGATGGCCTTCACGTCGATGAGACCGTGGGGAGCGTAATGCACGGCGTCGATGAACGTGACGGCGCCGACATCGTGAGCGAGGCGGACGGCTTCGCGAACATCGTTGATGGTGCCGACGGCGTTCGCTGCCCAACCAACTGCCACGAGGCGCGTGCTGCGGCGAATCTTGGCCTGCAGGTCGAACATGTCGAGAGTGCAGTCCGCGGGCTTGATGTCGGCGGTGCGGACTTTTGCGCCGCGCTCCTCGAGGCAGACCCAGGGTGAGACGTTGGCGTCGTGGTCGAGGCAGGTGACCAGCAGCTCGTCGCCACCCTTCAAGTCACGGCCGATGGCGCGGCTCAGCGCGAAGGTCAGCGTGGTCATGTTCGCGCCGAACACGACTTCGTCGGGATCGCAGTTAAAAAAGTCGGCCATGGCCTGGTGCGCCTGCTCGACGATCAGATCACTGCGCTGGCTGGTGAGGAACGCTCCACCTAGATTGGCATTCCACTTCGACAGATATTCGGAAATGGCGTCGATCACCTGCTGCGGTACCTGTGTACCGCCAGGCGCATCGAAAAAGACGGCAGGTTGGCCGTTGACCGTCTGACGCAGCGAAGGAAACTGCTGCCGTACCCACTCGAGATCGAGTTTGCGTACAGGGGGAACCACTCTTGCACTCAAAGACATGCTTATGAACTCCTGACAGCATTGACGAAGTCGGAGAGCATTCCGTAGGCCGTGGCTTCCGGCCCGGGATCGCGCTCACTGATTACCAGTTCCTTAAAGATATCGGTTTCGAAGGCGATCACCAGCGAGGTGCCGCGCACCTGCGCCAGCGGATCGTCAAGCTTGAGCCTTTCCGGAGCAACCAAGGCAGCGATGCTGCTGTCGGGCTGCCGTCGGGCACGGCTGACCAATCTCCAAGCTTCTCCGTTTTCGCGTGCTTCGCGCAACTGGGCAGGGGTAATGCCGCGAATACCCCGGCGCGTCACGTCGGACAGCTTGAGGCTTGCGCCCATCAGCACGTTGGCGACTTCCACGACCTTGACTGCCGCGTCGATGCCATCGACGTCGGCCGAGGGATCGGTTTCTGCTACTCCGAGACGCTGGGCCTCGGCAATTGCTTCGTCGAAGCTCTTGCCCGCCTGCATTTCTTCGAGGATGACGGTCGTGGTGGAGTTCGCCACACCGCGAAATCCAACAACGTCGATCGCCGGCAAGGCCGCGCGAAAGAGCGAGAATACGGGAGCGCCGTCCATCATGGCGGACTCGAAGAAAAAGCGCCGGCCCTTGGACTCCGCCAATTGGGTCAATTCGCGATAAGCATGCAAGACCGGCCCTTTGTTGGCGCTGATGGCGTGCGCACCGAGTTCGAGGGCGCAACGAATGTGGGTAATTGCGGGCTCTCCCGTTTCGGCGTTGAGCGAACTGGCTTCGAAGAGCGCATCAACCTTGGCGATACGTAACCAATGCACAAGATCGGTAGCTTTTTTCGCCTCGGAGAAATCACCGGCCAGCAACTTTTCCGGTTTGAAGCCATCTGGGGCAACCAACCAGCCGACGCGGCGCGACGCCACACCGGTGATGCGCCATTCGATTCCGTAGCGGTCGGCGAGTTCCTGCCGTTTGCGCCGCAGGAGTGCCACGAGGGCCGAGCCTACAGTGCCCAGGCCGACAATGCATAGGTTGTAGGTGCGGATGTGGATGTCCCCCGGTGCTGGTGACGGTGTTGTAACCATTGTAACCAGCATCTCCGTCACGAGCGACGTTGATTCGGGAATCTACAATCAACGGAGCTGGCCGATGCACGACGAAGAAATTCTGATGATGATCAAGCTCGCCCACACGGTGATCTGGGCAGTCGCTCGTCGCAGGGAATCCCTGATTTCTTCAGGA
>Ga0209039_10002079_pt1 | contig 17528 bp, 8 predicted proteins | sample BogFormECP12_OM1_FD_188238 | JGI IMG/M metagenome (GOLD analysis project Ga0209039, IMG submission 188238) | Bog forest soil microbial communities from Calvert Island, British Columbia, Canada - ECP12_OM1 (SPAdes) (version 2) | ecosystem: Environmental > Aquatic > Freshwater > Wetlands > Bog ... | reverse complement strand
GTGGATGCCCAGGTTTTAGAGGCCCGTTACGAGGCGGTGGGCGAGGCGCAGGCTGACCTTGTGAGGCGCGAGGAGATTCGGCACGCCTTTGCCGGGCTGTTGGATTTGGAGCGGCTGCTGGCGCGGCTGAGCCTGGACTCGGCTGGAGCGCGGGATGTACGTGCATTGGCCGCAAGTGCCAGCCGCTTGCCGGGGTTGAAAAAGGCGCTCGACGCGATGCGGGCTGCTCGTTGGCGGGTGCTTGCGGAACAGCTGGACACGCTGGAAGACGTGACAGCGCGGATTCAGACGACGCTGGTCGAAGAGCCACCGCTGACGCTGGTCGATGGAGGAGCGATTGCCGCGGGTGTGGACGCTGAGCTGGATGAGCTGCGAACGATTTCGAAAACTGGCAAGCAGCAGATTGCGGCTATCGAGGAACGGGAACGCGCGCGGACCGGTATTGCTTCACTAAAGGTGCGCTATAACTCGGTCTTTGGCTATTACATCGAAATTACCAAAGCTAACTTATCGCTCGCTCCAACTGACTATGAACGCAAACAGACGCTGGTGAATGCGGAGAGGTTCACGACGCCCGAGTTGAAGGAATATGAGCGCAAAATTCTCTCCGCGCACGAGCGGTGCATCGATATTGAAAAGCGAATCTTTGCCGAGCTGCGAAAGTCGGTGCTGGAGGCGGCAGGGCGCATCAAGCGATCGTCGGCTGCTGTGGCGGAAGCAGACCTGCTGGCTTGCTTCGCGCATCTGGCGGCAGGGCGCAAGTATGTGCGGCCTGTCATCTCTGATGAGCCGGTAATCGAGGCTGTCGCAGGCCGCCATCCGGTCATAGAGCAGTGGATGGAGGAGACGCGCGAAGGGAGGTTCATTCCCAACGACATCTATCTGAACGCTGCTGGAGATGGACCGAGCTTGCTGTTAATCACCGGTCCAAACATGGGCGGCAAAAGCACCTATCTGCGCCAGGCGGCGATGCTGGTGTTGATGGCCCAGATGGGCAGTTTTATGCCGGCGGAGAGCCTGCGGTTTGGGTTGGTGGACCGAATCTACACGCGCATCGGAGCCAGCGACAACGTGGCGCGGGGCCGCTCCACGTTCATGGTGGAGATGACGGAGACGGCGACGATTCTGAATACGGCGACCAGCAAATCGCTGATCCTTCTGGACGAGATGGGGCGCGGCACGGCGACCTTCGACGGGCTTTCACTGGCCTGGGCGACGGTTGAGTTCCTTCATGCGGAGACCCGCGCGCGAACGCTCTTCGCCACGCACTATCACGAGTTGACCATGCTGGCCGAGAAGCTGCCGCGCGTGCGAAATCTGCGCGTTGGTGTGAAAGAAGCCGCAGGTGGAATTGTATTTTTGCACAACATCGAACCGGGTGCGGCAAACAAGAGTTATGGCATCGATGTTGCAAAGCTGGCGGGGTTGCCGGCGGCGGTCATCGAACGCGCCAGGCACCTGCTCCGCCAGCATGAGAGGCAGGAGCGGCAGAGCGTGCAGGTGGAAACTCAGGTTGACCCGGTGCAGTTAACGATCTTCACGCCTCTCTCGCAGCGCATCGTTGACCGGATCGAGGCCGCAGACGTGAACTCCCTGACGCCGTTGCAGGCGCTGAATCTGCTGGAAGAGTTGCAGCAGGAGTTGAAGGGTACGAAGGAATAGAAATCTGGAGCGCAACCAGCATGAATGCAAAACCAATGACGGTGGCCGGCATCATGAGCGGAACCTCGGCCGATGGAATCGACGTTGCCGTGGTGCGGATTACGCCGGGGAAACTGCGACCTGGTTTGAAGCTGGTAGCGCATGAAGGATTTGAGTTCCCTGCCCCGCTGCGGAACGCGGTGCTGGCAGCGATGAACGCGGCTGCTATCTCGACGGCAGAACTGGCGCGGCTCAACTGGAGGCTTGGCCTGGCCTACGCTGAGGCGGTCAGCGCAACAGTGAAGCAGCATAAGGTAAAACTCGACCTGATTGGCTGCCACGGACAAACGCTCTATCATCAACCACGCGCGGAGAATTACGCGGGACGGCGCTTCGGCTGCACCTGGCAGTTAGGCGAGGCGGCGGTGATTGCCGCGGCGGCTGGAGTACCTGTGGTATCGAATTTCCGGCCCGCTGACATGATGGCCGGGGGCCAGGGAGCGCCGCTGGTTCCGTTGCTAGACTATGTGCTCTTTGCCGACAGCAAGCGCGGGCGGGTTCTGCAAAATATCGGCGGCATAGCTAACCTGACCGCCATTCCCCCCGGAGCCACGCCCGATGCGGTGGTGGCCTTTGATACCGGGCCAGGAAACATGGTAATAGACGCGCTGGCGCAGGAGCTTTTCAGCAAACGTTTCGACCACAATGGGAGGTTTGCGGCACGGGGTATGGTGCTGGCGCCGGTTTTAGCCGAGGCGCTGGGCAACCCTTACTTCAAACTGAAGCCGCCTCGCACGGCAGGACGGGAGCAGTTTGGCCGTGAGTATGCTGCGGAGTTTTTAGCCGCATGCCAACGCCACAGCAAAGAGCCCGAAGACGCACTGGCCACGGCGACCGCGCTGACGGCCGAGACGATTGCGCAGAGCTATAAGGCTTTTGCCCGGCGCGGGATGATGGGTTGTGCGGTGGATTACATTGTCTCCGGCGGCGGAGCGCGCAATGCGACGCTGATGGCGATGCTGGCCGCGAGGCTGGAGCCGATGGGATGTGAATTAGCTGCCAGTGAGGAGTTCGGCCTGCCCGCTGAAGCCAAGGAAGCCGCGGCCTTCGCGCTGTTGGCATGGCAGACGTGGCATCGCCTGCCGGGGAATGTGCCTCGGGCAACCGGCGCGGCGCGGCCTGCAATCCTGGGGCAAGTAACATATGCATAACAGGCTGTTGATTTGGGTCATGGCAAGCCACCACCCTGTAGAGCAACTATTTAAACTTTTGGCAGCCTGATTCGTCTACAAAATAGGGATCAATTTTGCTATTCCAGACCACTTAAGATATTGACTGGCGGAGTGTTGGATAATGAAGAACAAGATGAAGAAACGGTTTCCTTTTCAGATAGCGCAGGCAACTGTGGGCATAGCACTGTTGGCTGGCGCGGTTTTAGCCGTCGCACAAGTGCCCGTGCGGTTTTTGGGCACGATCACAGTCATCAACGGCAATACGATCACGGTGAGGTCCGACACCAACGGAATTCATCAGGTCAATGTGCCGGCCACTGCAGAGATCAAGCGCATCTCCCCCGGCCAAAAGGATTTGAGCGCCGCGGAGACGATCCCGTTCGGCAAACTTGAAAGCGGGGATCGCGTGCGCGTGAAGCTTGATCCCAACGCGCCTGCCGGCACCGAATCGGCACTGCAGATTATCGCCGTCAAGCAGACAGATCTGGCTGAAAAGCAGCGGAAGGACCGTGAGGATTGGCAACTGCGAGGCGTGGGCGGACTGGTAAAGAGCGTCGATGCAGCCACGGGTGATATCGTGCTGAGCAGCGGCTCGGGAGTGACGGCTAAAGCAATCACCGTGCACACCACCAAGACGACCGTTCTCAAGCGCTACGCTCCGGCCTCTGTTCGCTTTGACGATGCGCAGGTTGCGCCCATCGATGCGATCCACGCGGGCGACCAGTTGCGGGCACGTGGCACCAAGAATGCCGATGGCACGGAGATTGCAGCCGAAGATGTTGTTTCGGGCACTTTCCGTAACATTGCAGGAACCATTGTGTCGCTGGACACGGCAGGCTACACGCTAATTGTCAAGGATCTGGCGACCAAGAAGCCGGTCACGATTCACATTACCGCGGATGCGCAGATGCGGCGCTTGCCTGAGATGATGGCGCAGTTTCTAGCGGCGCGTCTGAAAGGAACTACGGGCGCAGCTGCAGCTGGCGGGAACGGCTCGGCAGGCGCACCGCGCGGCAACGGCCAGGGTGGCGGCGGACAATGGACGGGCCGGAGTGGCGGACAGGGCGTCGGTTTTTCTGATCCGCAGCAGGCGCTCAACCGCGCGCCAGCCATTCAACTCAGCGATTTGAAGAAGGGCGATGCAGTGATGGTGGTATCTACCGAGGGCACAACCGAGGTTTCAGCCATCACGCTGCTGGCGGGCGTTGAGCCGCTGCTTGAAGCTCCCGCGGCCACTCAAAATCTGCTTGCAAACTGGAGTATGAACACCAGCGCGCCGGAAGCAGCCCAGTAGACCCGCACAGCAACATACGAACAATCGAGGAATTCGTGTATTCAAGATTGCATTGCCTCACCCTTTTTTTGATTTCTTTTGCCCTGTGCATTTCCGGGGTAGCTGCTGCGCATGGGCAGACCACCACAACGGCGGCAGAGCCACTTTCGACAACCAAAGCTCCGGCAACGGCAACATTGCGAGGGCACATCGCCGACCCTTCGGGCGCGCTGATTCCTGGAGCGAAGATTACCATCGCCACCGTGGCTGGTGTCATCGTGAAGAGCACGACAGCGGACTCCACTGGTGCATATGTGGTTGGCGGCCTGGCTCCCGGCAGCTACATCGTGCAAAGCAACGTTGATGGTTTCGCTCCCTTTACCTCACAGGTCATACAGCTTGCCGCCGGCCAGTTGAAGCGCGCAGATATTTCCATGGCCCTGCAGGTCGCGCAGCAGAGTGTTACGGTCACGGATGAGTCACCCCAGGTAAGCGTGGAGGCAGGCAGCAACTCCGACACCGTCACGCTCAAGGGCAAAGATCTGGACGCGCTCTCAGACGATCCGGATGAGCTGTCCAATGAATTGACGGCTCTGGCTGGGCCTTCCGCAGGACCGAACGGCGGGCAGATTTATATCGACGGATTCAGCGGCGGACAACTTCCGCCCAAGTCGGCCATCCGGGAAATTCGTATCAATCAGAATCCCTTTTCCGCCGAGTTCGACTACATCGGGTACGGACGCATCGAAATTCTCATCAAGCCCGGAACCGACAAGCTGCACGGCCAGTTCTTCATCCAGGGCAACGACAAAGCCTTCAATACCGGCAACCCGTTTACGCAGAACATTCCTCCCTACTACAGCTACCAGTTCAATGGCACATTGAGCGGCGCTCTCTCCAAGAATGCTTCGTTTTCCGTCAGCGCAGAGCAGCGCCACACGGAGAGCATTAACTCCTGGAGTATCCCGGACGCTGTGCTTGAGAACGGTTCCGGCGTTTACATGGATAACCTGAACTACGGCGTCAACCTATTCAACCAGCGCATTCGCGACAATGCCTCGGCGCGCATCGACTGGCAAATCGGCGCAAAGAACACTTTAACGGCGCGCTATGGCTTTTGGTCCGAATCTGAGCAAGGCGATTTGAACCAGAACTGGCTGTCCAGCGGTTCCTGGCATGAATCCAATACCGACCATACGGTACAGATCAGCGACGCAATATTGATCAACGATCACGCCGCCAACGAAACTCGCATTCAGTATGAGCGGCAAAATGAGAATCACTACCCCGACTCGGCAGCTCGCACCGTAAGCGTCACGGGAGATTTCACAGGTGGAGGATTTTCAGGGCAGGAGAGCCGAGATCACACCACACGCCTCGAGTTTCAGAATATAACGACGCTGACCCATGGGGCACACGCCATCAAGCTGGGCACCCGCATGAGAGATACGCGGGACGCAAACTTTACCAACGCGAATTTCAACGGCTCGTTTACTTTTGATTCCCCAGCAAGTTACGAGGCCATGGCCAACGGACTTGCCGCCAACACGCCATTCAACACGCTTGTCGCGGCGGGCAATGGCCCTACATCCGCCAGTTACACCAGCGGCCAGCAATCGTCGCTCGCCAACGTCTTCGACATTGCGCTCTTCGCGCAGGACGACTGGAAGTTCAATGAGCGGCTCACGCTTTCGGGAGGCATTCGCTGGGAGGCGCAGAACCACATCGCCGATCACAACGACTGGGCGCCGCGTGTAGCAGTTGCATATGCATTGGATGGCGGCAAGGACAAGAAAGCCAAGACTGTGCTGCGCGGCGGATACGGCTTTTTCTACAGCCGCTTTGGGAGTGGCGGCCTGCTGACCATTAACCGCGCCAATATCCAGCACCAGATCGTACTCATCAACCCGGTCTGCACTGCTACGGCCACCACGCTGAATGCCATCGATATGACCACATGTAGCAGTACTGGAGGCACGTCCACATCATCAGTACCGGTGAAGTACGAAGTGTCTCCTACCTACCATGCTCCCAATACCGAACAGGCCAGCGTCAGCCTGGAGCGGCAACTGAGCTCCGGCACTAGCATGACGCTGAACTATATGCGCACCTTTGGCGTTCACCAGCAGGTTTTGCGCAATGCAAACCAGGCCACCGGCGGTACTCCGCAGACGAACTCCGGCGGATACCTGTATGAGTATTACCCCGAGGCAGTATTCAAAGAGAATCAGCTTATCGCCAGCGTGAACTCTGTGATCAGCAAGAACCTGAACCTTACGGCCTTTTACACCCTCTCCTTTGCCAACAGCAACAACAACGGCAATGCATCCAATGCTTATTACCTGAATAATAACTATGGACGCGCCGGCTTTATCGCGCGTAACTCGCTCTTCATGATGAGCACTTACAACGGCCCATGGAAGATTCGCTTTAATCCCTTCCTGATTGCGAATTCAGGACGCCCCTACAACATCACTCTGTCCACTGACCCATTGAATAACTTCTTCAATCAGCGTCCGGCCTACGCCTCCTCGACATCGGCGTGTACAACCCCCTCGAGTACTGTCAGCGAATATGTACAGACAGTATTTGGTTGTCTCGACACAATTCCAAACTCCAGCGAGATGCTCGTTCCTATCAATCTAGGCACGGGTCCGGCAGCATTGGCCGTCAACCTGCGCATCAGCCGCGGATTCGGCATCGGTCCTAAACTTGCCACGCCTCAGGACAATGCAGGCGGTCCGCCTCCGGGAGGTCCACCTCCGGGGGGCCCGCCTCCTGGCGGCGGTTTTCGTGGCGGGCCTGGCGGCGGACCGGGCGGTGGTTTTCGTGGCGGTGGCCCCGGCTTTGGCATGGGTGGCGGAATGTTCGGAGGCATAAGCTCCGGACGCAAATACACTCTGACCTTCAGCGCTCAGGCGTTGAACCTGTTCAACGACATCAGCAGAGGACAGCCGAACGGAACCATCATTCCTACTTTGAACACGAGCACGGGGCTTACTGAACCAGGTAGTCAGTTCGGAGTATCCAACAGCCTTGCCTATGGAATGTTCTCCCAGGGTTCGGCGGCACGGCGTATCTTTGTGCAGGCACTATTTTCGTTCTAAAGATCTACGGAATTTGCAGTCCATTTTTGTGACAAATTCGTCTAATAATTGGGAACTTATACTTGGCGGGGGCTGGCTCGGCCTGTTCCAACCTTCTTCATTTTCAGAGACTTTCTGATGTATTCCATCGTCATTTAGGCAGGACAGTGTTCAGCGGCATAGGCGTGTACGGCATGCCTGGTGTGCTGAGCAGAGTTCCTAACATCTAGAGAAAACAAGCGAGGTCATAATGCTTTTTACATCGCGCAACCTTACTCATCTATGGGTTATATTGGCGTTCAGCGCTGCAGGATTTCATGCTGCACAGGCTCAAGCTCCCGCTGCTCAGGTTGCGCCTCCCGCAGCAACCGCGGTTACCGCCGCGCCGGCAACTTCAGCTGCTACGGCCACGGTGCGCGGACACATCGTCGATCCTTCGGGCGCTCTGATTCCCGGTGCGTCGATCACCATCACGACGCCGATCGGGGAGGCAGTGGCTACAACAAAGGCGGACGCGAGCGGCCAATATTTGGTGATTGGCCTCGCTCCGGGCAGTTACATCGTGCAGAGCTACGTTGAGGGCTTCGCTCCCTTTGCTTCACAGGCTATACAGCTCGCAGCCGGGCAGGTTAAGCGCGTGGACATCTCCATGGCCATGGTGGTCGAGCAGCAGAATGTAGTGGTCACCGACGAATCGCCGCAGGTCAGCGTCGATGCCGGCGGCAACGCCAACGCTATTGTCCTGAAGGGCGCTGACTTGGATGCGCTCTCCGACGATCCTGACGAGCTTTCCAATGAATTGACGGCTCTGGCCGGCCCTTCGGCAGGTCCGAACGGCGGGCAGATTTACATTGACGGCTTTACCGGCGGTACGCTGCCGCCCAAGTCAGCGATTCGCGAGATCCGCATCAATCAGAATCCGTTTTCAGCCGAATTCGACCGGCTGGGCTATGGGCGAATCGAGATTCTCACCAAGCCGGGTACCAATACGTTGCACGGCAGAGCCTTCGTGATGGGGAACGATAATCTCTTCAACACCGGTAACCCGTTTGTATCGTCGATTCCCGACTATCACAGCATCCAATACAACGGCAATATCAGCGGTTCGTTCAACAAAAAGACGTCGTATACCCTCAGCATAGAAGGGCGCAACATTCAGGACGCGAACATTTATACCGCCAGCACTGCGGTTATGAATACAACCACTAACCTTTATTACATTCCCACAGACTCCAGCGGCAACATCATCCCTATAACGGGTTCCGTCTTCAGCCCCTCGACGCGCGTTGAGGTTGCGCCGCGAATCGATCTGCAACTGGGGCAGAAAGACACGCTGACCTTGCGCTATCAATACGAGCGTAGCAGCTCGAGCGGGAATCTCGGCGGTTCGACAGCTCTGCCCACGACGGCCACCTCAGGTACATCCTCGGAACACTCCATCCAATATACCGATTCCCACATCATCAACGAACACATGGTCAACGAGACCCACTTTCAGTACCGGCGCTCGCTCTCATCCACTACACCGGTTAGCACTGCGCCATTCGTCAGCGTATCTGGAGATTTTTCCGGCGGCGGCTCCAATGGACAATTCAATACAGACCATTCAGACCATCTTGAATTGCAGAACATGACCACCCTATCTGCCGGAGCTCATGCCATCAAATTTGGAACGTGGATACGCGATAACCGCAATGCCAACTCAACCAACGCGAATTTCAACGGCAGCTTCAGCTTTCCCTCGCTGCAAGCCTATGTATCCACTCTGAACGGGCTTGCCCAGGGCGAGACCTTCGCGCAGATCATTGCGGCCTGCCCGCCGACACAAACCGGCGGCTGCATCCCCAACAATCTGACCTACACCACGGGCCGCCAGTCATTCGTGGGCAACATCTTTGACGCTGCGCTTTACGTTCAGGATGACTGGAAGGTGAACCGCTTTTTCACGCTCTCCGGCGGCCTGCGCTGGGAGACGCAAAATCACACCGCGGATCACGACGACTGGGCTCCGCGCGCTGCCTTTGCATACGCCCTGGATGGCCACAAGGACAAAACGCAAACAAAGACAGTTCTGCGCGGCGGCTACGGCTTCTTCTACGACCGCTTCCAAATCAGCAACCTGATGTCGCTTGAGCGCTTCAATACCAGCGGCAATAGCCAGACGCTGATCAGCATTGCTAACCCGCAATGTTTTAACGCCACCAGCTTGAGCAACATCAGCGGCGGCCTGGCCTCTTGCGGCACTGGAACTACCGCCACGCCGGAGATCTACCAGATCGCGCCCAGCTACCACGCGCCCTACACGGAGCAGCTTGGAACCAGCCTGGAGCGCCAGGTAACCAAGACTACATCGGCGACCCTCACCTTCCTGCACTCCTATGGCGTTCACCAGATGGCCACGCGTGACTCCAATGCGTATGAGCCTCTGCCCGGAACTTTTTTCTATAACAGCACCACTGGCCCGCGGCCCAATCCGAATCTGGGCATCGTCAGAGAGTTTTACCCCGAGGCCGTCTTTAAGCAGAACCAGTTGATCATGAACATCAACGCCCGCTTCTCGCCCAAATTCAGCGTAATGGGCTTCTATAACCTCTCCTTCGCCAACGCGGATACGGGAACAGCTTCGAACTCGTGGAACCTGAAACAGGATTACGGACGCGCCGGCTTTGTCTCGCGCAACATGATCTTCCTGATGGGCAACTATACCGGGCCGTGGGGCATTACCTTCAATCCCTTCCTGATTGCGCAATCCGGAAAGCCCTTTAGCATCACCACCAACAACGACCTGACCGGAGACGCCTTCTTCAACGACCGGCCGGCCTATGCAAACTCGTCATCACTCGCCAGCAATGTGGTCCAGACCAGCTTCGGCGCCTTTGATACCGATCCGCAGTCAGGGGAGACTATCATTCCGATCAACATGGAAAACGGTCCAGCCGCAGTGGCCGTGAACCTGCGTGTCAGCCGCTCTATCGGCATCGGGCCAAAGTTGGCAGCGGCGGCAGGCCAAAATAACGCTGGTGGGCCGCCTCCCGGTGGTCCAGGCAGCGGTGGACCCGGCGGTCCAGGCGCTGGTGGTCGTGGCGGAGGAATGGGTGGAGGCTTTGGTCCGGGTGGATTTGGAGGTAGTGGCGGAGGAGGCCCACGAGGCCTCGGCGGCGGAATGGGCGGAAGCGCCAGCACCGGACACAAATACTCCCTCACCTTCAGTGTGCAGGCGTTGAACTTGTTTAATGACATCGACTATGGGCAACCGTCTGCAGTTCTGATTCCAACCCTCGATACCGGCACAGGATTGTACGGTCCAGGTAGCCGATTCGATAAATCCACGAGCCTTGCACGCGGTATCTTCTCGTCGCCGACGAGTTCGGCAGCGCGACGCATCTTCTTCCAGGCAGCGTTCAACTTCTGATTGTTGGAATTCAACTGAACAAAGGGCCGGAGCGCGATGCTCCGGCCCATATTATTTGCGCGGAAATTGCAGCTACTATTTTGCCGCCTTCACTGCTACAGGCTGATCATCAACGGCAAATGCGTCGGTCAGCGAGATTACCTTCATTTGCGCCTTCAGTGCATCGAGCGATGCCGTGCTGGTTGCCTTTATCTCTACCGTCTCGCCCGGCAGCAGGTCGAAATAGTTATCAGAGACCTGCACGTCAAGATCGCCGAAGGAGAGATATACGCTGCGCGCCAGCACCGGGGATGAAATGCGAATACGATAACTGTCCTTCGCACCGGTGGTTTCAACCTTCAGCTGGGCCGGCTTCAGATGCACTCCCTTGACGGGCGCAAGATAGGCCAGATTGCGCGGGGAGAGAATTCTTTCGCCATGGTACAGTTCCGCCACCACAAACACACGGGACGTATCAGCCGCGCCCGCGTCGGTCAGCTTCTTGAGCGGCCAGTCGAGATAAACCTTGCTGGTAAGCGGCTCCACATCCACAGCGTGCGACTCCTCCAGCAGCACCTTGCCGTCAAAGTCCATCAGTCGCACGCGTAACAGGGCTGGCATATCGCCAGTTTTGTCCGAGACGATATAGATCTTCAACGAACCTTCCTCGACGTGCGGCGAAACCAGCACCGGCGCATAGAAGCGCCGCGCATAGTATTGCAGCGCCTTCCAGCGGCCATAGTAGTCAATCGACGACCACGAGGCCACCGGCCAGCAGTCGTTTAGCTGCCAGAAGATGGAGCCCATGGTCTCCGGCCGCAAGCGGCGGAAGTGCTCGGCGCCAATCTTGATGCCCTCGGCCTGCAGCACCTGGCTGACATAGAGAAAGCTCGGAAAATCCTTCGGCGTTGGATAATCCTTGGCCGTGTAGTCCTGGATGATGGAGTTGCCTTCGTTGTTTTTCTGGTGGGCCAGCATCACTGGCGTGAAAATGCCGGTGCGGTCTTCGGGCTGGGTGAAACTCTCCACGGTGCGCATCTCCGGGAAGGACTGGAAACCATACTCGGTGACAAAGCGCCAATGGTGCTTCTCGTACTCGGTGAACGGCACGCGGCCATGCCATACGCTCCAGTCGTGCTGATCGCCCGATTGGTAATGAGCGCTGAGTGGTTCGTAGTCGGCGCTGGGTGAGCTGGGCCAGTAGGGCGTCTCTGGGGCGAGCCGCGCCACCACGCGAGGCAGGATGCCGCTGAACTCGGTGAGATAATCCTGCCACATCTGGAACTTCACATCCGCGGGCAAACCCGGTCGCGGAGCCCAGCCGAATGCGCTTTCCGTCTCGTTGTTGCCGCACCAGATCACAATGCTGGGATGATTGCGCAGCCGCCGCACCTGGTCTTCGGCCTCGGCTTCGATGTTCAGCTTGAAAGCATAAGTCCCGGGCTGCCAGTCGTTGCCGAACATGAAGTCTTCCCAGATCATGATGCCCAGCTCGTCGCAGATCGCGTAGAACTCGTCGCTCTCGTAGTAGCCGCCGCCCCAGTGGCGGATCATGTTCATGTTGGCGTCGCGCGCCGATTGCAGGATGCGGCGATAGTTTGACGTCGTGACGCGATTGGGAAAGCTGTCGAAAGGAATCACGTCCGCTCCCTTGGCAAAGACGGGGATGCCGTTGACGATGAATTCAAAACTGCGGCCCCACGTGTCCAGCTCGCGATGCAGCACGATGGAGCGCAGGCCGGTCTTGACCTTGCGGGTTTCTATCGTTTGGCCGCCATTGAGGACAATTGCGTCAAAGTCATAGAGTGATTGCTCCCCATAACCTGCCGGAAACCAGAGTTTTGGCTTTTGAATCTCTATAGGCAGATCGATGATGTTACGGCCAACGTGAAGATTGACTAAAGTTGAAACGGCTGGTGGAAGTCCAGCCATCGAATCTCCGCTACCCCAATAAGTCACGGTTATACGAGTGTTCGTCGCAACAGAAGCCTCAATCTCCACCTCGGCATCTAGATGCGCCACTTCCTTGCTCACATCGCGCTGATGAATCGCGAAGTCAACTATCCGTACCCCGTTCCATGCCTCCAGCCGCACCGGCTTCCAGATGCCGCTGGTCACGAACCGCGGTCCCCAATCCCAACCGTATTCGTAGGCGGGTTTGCGGATGTAGGTTTTTGCCTCAACCTTGGTCCTGGGCTGCCAGGGGTCGCCGGCTGCCACAGCTGCTGCAGCCTTGATGGGCGACGGAAAGACAACACGTAGCAGGTTTGTGCCAGCGTGCAAATGGCTCTTAACGGGCACTCTCCAGATGCGAAAACTGTTGTTGGCGCTGAGCAGCCTGGCGCCGTTCACAAAAACATCGGCAGCTCCATCAAGGCCGTCGAAGACCAGATCCACATTAGCCCGGGCAATCAACTCCGGCTTAACCTCGAAGCTCAGCTGGTACTCCCAACTCTCGTTCTCAATCCACTGCAGCTTGGCCTCGTTGTCGCGATAGAAAGGATCGGTAATCTTTTTGTTGGCCAGCAGGTCCAGGTGCACATCTCCAGGCACTGTAGCTGGAAGCCAGCCGTTCTCTCCCTGCCCGGTGCTGGACGTAACTTGCCTGAACTGCCAGCCGTGATCGAGCGCCTGCGCCACATTTTGCACCGGACTCTGTGCCGCTTTGGCCTGCGCCTGCACCATCTCTCCTCCTATGCCAACAACCGCGCCCAACAGGGCACAGAACAATGCACATCCCGTACTTGCTACTCGCATCCGGTCTCCTCCGGGCCTTCCGCTGAACCGATAGACCGGCCAGGAGAGGCAACTTGTGAAATCGCTCATTAGCGTATCATGGAGCGCTGGCGGGGCAAACTAGTCCCGGTTTCAGTGCCGCTGTTTCTTATTTGACAGCAACTTTCTATACAGCGCTTGCCACTCCTCGGCTTTGGCGTCCATGCTGAAGTGGGCTGCAATGCGTTCGCGCGCCGCCATGCCCAGTCTGCGGCGCTCGTCGTTTGTCCTCCGCATCATCTCCAGCATTGCTTCGGCTAGGCCCCCCGAGCTTTTCGCGGAAACAATCAATCCTGTCTCCCCTAAAAGCTCGCGCACACCGCCCACATCGGTGGCTACTACCGGCTTCTCCATAGCCATGGCTTCGCCTACAACCAGCGGCATTCCCTCCCAGGCCGAGGCCAGCACAAAGCCGTCGGCTGCATCCAGCAGGGCGGGCATATCACGGCGCAAACCCAGCCAGCGAACACGCCCGCGCATTTTTAGCTCGTCAGCCATCTCAATTAAATCGGAGAGATCGTCCACATCTCCGTCACCAGCCACCCACAACTGTGTCTCTGAATACTCTGCATTCACCATCGCAAAGGCGTTGAGCAGGTTGGGGTAATCCTTGGCTGCGACAATGCGCCCCGCTGTAATCCAGATAAACTCGTTGCCAGCGCCCATCTCCTTTCTCATGCGGGCGCGGCGCTCGCGACTGGGCGCAAACTCCATGATGTCAATCCCATTGGTGATGACCGAGGACTTGCGAGCCGGCACTGCTTTGAGGCTCACATAGCGTGCAGCGGCGGCCTGGCTCACGGCGGTGGTGTGGCGGCTGAGGGAGTCGGTGAGACGGTAGGCCAGCATGCGTTGTCTGGAACCTTCATTCACAGTGTGAACCGTGGAAAGAATAGGTGTTTTTGGCAGCAAAACCTTGAGCAGACGGGCCGCTATATTGGCCGGATAGGTGTGGCTGTGGATGATATCGGGCTGGAAATCTCGCAAAATGCGACGGGCTTTCCACAGTCCGGCCAGGATGCTGGCCGGAGTCTTGCGCATCTCAATATGAATCGGCTCGAGGGTCGTGGGCCACTCCTGGGGCTGGCTGTCAAGGAGCACGAGGAACGCGACCGTGTGGCCACGCGCCGCCATGCGCTCTGCCAGTGTCAACGCCTGCCGTTCGGCCCCGCCGATGCCCAGCGAGGTGAGTACGTATGCGATTCGCATTGCCCTCTCACTCTGCAATCAATCAAGTTAAACGATGATAACGCGCCCAGTCAGGCTTTAGCAGCATCCCGATTTGGACCGCTAGTAACCCGTGTACCATTATGTTCTCCGGAAACAGGCAGTGGAAATCCGGTCATACCTGCGTTTGCTGATTCTGGTAAACTGAAATGTAAATCCAAGGAAGTGAGGAGGTTTTATGGCCCTGCGCGAGTGGGTAATAACCAATGTTGATTATGGCAAGCGGCTGGTGGGCTCCGGAATCGCGGGGGCGCGTTCAGGCCAGGAAGAGTTCCTCAACGGCGAACCTCTTGCTCCCTATCTTGGCGAGTCGGTCAAGGGCGCTCTGCTGCCCGCCGTGGTCGGCGCGTGCGTCGGAGTGATGGTTGGTTATCCTATCAGCCGGCGTAAATCAGCGTCAGTCACATGGGTATATGGGCTTTTGGGATGCGCCATTGGGTTCACCACCGGCGTCGCCTGGAAAAGCCGCCATCTCGGAGCCAGCGTCGCCAGCGGCGCAATGAAGAACATCAGTAAAGTGCGCGATGAGCAGTGGCTAACCAGGCATCCCATCAATTACGCGTAGCATCAGGCGATCAGAAATTCAGAACTACAAACCCGCCGGCAGACAGCGACATGGCCGTCTTATGGCGGGTTTTTTGTGATCTTTCCTGCCCATGGCGCGGGAAGTGAATCGCTGATTCCCTTCCCGCTCCAGTAATTAACCGGTATTCTCCGCTTACTTGCGCAATCCCCGCGTATTCGCTGCAATCTCCACCTGCACTGCGATATATTCCGCCAGCGCATAGAAGATAACAATGAGAGTGAAAGCAATCATCAGAAAGAAGATGGCCAGCTCGATTCCACCAAGGAAATCAGTGCCTCCACGTCCGGCAAAAGGCAGCACCTCTCCTATAAAACCCATCCGTGAAAATGGATTATCACTGGTAATCCAGATAAACAAGCATCCGCCTATGCCGAACAGGGAATATGTGACAAACGCCAACTCGCCGTAGACGCGAAATATCAAGGAAATAATCGAGAGTGCGACGAAGTGGTCGTCTCCCGATTCCATCACCGTTCGCGAGCGATAGGCGAGAATGATTGCCGTCAAACATCCCCAAATCAGGACAAAGAGCGCCAGTAACACGCATCCAATCAGATTGCCAATCGGGATGTGGGTTACGTCATTTCCTTCCATATCAAGGACTGACCTGCGTACGCTGATGCCCAGTCTTATGATGGAATAACAACCATACAGCCCGACTAGCGCTATGATGATTGCCTGAATCTTCATTACCCATGAAATTGTGTTGCGAATGATCTTTGCATCGCTCAGCGCATTGAAATACGGATCAAATATTCCGAACAGATTCATACTTTCCTCTCCTGTCCCATTTCATCAACCATATGGCTGAAGAACAGGCTTGCTGGGTTCTTATGAAAAAATGCGCGGGAGAGAATCGATGATTCCCTACACGCGCAAGACATCCTCTCCATGGCCCGACATTGCCTTGTCTTACGGGCATGCCACTACCTATATGTCTGAGTTGTACTGAAATTTGGCCCTGGGAGCGCCTCACTGGCGGCGCTCCCTGAGCCTCGTTTATTCTGACCAGTTTCTATTGAGGCGGTGTAGTTCCACCCTGGGCAGCTTCAGTGTTCACATCCGACTCCGCTTGATCGGCCTGCTGAGTCTGCTGCTGAATCTCAGTCGAGGCATTCGGATCGGCAGGAGGCGCTACATCTGCATACTGCGCCTGAACTGGCGGTCCCTGCGCCGATTGCGGAGCCTTCGGCAATCCTCCCTGGCCCTGCTTGTTCTGCAGTTCCTGGAGCCCCTGGTCAATCTGCTCCCGCATGTGGTTCTGCATCTCCTGCAGATCGGTCAACTGCACCGTCACCGTGCTGGATTTCGGGCACTCATTGCCGCCCTTGCTGGCCAGCACCACCAGATCCGCCGTTGTTGCGTCGGCCGGAGGCGGGCTCATCAGCGCCAGCACATCGCCATCGCTAAGTGCACATTCGTTCTGGTTGGCGTCCGTCACATCCAACGCGGTGCCAGCCACAAAAATGTGCCGATGGCCATCAGACAACATGCGCGCGATCCCGCTGGAGCCGGGGTCGATGTCCTGATTCTGTGCGTTCTGCTGCGACTCCTGGTTCTCCAGAGCGATTTGGGCTTTTACCTCCTCGGAGATCTCCTGCTTCACATCGGGAGTGAGCATCACCACTCCGCCACCCTCAGGAGGAGCAGGGGCCGCTTCACCGGCCTCTTGATGGGCCGTATAAGCTTCCTGTAAGTCCTGCGAGATGAGATAGTCCGTCAGCCAGAAGGGGGCGCCATAGTACACCGGATAAGGCGCAAAAAAGCCGCCGTAGTACCCGTACCACGGAGCGCCTCCCCAACCCCAGCCATAATGGATTGGACTTACCCACGGGTTATACGCCCATCCGTAAAATTCGTGGTGATAGAAGTGGTCCGGGGCATACACGTCAAAATGACCTCCGCGATATTCATAGCCGTGGTAGAAGTGGCTGTACGTGCGACCGTGGTAGGAGTAGCTGCGCCGCCCGAAATCGTGGCCATGATAATTGTACGGGCGCTGCACATAGCCCGGACGGCCACGCTCGCCATATACGCGGCTGTGATCCGGGCGCTCGACATGGATTGAGCGGTTGCCGTTCAGTCCGTGATGGATGTCCATACCACGCTTGACATTATGAACGTCGCTGATATGGCCGTTGGGGCGGGTGCGTATGGCACTTCCGCTGTGTGTGATGCTCTCATGGCCGCCCTTGGGTGTGAGACCATTCCCGATGTTCGAGTGGCTGCCGAAGTTAGAGTTGTGCGCGCTACTGATGTTATGTGATGTGGTGACTGCGTGAGTGCCGTGCGTAATTCCGCCATCCGTAGCATGCGT
>Ga0209039_10002078_pt1 | contig 17530 bp, 16 predicted proteins | sample BogFormECP12_OM1_FD_188238 | JGI IMG/M metagenome (GOLD analysis project Ga0209039, IMG submission 188238) | Bog forest soil microbial communities from Calvert Island, British Columbia, Canada - ECP12_OM1 (SPAdes) (version 2) | ecosystem: Environmental > Aquatic > Freshwater > Wetlands > Bog ... | reverse complement strand
CCACCGTGCGGCCCATGGCGCGGAGCCGCGCCGCCAGACGCTCGATCTGCGTGGTCTTGCCGGAACCGTCCATGCCTTCGAAAGTGATGAATAGACCGCGGGGTGGCATCGGGAACTCCCCCATTGTAACTTGCCCACCCGGCTCGCCCCAGCCTGATATCCTTACGGCAGGGGGGAAGTTGCGATGAACTTCGATCAGTCGCCGATGCTGGTCATCTGGGAAGTCACCCAGGCCTGCGATCTGGCCTGCGTGCACTGCCGCGCATCCGCGCAATCCGAACGGCATCCCGCGGAGCTGACCACCGGACAGGGGTATCGCCTGCTGGACGAAATCCGTTCCTTCGGGGAACCGCTGATGGTCTTCACCGGCGGCGATCCGCTGAAGCGGCCGGACCTCTTCGACCTGATCCGCTACGCGGTGAAGATCGGACTGCGGACCAACGTCACGCCCAGCGCCACCCCGCTGCTTACCGCCGAAGCCATCGAGGGATTCAAGGCGGCCGGCGTTACCCGCATGGCCATCAGCCTGGATGGGCCGGACGCGGCCTCGCACGACGATTTCCGCGGCATCCCCGGCACCTTCGACCGCGCCATGTTCGCCCTGCGCCACGCGCGCGATATCTCGCTCGATACTCAATTGCAGACCACCGTCACGCGCCGCAACATGGGGCGCCTCGCGGAGATGGCGGAACTCGCCAAGGAAGTCCGCACCCGCATGTGGAGTCTTTTCTTCCTGATCGTCACCGGCCGGGCGCTGGAGAACGACGATTTGCAGGCCGCCGAATACGAGGGTGTGTTCGAGTTCATGTACGAGCTCTCGAAGACCGCTCCGTTCGGCGTCAAGACCACCGAGGCCATGCACTACCGGCGCTACGTGGCGCAGCGCATGAAGGCCGAGCACGGGCCCACGGAAAACGAAAACGCCAGGGGAGTGGCCTTTCGCACCGCCGGCGTGAGCGACGGCAAGGGCTTCGTCTTCGTCTCCCACCTGGGAGAAATCTATCCCAGCGGGTTCCTGCCGGTGAGCGGCGGCAACGTGCTGCGCGATTCGCTGACGGATGTCTACCGCAACTCGCCGTTGTTCCGGAGCCTGCGCGACACCGGGCAGCGCGAGGGCAAGTGCGGCATCTGCGAATACCAGAAGATCTGCGGCGGATCGCGGTCGCGCGCCTACGCTTTCACAGGCAACTACCTGGCAGAGGATCCCAACTGCGTCTACCAGCCGCACCTGGTGGACGCCATCGTGGGGTAGTGGGGCGGACGTGTTCCTGGTGGCGGACTTCGCCAGCCGGGCGTGGAACCCGGCGCCGGTTTGGCGCGTCCCGCAAGTTGACGCAGGGGGGCTATGGCCATGACGGGACGCCTTGCGGCGTGGGTCGCTCTTCTCGCCGCCGCGGCGTGGGGACAGGATGGTACGCCTGTGTTCCGCGCGACCTCGGAACTGGTGCTGCTCGATGTGCAGGTGATCGACAAGCACACCAATACCGCCACCGGGAAACTGCAAGCCACGGATTTCGAGCTGTCCGAAGACGGCGCGCCGCAGAGAATCTCGTTCTTCGGGCGCGACCAGTTGCCGCTTGCGGTGGTGCTCCTGTTCGATCTTACCGAGAGCACTCGCGGAGTGCTGCGCCGTCTGGCAGCGGGCGCGCAGACCGCCCTGGACCACCTGAAGCCCGAAGACGAAGTGGCCGTGATGGTCTATGCCGCGGCCGCGCAACTGGTGGACGGCTTCACTTGCGACCACGCCAGGACCGCCGGCGCAGTCGCGCGCGCCGCGGCCATGAAGTCGGGCGACGCCGCCTTCTTCAACGAAGCGGTCTACCAGGCCGCCTTGCAACTGGAGAACTCGGCCAGCCCGTCCAGCCGCCGGGTCATCCTGTGGTTTACCGATAACATGCCCAATGTGCCGTCGGGTTTCAACATCCGGTATCACGCCAAGGGCCTGAAGGGCGCGCCGCCGCACACCGGGGAGGAAGCCATCCGCAAGTTGCATGAGTCCGGCACGGTGGTGATGCCGCTGCTGTTGAAGGACCCGCTGGCGGCAATCTGGGCAGAGATGGTGATCGTCAACGAGAGCCCATTCAGAAAGAAATACCCTCCCGGGGACGCGCACCAGTACGCCGAGCTCACCGGAGGCTTCGCCGCTGGAATGCGCGGCAGGGAGGTGCAGGAGCGCCTGGCCCAGGCTATCGACAGCTTGCGGGGCCGCTACACCATCGGGTACCGGCCCGCGGAAGACAAGCCGCCGGGAACGCTTTGCAGGGTGAAGGGGTCGCTGGCGCCGGGCGCCCCGCTGCGTCCGCAGGAATGGACCGTGCTGGCGCGAGCCGGATACTATCGCCGGTAGCGTGGCGCGCGGCCATCCAGCCGAGGGCCAGCCGGGAATCCATTCTAGAACGGGGCCTCTCGCGGGTATTCCGGCGTTTCACGAAAGTGGTTCTCCAGCGCCGTCATAACCGCCAGCACGATGTCCTCGCGCCAGTGGCGCGCCACCACCTGCACCCCCAGCGGGAGTCCCGCCGAGCCGTGTTCGGCTTTCCGTGCGCGGCCCTCCACCAGGTCGAACGATCGTGGACGGTCGCTCTCCTCGCCCTCCCGAACGCGTGTGAGGGATACGACACCGGCCGGCGTGCCCAGCAGGCTGAATACGGCCGTGTAACTCAGAGCGTCTCCGAAGAACCGGCTGCTGCCGTGGGGTATGGCGGCCAGGGCGTCGGGGGGGCAGAGAATGGCATCGATCCGCCCGGTCTCTAGCGCCGCCAGAAACCGGTCTCGGAACCGGTCCCGGCGCTGCACCAGCCGAAAGTACCCGTCGGCCGAAAGCTCCCGCAACCGGCGCATGCCTTGCGCCGCATGATGCTGGCCGAACGCCGCGAGCAGCCAGCCCAAGATCGCGAGCGCGCCGTTGGGGAGCAGGGATGGGCCGACCAAGGCTCTGGTGTAGGCGTCGGTGGCGCTTCCAGCCAGCGCCCGGCGGGCGCTCCTCATGCCATCGGCGACCATCAGGCGGACACAGATGTCCCATCCCTCTTGCCACTCCGGACCATGCCACTCCTCGACTTCGGTTCCCATGCCGGCCAGGGCGCCGGCGGCCTCCTGGACCGCTCGCCGGATGGCGGGAGACGGGCGAAAGACGCCATTGCCGGTGAAGTAGGCGACCCGCAGCCCGCGGACGTCCACGCCCGATGGATCGTTCCATCGAACCGGCGGCACGCTGCAATCGTGGAGTTCCCGGCCCTCCGCGGCGAGCACCGCCATGGCGACGGTGAGATCGGCGACCGAGCGCGCCATGGGACCGGGTTGCGCCACAATCTCCTCGCGGCTCAGGGGGACGCCGCAGTGGCCTAGCATGGACAGACGCCGCGAGGTTGGCCTCAATGCGTGGATCCCGCAGGCGTGCGCCGGCACGCGGACGCTGCCGCCCAAATCGGAGCCCAGGCCCAATGCCGATCCGCGGGCGGCAAGGATGGCTGCTTCCCCACCCGACGACCCGCCGGGCGCCCGCTGCAAATCCCAAGGGTTGCTGGTACGGCCATAGATTGGATTGCTCGTCTCCGTGGATAGGAGCAGCGACGGCACGTTGGTCTTCCCCAACAGCACGGCGCCCGCCTGGCGAAGACGGGCCACCATGTGCGCATCCGCCGCGGCGATGCGATCTTTCCGCTTAGACAGGCCCGCCGTGGCCGGCGTCCCCTGTACGTCGAACGACTCCTTGACCGTAAGCGGAACGCCTGCCAGCGGTCCAACTGGCGCGCGGGAAGCCGTCATCCGGTCGATGGCCGCAGCCTCGGCGCGGGCGGACTCGAACAGCGGCACCACCACCGCGTTCAGACGGCCATTCACCGATTCAATGCGCCGGATGAATGCGTCTGCCACTTCACGGGCCGGCACATCGCCCCCCGCCACGCAGGCGGCGATTTCCGCAGCGGACATCGACGTGAGGTCCCCCCTCTGGCGCCGGCTGCCTGTCATGCGGCCCATTTTAGCGAAATACGCAGGGTTGTCCGCCTGGGCGCCGCGCCCGTCCTACCCGCCGGTGGATTCGCGCACGACCAGCGCCGGCTCGATCAGCACCGTCCGCGCCGGCCTCTTGCGTTTCGACGTAATGGCCTTGATGAGGATCTCCGCCGCCCGGCGGCCGATGGCGTGGCTCGACTGGTCCACCGTGGATAGCGGCACCCGCAGCAGATCGGAGTAGTGCACGTTGCCCGCGCCGATCACCTTGATGCCGCCGGGAATGCCGATGCCGCCTTCCAGGATGGCCTTCATGGCGCCCGCGGCCACCGGGTCGTTGTATCCGAAGATGCCGTCGGGGCGGGACGAAAGCCGCAGCAACCGGCGGGCGGCATCGTAACCCGAGGCGTCGCCGGTGGCGTGAACCACGTACTCCTCGGGAGCGGACATGCCGGCGGCCGCCAGCGCCTGCCGGTAGCCCTGCAATCGTCCGGCTCCGGGCGTGGTCGGCGGCCAGGCGATGTGCGCGATGCGGCGGCAGCCGCGTTCGATCAGGTGGTTGGCCGCCAGCCGGCCGATGGCTTCGTCGTCCGCGCCCACGTAACTGGCGCGGACCGGCGGGAAGCGCCGGTCCACCAGCACGTACGGCGTGCCGCGGGCTTCGATGCGCTCGAAGACTCCGGTGGCGGATGGCGGCTGCGCCGACGCCAGGATGAGCCCGTCCACCTGGCGCCCCAGAAGATGGTCGATCTCGCTGGTTTCCACGGCGCAGTCTTCTTCCGAATCGCAGATCACCACGTCGTACCCGAACGGCCGGACGGAGGCCGAGACGCCCTTGGCAACTTCGGCGAAGAAGGAATGCATCAGGTCGGGAACCACCAGCCCGATGGTGAACGTCCGCTGGCCGGCCAGGCCGCGGGCCACCCAGTTGGGCTGGTAGTTCAGCTCTTTGATCCGCGCCAGCACGCGCTTGCGCGTCCCCGCGCCCACATCCGCGCACCCTCGAACCACTTTCGAAACGGTCATCACGGATACGTCGAGATCGCGCGCGATGTCCTTCAGCCGGACAGGCGCAGAGGGAGGGTTTGGCATGTTCCTTTGACATGGTACTGAAATTGCTATGCTGCTACAATCGCCTAAACCACCTTGTGGACGATCTATGACACTTCAAACGTACTATTGTTCGGAATGCGGACGCCCCGCGGCCCCCGAGGAACTGGCTCGCTTCGGCGACCGCCTGGTCTGTCCAAACTGCAAGAATGCTTATGCGCAGAAGCTGCGCGAAGGTGTGGCGCCCGCGGGCTTCGTGCGCTTTGGCGGGTTCTGGATGCGCTTCGTGGCGTATCTCATCGACAGCATCATTGTCGGGATTCCCATGGGCATTATCGCCATGCTCCTGATGGGCGGGTCCATGTTTGCTTTGACGCGCCTGGGGCCTAACCCGGAACCCGAGGAGGCCATGGCGGCCATGTTGCCCATGTTCGGCGCCATGGCCGCGATGGGCTTGGCCGGAACGGTGCTCTACTGCTCCTATGAAGCCTTCTTCCTGGTCAAGTACGGCGCCACGCCGGGCAAGATGGCGATGGGCCTCAAGGTCATCCGTCCCGACGGCTCGGGGATTCAGGTCGGCCGCGCCATCGGCCGCCACTTTTCGAAGGTCCTGAGCGGCATGATCCTTTACATCGGCTATATCATGATCGGTTTTGACAGCGAAAAGCGCGGGCTGCACGACATGATCTGCGACACCCGGGTGATCAAAACCAGAGGTTGATCCGGCCCCATGCCCGTACCCTGCGCCTGCTGCAGCATGCCGTTGCCCAAGTGGGAGTTTCTGAACGGCGATGCCGCCACCTGCCGGTTCTGTGGGCGCCGCAACACCGTGCGGCTGTTTCCCGCAGCCCTGGCGCAGACCGCTGCGGCCCACGCGGAAACCGCGCTGGACGGCGAGGGCGCCTGCTTCGACCACCCCGGCAAGCGGGCCGTCGCCGCCTGCCGGCAGTGCGGGCGCTTTGTGTGCCAGCTCTGCGCGGTGGAGTTCGCCGGCGCGGTCTGGTGTCCCTCGTGCGTGGCCTCTTCCAGCGGCAAGGCCAGGCCGGCCAATTCCGATACCTTTCGCACTCTCTACGATACCTGGGCTCTGGCGACGCCCTTCGCCTTGCTGATGTTCTGGCCGGCCACCATTCTTTCCGCGCCCGCGGTGGCGGCGCTGGCCATCATGAAATGGAAGCAGCCCCTCAGCCTGGTGCGCCGCTCCCGCTGGCGCTTCGTCGCCGGACTGGCGGTGGCGCTGATGCAGGGCGGGCTGTGGCTCTGGCTGATCTGGTACACGGTCGCCAAGGCCAGGTCGAAGGCGTGAGCATGGAGCCCGGCCGCCAGCGCTATCGCAAGCTTCCCGGACAGCGCCGGGGCTTCATTTTCGGCTCCAGCGTGTGGATGGGCTCCGACCATTTGCTGCTGGTCAAATCCGCCCGCTTCCGCGAGGAGTACCGGCGATTCCATTTTCGCGACATCCAGGCCATCGTCACCGCCAAGGCGCAGCGCTTCCACATCTCCACGCGCGCGGCGCTGATCGGGTGCCTGTGGGGTTGGGCGTCCGCCATCGCCGTCCTCTCCGCGCTGGCCCCGAAAATCTTGGGGCCGGCGCTCGGGCTTGTGGGTTTCCTCCTGGTGTTCGTCTGGGTGTATCAATCTGCCAAGTGCAGTTGCCGCTGCCGCATCTACACCGCCGTCAGCTCCGAGGATCTTCCCTCGGTGTATCGCACCTGGACGGCCCGGCGCTTCCTGGCGGCAGTGGAACCCGTCCTGACGCAGGCGCAGGGCGCTATCGAGGGCAATTGGGCGGAGGCGGTGGAAGACCGGGAGATTGGCCCGCCGGCCGCGGGCCGCATCGCACCCAGGATGCCGGGCGCGGCCGCGCCCTTGCCGCCACCTCCGCCGGCGGTGCAGACCGCGCGCACCCCGATCTCGCTTTTCTTCGTCGCCATGCTGTGCCTGGGAGGCCTCGCCGACCTGCTGACGATGCGCGCCGGCGCCAAAGCCGGCCACTGGATCATGATGGGGTTCCTGGTGCCGCAGCTCGCCGCCGCGGTGGCTGTCATGGTGCAAAACTACCAGGGCCGGTTGCGGCCCGCCATGCGCAACCTGGCGATCGTCTTCCTGGCGTCCGTGGGCATCTGGTATTATTCGGTTCAAATGGCGGCCGCATTCGCAATCGCCTACCAGGGCGCCGCATCCCACGATAATAAGGTGACCCCCGCCCAACTGGCTCCCATGGACCTGATCGGCTACCCGGTGTCGCGTGGCGCCGCCGGAGGAATCGCCCTGCTGCTCGGACTGGCGGGCGTGGCGCTGCTGCTGCAAAAAGAACGGGTTCCCTCCAATGTGTGAGCCGGGGCTCCTATGACCAGCCCGCCTCTCCAAAACCGCTGCTGGAATCACGAGGCGCGCGAGGCGGTGTGCCAGTGCCCCCAGTGCGGCCGCAGTTTCTGCCGCGAGTGCGTCACCGAACACGAGAGCCGCCTGCTGTGCGCCGCCTGTCTCAGGCACGCGGCACAGGCCGCCGCGGCCGGACGCGGAAGGCTGCGCCGCATTTTTCCCGCGGCCCTCACGCTGGCCGGCATGGTGCTGGCCTGGGCCGTCTTCTTCGCGGCCGCCGAAGGCCTCGTCACCGTCACCGAGCGCGCGGAGCTCATGACATGGCAAGACCGTTAGACCAGTCCGGCCCGCTCGCGCTGCTGGAAGACGCCGCCCACCTGCTGCGCCGCGCTTCGCTCGATACCCTGCTGTGCCATTGGATTGGCAGCGTGCCGCTGGCTCTCGCGCTGCTGGTTTTCTGGAACCACCTGACCCATCCCCCCGTGCCGGATCTCGCCTGCGCCGCCGGATCGCTCGGGGTGGCGCTGCTCCTGATCTGGATGAATTGCTGGCGCGCGGTGTTCTCCAGCCGTCTGCACCGCCAGCTCAGCGGCGCGCCCGGCCGGCCGTGGAACCGGCGGAGAGTCTGGCGCCTGCTGGCCAACCAGGCGTTTCTGGCGGCCACAAAACTGCTCATGCTGCCGCTGGCTCTCGCGGCCGTGTACCCGTTCGTCCGCGTGGTGGCGTTCTACCGCTACGCCCCGGTGCTGGCGGACCGCGAGGATCTCGACCCGCTCGGCGTGATCTCCCAGGCGCGCCGTCTTTCGGGTATCGACAGGTTTCAGTGCTGGCTGCTCCAAGCCCTGCTGCTGCTGCTTTCGCTGGTCGCCATGCTGAACGTCGCGCTGGTCCTCATCATCCTGCCGCAGCTCGTCAAGATGCTCACGGGGTACGAGTCGGCATTCAGCCGCGCCGGTTCCAGCTACGTGGAAAACCGTCTCTTTCTCCTGCTGGTCGTGGCCGCCACCTGGCTGGTTTTCGATCCCTTCGTGCAGACGGTGTATTGTCTGCGCTGCTTCCACGGAGAATCGCTCGGAACCGGGGAGGACCTGCGCGCCGGCCTCCGGCGCGTGCGTGCGGCCATGGCCAAGGGAGCGGCGGCGGCCGTGCTGGCGCTGGCGCTGCTGGCCCTGCCGGCCGGGGTCGCGCGGGCGGCCGATTCCGTGGCTCCGTGGGAACTGCAACGGGCCGTGCGCCAGGCCGAGCAATCGCCCGAGTACAACTGGAGAATTCCGCCGCCGCCTGAAACCGCTTCTAACACTCCCTGGATCATCCTGGCCACCGATCGCGCCATCGCCGCCGTCCAGTCCGCGGTCAAGTGGATCGCGAAAGAGTTCGACAAACTGCTGCGGTGGATCTTCGGCGGGCTGGGCCTGGGATCCGTGCAGGGCGGACAGGCGCCCGCCGCCGCACTGCACTGGAGCGTCTGGGTGCTGATCGCGCTGGCGTTGGCCATGGCGGGCTGGGTGCTGTGGCGTGCCCGCATGCTGAGCCGCAAGAAAGCCAGGCCCGCCGCCCGCCCTGCCGCCGCCGCCGTTCGCCTGGAGGATGAAGGACTCACCGCCGACCGTCTTCCCGAAGACGGATGGATCGAGATGGCCGAACGCGCCATGGCCGAAGGGAATCTGCGCCTGGCTCTGCGGGCCTTCTATCTGGCCAACCTGGCATGGCTGGGCCGGCACGAGTTTCTCGGCCTCCATCCCGGCAAGACCAATCGCGAGTTCGAGCTGGAATTGCGCCGCCGCGCGCGCGAGGCCCCGGAGGCGCGCGAGCTGTTCTCCGCCAACGTGCGGGCATTCGAACGCGCGTGGTACGGCCTGCACCAAGTCTTCGCGGAGGATGCCGTCGAGTTCCGCCGGCGGGCGGAAGAAATCAAGACTCGTCTGAGCGCCGGAGCCGCCGCATGAGCCGCGCGTCGCGATCCTGGGCGCTGGCGCTGGTGGCCGCGGCGGTCTTCCTGTGGGGCGCCATCGGCCTGTTCAACCGCCAGTTTGCCTCGGGCGAACTCTACCCGGAATTCTCCACCATGCGCGCGGACCGCATGGGAGCGAAGCTCATCTTCGACAGCCTGGGGCGCCTGCCCGGCATCACCGTCGAGCGCAGTTTCCTGCCGTTCGAATTTCTGCCGCACGATGGAGTCACGCTGGTGCTGCTGGCCATGAGGCCCATGCTGGTGGACTGGGATGAGGCGCTCTTTCTACGCCCGGTGGAACGGCTGGCCGCGCGCGGCAACCGCGTGGTGGTGGCCATGTGGATCAATCCCGACGGTCCCCGGCCCACGCAAGCGAAGCTCGACCACCCCGAGGAGCCGAAGGCCCAGGACGCGAAGAAGAAACCCAAGGCCCAGACTCCCCCGGTCCCGCCCCTCCGCGCCATGTGGGGGGTGAGCCTCAGAATCGACCCCGACGCCAAGAACCCGCACCCGCTATATTTCGGCCAGGCCGATGGCTGGAGGGTCCGCGACCTGAGCGGCGCGAAGATTCTGGCTGTCGAACGCGATTTCGGCAAGGGAAGCGTGGTGTTGATGGCGGAGAGCGCGGACTTCGGCAACCAATCCGTGGTCGCCCTGGACCGCCTGCCGCAGGTGGCCGGGACTCTCGGCCCGTACCGGCGGATCGTCTTCGACGAAGAGCACCTGGGCATCGCCGAATCGGGAAGCGTGGTGGGCCTGGCGCGCCAGTTCCGCCTGATGGGCCTGGCCATCGGCCTCGGGCTGTGTGCGGCGCTGTTCATCTGGAAGAACGCCGGCAGCTTTCCGCCGCCCGAGCCGGCCCGCGCGGGCGAGCGCATGAGCGGCCGGACCTCGCAGGCCGGCCTGTTGACGCTTCTGAAACGCCACATTCCTCCCGCGCAACTGGCCGCGGTCTGCTGGCGGGAGTGGTTGAGCACCAACGCGAGCGAGGTCCCGCCCGATCGCCGCGCCCAGGCCGAAGCCATCCTGGCCGCCTCTGCCGGCCGGCCGGTGGAGGCCACGCGCGAAATCCAGGCCCTGCTGAATGCGAAAGGAGAACTTTGAACCTCGAACAGTTTCAATCCGTCATGGACACCGCCATTGCCGGTATCCGCAAGGTCATCATCGGGCAGGAGGACGCCATCCGCTATTCGCTGGTGGCCGTGCTGTGCAACCAGCATGCGCTTATCGAAGGCGTTCCCGGATTGGGGAAGACGCTGCTGGCGCGCACCCTGGCCGCGGTGCTGGGCTCGGAATTCAAGCGCATCCAGTTCACCCCGGACCTGATGCCCGCCGACATCACCGGGACCAACGTCTTCAACCTGCAGCGCAACGAATTCTCGCTGGTCAAGGGCCCGCTCTTCACCACCTTCCTGCTGGCAGATGAGATCAACCGCGCGCCCGCCAAGACCCAATCGGCGCTGCTCGAAGCCATGCAGGAACGCACCGTGACCATCGACCGCGAGAGCTTCCGCCTGTCGCCCAACTTCACCGTCTTCGCCACCCAGAACCCCATCGAGAGCGAAGGCACGTACCCGTTGCCCGAGGCGCAGAAGGACCGCTTCATGCTCAAGATCAACATGGGCTGGCCGGCCAACGACGAGGAGCTTTCGCTCGGCCGGCGCTCCTTGAGCGGCGACGCTCCGGAATCCGTGTTGCAACGCGGCGAGGTGGCGCCGTGCCTGGCCGAGGCCGGTCTGGCCGCGTTGCGCACCGTGCTGGAAGCCGTGCAGGTGAGCGACCAACTGGTGGACTACGCCGTGCAGGTGGTGCGCCGCACGCGCACCGACGACGCCATCCTGGTGGGCGCCGGCCCGCGCGCCACGCAGGGGCTGCTGCGCGCGGCGCGGGCTTGGGCGGCGCTATCGGCCCGCGATTTCGTGAGCCCCGACGACATCCGCGCCGTGGCCCTTCCGGTGCTGGAACACCGCCTTCTGCTGCGGCCCGAATCGGAGCTGGAAGGCGTGCGCGCCGGCGAGGTGCTGGACCGCATTCTGCACGAAGTGCCGGTGCCGCGATGAACCTGGCCCCACAAGCCGGAGCCCCATGCTAGCCCCCGCTCCACGCCTGCTGCTGGTTTCCGTGGCCGTGGCGCTGCCGCTGGCCGCCATCGGCGGGATGTTCCCGGCCATGACCGTGCCCTGCGTTGCCGGTCTGGTGGCCTGCGCCGCCGTGGCCATGTACGACGCCCTCGCGGCCTTGCGGCTTGTCGCCGGAGTTTCGCTGAGCGCTCCGCCCTTCGTCCGCCTCACCAAGGATGTGGCGGGCGGCTTCCCGGTCACCATCGAGAACCGCGGAGACACGGCCTGCCTCCTGCGCCTGGGTATGGTTCCGCCGCCCGGCATCGAGACCGGTTCGCCGGTGCTCGACGTCTCCGCCGCGCCCGGCGCGTCGCTGGTGGAGTGGCCCTGCATAGGCCGCGCGCGCGGCGATCACTCGCTGCCGGAACTGCACGTGGAAGGCGGTTCGCCCCTGGGCCTGTGGCTCGCCCGCCAGCCGCGCCCCATCGGGTTTTCCTTCCGCGTCTATCCCAACCTGCGCGACCACGCCACTTCGGCGCTATTCCTGCGCACCGCCGATACCGGCCTGCGCGTGCGGCGGCAGGTGGGCAAGGGCAGGGAATTCGAGAATCTGCGCCATTACCTGCCGGGCGACAGTTTCGAGGACATCCACTGGAAGGCCACCGCCAAGCGCGGTTTTCCGGCGGTGAAACTGTACCGCGTGGAGCACGCCCAGGAAGTCTACGCCATTCTCGATTCGTCGCGGCTTTCGGCGCGCGAGGGAATTCTGGAGTCCTTCGTGGACGCGGCCCTGTACCTGGCGCTGGTGGCGGAAAAGCAGGGCGACCGCTTCGGATTGGTAACCTTCAGCGACCGCACCCACAAGTTCGTGCGCGCCCGCCACGGCATGGATCACTTCCGCCTGTGCCGCGAAACCATCTACAACCTGAAGGCCCAGCGCGTGAGCCCCGATTTCCGCGACGTCTTCACCAGCCTGCAGCTCAATCTGCGGCGCCGCTCGCTGCTGGTCTTCTTCACTTCGCTCGACGACGCGCTGCTGGGGGAAGGCTTCGAGCGCGACATTCCCCTGTTGGCGCGGCGCCACCTGGTGCTGGTCAACGTCCGGTGCACCGCGGCCCTGCACCCGCTCTATACCGGCGAGCCGCCCGCGGACCGGGATGCGCTCTACTCCGGCCTGGCCGGCCAGATGCTGTGGAACCGCATGCGCGCGCTCCAAATCGCCTTGCAGAACCGCGGCGTGAAGCTGACCATCACGGATGCCGGGCGCATCAAGATGCAGGTGGCCTCGGGTTACCTGGACGTGAAGCGGAGGCAGGCTCTATGATCATCGATCTCCCGCGCTTCGTGGCCGCCGAACGGGCCTACTGGGACGAGTTGCACGCCGTGCTGGCGAAGATGGAAACCGAGCCGGAGCGGCGCTTGCCGCTGGCCGAAATCGAGCGGCTGCACTACCTCTATGAGCGCTGCTCCTCCGACCTGTCGCGGCTGGACACCTTCGCCACCGAGCCGCGTCTGCGTGCCTTTCTGGAATCGCTGGTCTCGCGCGCGTACTCGGAAATCCACGAAACCCGCGCGCCCATGAAGATCCGCTGGAAGAGCGCCGTGCTGGCGTTTCCGCGCGCCTTCCGGCGTCATCCCGGGGCGTTCCAACTGGCGGTCGGCGTGACTTTGCTGGGGTGCGCTTTCGGCTGGTTCGCGCTCCGCGTGGACCCGCGCAACAAGGCGATCCTGCTGCCGTTTTCCCAACTGCTGGTGCCGCCCTCGGAGCGCGTCGCCCAGGAAGAGAGCGGCAAGGATGACCGCCTCAAGGGCATCAAAGCGTCGTTTGCCGCGCAACTCATGACGCACAACACCCAGGTAACCGTGATGGCCATGGCGCTGGGCGTGACGTTTGGCGCCGGCACGCTGATCCTGCTCTTCTACAACGGCGTCATCCTGGGCGCGGTGGCGACGGATTACATCGCCGGCGGGCAGGGCGTTTTTCTGGCGGGCTGGCTGCTGCCGCACGGCTCCATCGAGATCCCCGCGATTCTGCTGGGCGGGCAGGCCGGCTTCATCCTGGCCGGCGCCATGATTGGGTGGGGCGACCGCACGCCGCGCGCGCGCCGGTTGCGGGCCGTCTCGGCCGACCTGGTGGCCATCGTGGCGGGCGCGGCCGTGCTGCTGATCTGGGCCGGCATTGTCGAGTCGTTCGTGTCGCAATATCACCAGCCGGTGATCCCCTACGGCCTGAAGATCGCCTTCGGATTGTGCGAACTGGCGGCGCTGTCCTTTTTCCTGGGATGGGTGGGCCGCGAATGAGCCCGGCGCGCGGCACATCGCTTACCATCGAAACTCCCGAGGGGGTGGAGTTCTCCTACGATCTCGCCTCGCCCGCCACCCGCGCGCTGGCCTGGATAGTGGACGCCGCGGCGATCGTCGGGCTTTCCAAAGGGGCGGGCAAAGCCTGCGAGTGGCTGGCGAAGTTGAACCCGGACTGGGGCACCGCCATCGCCGTGATTCTCTATTTCGCGATCTCGGTGGGCTATGGGATCGTGCTCGAATGGCGGTGGCACGGCCAGACTCTCGGCAAGCGGGTGGTGGGGCTGCGCGTGGTGGATGCCCAGGGCTTGCGCTTGCAGCTTTCGCAGGTGATTCTTCGCAACCTGCTGCGCCTGGTGGACATTCTGCCCGCCGTCTACCTGGTAGGCGGCCTGGCCTGCTTTTTCAGCCGCAATTGCCAGCGTCTGGGCGACCTGGCGGCGGGCACCATCGTCGCGCGCCTGCGCACCCCTGAAGCCCCCGACCTGGAACAGGTGGCGCCGGCCAAGTACAATTCCCTGCTGGCCTATCCGCACCTGGCCGCGCGCCTGCGCAGCCTGGCGAGCGCCGAAGCGGTAGCCATCGCCGTGCGGGCCGTATCGCGCCGCGACGGCTACGACCCGCTGGCGCGCATCGAGCTGTTCGGCGAACTGGCGGAGTACTTCCAGGGGCTGGTGCAGTTCCCCGAGGCCGCGCGCGAGGGACTTACCGATGAGCAGTATGTGCGCAGCGTGCTGCGGGTGATCTATGGGGGCGGGAGAAGGTGATGGGTGGAGCGGACCGCCTGCCAGTCTGCATCACCACTCCTCCGCGCAGACCCAGTGCGTTGTCGGAACCAACTACGGTGTTCTTTGCTATGATTGGGTAGCCTCCACTGTGTTGTCATTCAATGGCCCGCGTGGCCGAAGGGGCCGGGGTCGCGCGCGAAGCCCTGTATCGAATGCTGCGCGGGACGGGAAATCCCACCTACAGTAGTTTGCGGGGGATTCTCAACGCTGTCGGCCTGAGGATCACGTTCGTCCCCGCCATGCCGGTGAGCGATTCCCCAGCCGCGCGCGTCGCTTCAGACGCAGCGGTTCGGCGCGGGGCTCCGAAGTCTGGTAAGACGAATGGCGCCCTCGGAACCAAGCGAAAGTCACCGGCGAAGAAGCGCGGCTGACCCGTCCGGGTACACCACGTACGCCCGCACCGGAAATGTCGCGCCGCCCACCCACGCGATCGGCGCCGCGTGGAGGTAGCCGCCCTCTGGCGCCAGTGCACGCAGATTCGTCATGTGCTCGCAAATCGGAATGCCGGCGCCCAGCAGGATGGTATGCGCCGGGCGCGACGGGTCCTCGATGTCGTCTATGTTTAGCGAGTCGATGCCCACGAAGCGGGCGCCGCGCGCCACCAGCATTTCGCAAGCGGCCGCCGTCAGGAACGGATTGTTTTCGAAGTAGCGGTCCGTGCGCCAGTGGCGGGACCAGTCCGTGTTCACCAAGACAGCCTTCCCGGCGACATCCACGTCCGCGAACGCGTCCGTGCCCAGGCCGCGCGCCTCCGATCCGCGGGCGTCCACCTTGACTACCGGAACGTGAGCCACCGATTCGAGCGGAAGTCCCGCCAGGTCGGCGCCGCCGCGATGCCGGTGGCGCGGCGAATCCACGTAGGTGCCGGTGTTGCCGCACAGGTGCAGCGAGGCGATCAGAAACTCCGCCTTCCCGCCATAGCGCTCGCGGGAAGCATCGTAGTCCAGGAGGGTTTCGGCTCTGGGTTCGGGCAACCCAGGGTAGGTCTTCATGCCGGGCTCGATGCGATGACTAACTTCCACAAGTTCGAGCATAAGTCGAATAGCAACTGCCGTTACGTTCTATTCTACCGTCCCCGCCCCGGACCATCCAGCGATTGCAGCACCTCGCCAGACCGCCGGCGCCTCACTTCGACCGGCTGGCGGGCGTTGGGACGATCGCCAACCCGCATTTCCCTCCGCGGGACAGGCGAAGACACGCACTGGGGGCGAAAACGCCGGGGGCGGACGGCTCCGTCCACTCGGCGCGGGGGCACTCGGGGCAGCCCGGGGCGAATGCCGGAAGGGAGGGCGGAAAACGGCAGTGCAGAACTACCGCGACTGCTGGGGAGCGAAGTACCCGCTGCGCGTGCGCAGCTTCACATCCTTGCGCCTGGTCTCGACCTTGAGAGCGTGGTCCCTGCCGCTGAACATGGAATCGGACATCGCATACCGGACGAGATAGACCGTCTGGGTATCCTGAATTGCATCGTGCAAGGCGGCGGCAAGGTCCTTGGGGCCGGGGAAAGAAAGTCCTCCGGTCGATCTGGCCATATCCTGCATCCTGGCCTTGTCCGCCACGGTCGCGCTGTTCCTGCACAAGTAACGGGCATCCAGCGGGTAGATTGCCACGTTGGCGTTCTGCAGCATGCGGGCAGTGTTCTGGATGTCTTTAGCGTATGCGGAGAGGAGTTGCGCCTCCTCGTTCCGTACCGTGTCCGCCGAAGTCGTTCCCCTTTTGGTGCCGGATACCTGCGCTGCGCTGTCGGTCCGGTTGTCCGTGCCTGCCACCTGCTCGATGTAACCCGCGCCGGTCTCTCCGAAGATCAGCGGCGGGAAGTACTGGCTGATCCAGAACAGGTTTCTGCGTCCGGGACGGGTCTGCATATTCGAAGCGACGACTTGCAAGCAGTGGATCCAGGCCTCCATCCTGACGCGGCCCGTGACCAAAACCGGCGTAAAGAGCCGGCCCAGCGCGCTTTCGTCCGTAAACACCCAGTGGAAAGCCTCGGTCTTCGACGGGTCGAATCCTTGTCTGGCAAACCTGCCCAGCATCGAGTCGGCGCCCTGGGTAACATCGCTGACGACTTTGAGATCCTGCCGAAGCAGAATGATGGTGACTTTGTCCGCGTTGGCCAGCTCGTTGAGAACCTTCAGGATCGCCATGCGGTTCTCGGGCGCATCGCTGAAGGGGGTGTTCAGGGAATCTATCAGGACCAGGTTGTGGATGGCAGGCTTGCCGGGCTCGGTTGGCGCGCCGCCGGAGATCCTCTCGAAAGAGACGATTTCCTGTTTCTTGTTGTCGTCCTTGACGGTGATGTCGTCCTGTTTCAGATCCTGCACCGGAGCTTCGTCCTTGCCGGTGGCAACGATGGTGAGTTCCATGGTCTTCCCTTTCGGGACACCCGGTTGCGGCGCAGCGGCAAGACCCGCGAACATGGCTACGGCTAAGGCGAGGATGAAAAGTGGGAACAAAGCGCGTTGCACGGCGACTCCCGTCACTTGAATTCTCCAGCCCGCCATTCAGACGGGCGCAACTATTCCGCGGCTAGGCGGCCCCTGGCCGGGCGGCACTGAGCAAAGAAAGACCGGCGGGAACGGCTTCGTCCCCGCCGGCCAAACTGCGCAGGAACTTCTAGAAGTAAACCTTAACGGCCGCCTGCATCGTGCGCGTGGCGTTGGTCCCGGTCTTGGCTCCGAATCCGAACCGGCCGCCGTTGGCGTTAGCGGGGCCGATGCCGTAGGGCAGGTTAACCAGCGTGAGGTTCGCCGGGCTGTAGAACGTGGCTGTCGTGTTATAGCCGCTGTAGTCGTGATTGTTGAACGTGTTGTAGGTCTCCAGGCGGATTTGCACGTACCGGTGATTGTTGTCCTTGCTGACCATGATGTTCTTCATCATGGTCGTTTGCGTGTTGGACCAGAATGTCGTCGGGTTGTTCCAGTAGTTGAAGCCGGACTCCAACCCCACGCTGGGATGGGCTGGCCCGCCTGGCGGCACTTGAATGGCCGCCGTGTTGAATGCCGCCATAGCAGTCGCCTGACCGCTCTTCCAGTCTCCCAAAACGGGACGCGGACCGTAGTCGGGATTGCCGGTCCACCGCTGTGCGATGTTGCTGCTGTCGT
>Ga0209039_10002077_pt1 | contig 17538 bp, 12 predicted proteins | sample BogFormECP12_OM1_FD_188238 | JGI IMG/M metagenome (GOLD analysis project Ga0209039, IMG submission 188238) | Bog forest soil microbial communities from Calvert Island, British Columbia, Canada - ECP12_OM1 (SPAdes) (version 2) | ecosystem: Environmental > Aquatic > Freshwater > Wetlands > Bog ... | reverse complement strand
CTGACTACATCGCAATTGTAGAGCTGAATAGTACTGTCGCCCCGCAAGCGATTGCGGGGCGCGGATTGAAACCTGCAATCAGTTCCAACACTGCCGCTTTACCGTGTCGCCCCGCAGAGCAACCGCGGATCGAAACACGGCGCAGATGGGCTGGCCTGAAACGAGATGGTGTCGCCCCGCAGCAAGGGTAGCGCAAGCCGTTGGAACACACTGCGCGCTCTCCGAGTCCTGCGTTGGTACAACAACTCAACGTGTTAGTTGTGACTTGGGAATGCTCGCGCTATGGCTTGCGTCAGAAAGTTGGTCGAATTTCCCATTGCGAGCGGATGACGGGCATCCGGAAACTGTCAGGTGATGTGGGCCCTGAGAGTACCTTCCGAGTCGACCACTCGGCAAACGTCCCCTACCAAACCTAACAAACACGGATCTTTTCTTGATAAGAAAAACCCGGTATCCTACAGTGAGTCCGATGTGGAGTCCTCATCGAAATATGCGCCCTTTCCCACTGGACGACCCTCTCTTCACCGTCAAACAGCGCAAGGCTGTCCCGCATGAGTTCGTGCTGGAGGCGATCGCCGCCCTCTCGCCCCAGACCCGACCCATGTTCGGCTGCCTCGCGGTCTACGTTGAGGACAAGATTGTCCTCATCTTGCGCGACAAACGCGACAAGACTGCAGACAATGGAGTGTGGCTTGCCACCACCGAAGAGCACCACGAAAGCCTGCGCCGCGAGTTCCCGAATATGCGATCCATTCAGATACTCGGAAAGAAAGTGACGGGCTGGCAAGTCCTTCCCATCGATGCGCCGGATTTTGAGGAGGCGGCTCTGCGCGCCTGCGAGCTCGTCGTCGCCAGAGATCCTCGAATTGGCAAGGTGCCGAGTACACGGCGGACCTCGAGATCAGCAGCAAAGAACGCGGCGAAATCGTCGAAGCCGACAACCAAGAGCACTGCGAAAAGTCGCAAGGTTGTGATGGGCAGCTAATGACGGTTATCTTGCTTCGCCTCACCCAAGATCATGTGCTCCTCTGAGACGAAGTAGGCGACTTTCTTGTGGTCTATGAAGTTCGCTTCGTCTTCACTCGAGGCTTTCCATTCGGACGATTGACGAGCGGCCAATAGAGCCTCCCTGTCGTCAAACCAGAGTTCCACCATTCCGTCATAATCGGGTGGGTGTTTATCTCCTGGGACTGTGACGCGGTGGCTCTGTACCAATCGGCGGAGATGAGGAATACGGGCACCGATGGGTCCGTGGATTTTCTCCCAGTAGTGAAAGAACTCCTCGTCCGTCATGCCTGCCTTCTTGCTGATGCAATAAACAAGTTTGATCATAGTCCCCTGCACCGGTGGGATCAGCAGCATACAACCATGATCCCTCTATAGGAGCGCAGTTGAAAGGCTTATGTTCCACTCGTCGTATTGTCGCGAACACGAAAGTGAGGTCCGCGTTCGCCGTAAACCGTCCGGAGCGAAAGGAAGAGAGAACCGTGCGGGAACGCGCCGAAGGGGGCGCGCAGGTGTACGATACCACATAGGAAGACAGAGATGGACGCCCCCGACTCAGTCCGATCCGTCGAAAACCCGCGGAAAGGTACGCAACGCGAAAGGACTCCTGATATGAGATATCAGTTGATTGGCGGCTTAATGTTACTGGTGTGGACCTTCTCCGGGTGTGGGCCACGGAAGGTCGAGCGCGATGCCCAAGCTCCGGTGGAGGAATGGCCGAACTACGGGAACGACCCGGGCAGCTCACGTTACTCCCCGCTTACGGAAATCACGAAAAACAACCTGCGGGATCTCAAGGTTGCCTGGGTCTACCACACGGGCGACGTCTCGTACGCCAACAGCACTTGGAACGGAAAAAAAGTTTGGGCCAAGAGCACCTTCGAGGCCACGCCCCTGTTTGTGGATGGAACCCTCTATATTGTTTCTCCCTTCAACCGAATCATCGCGCTCGATCCCGAAACTGGCCGTGAGAAATGGACCTTCGATCCCAAGCTCGATCGCATCGGGTACTATGGCGATGCCTTCACGTGCCGCGGGCTGGCGACGTGGGTGGATCCCGAGCGTCAACCGGGCGACGTGTGCCGCCGCAGCATTTACGTGGCAACTCTCGATGGACGCCTGGTCGCCGTCGATTCTGAGGGCCGCGGACCGTGCCCCGCTTTTGGAACCAATGGTGAAGTCCCGCTGACTACCGGTGTCAAAATCCCGATCAAAGGCGAGTACCATTTCACCTCTCCGCCCACGGTGGCAGGGGAAACGGTCATCGTCGGCTCTGCGATCAACGATAACGACCGCGTCGATATGGAATCAGGCGTGGCGCGCGGCTTCAACGCGCGCACCGGCGCTCTGGTCTGGTCGTTCGATCCCGTGCCTCGGGATCCCGCCGACCCCGCGCGGGCCACTTGGCAGAATGGTGCCGACCGCACCGGCGCGGGCAACGTCTGGGGGCCGATGTCCGCCGACCCCGAGCACGACCTGGTGTTCCTGCCCACCACCAGTCCCAGCCCTGACTTCTTCGGCGGCGAGCGCAAGGGCGAGGACCGAAACGCCGACTCGCTGGTCGCGCTGCGGGCATCCACCGGTAAAGTGGTGTGGGCTTTCCAGGCCGTCCATCACGACCTGTGGGATTACGATCTGCCCTCCGGACCCTCCTTGATCGAGGTGGAGCGCAACGGGCAACGCGTTGCGGCCCTGGCCCAGCCCAGCAAGATGGGTTTCCTCTTTATCCTGAACCGCGACACCGGGGAGCCGATCCTGCCGGTGGAGGAGCGGCCGGTGCCGCAAGGCGGGGTGGAGGGAGAATGGCTCTCGCCCACCCAGCCTTTCCCGGCTGCGACTCCGCCGCTGGCCCCCAACCGCCTCCAACCGGAGGACGCTTGGGGCTTGACCCCTTGGGACCGCGGCAAGTGTCGCGACCTCATCGCCGGGCTGCGCCACGACGGCATTTTCACGCCGCCGAGCCTGCAAGGCTCCATCGAGTATCCGGGGTATGTCGGCGGTACCAACTGGGGAGGCGTCTCCTTCGACCGCACGCGAGGCTTGATCGTTCTGAACCAGAGTAATGTCGCCGCCGTCGTTCAACTCATCCCCAAAGACGAAGCGCAGCGCCTGAACAGGAGGAGCGTTACAGGTGGATTCGTCGAGGACGGTTGGGAATACGCCCCGATGAAGGGGACACCATACGTCATGCGCCGTAAATTCTTGCTTTCGCCTTGGGGTATGCCGTGCAGCGCACCTCCGTGGGGAACGCTTGCGGCGGTGGAGGCCAGTACGGGCAGGCTTCGCTGGCAGGTGCCCCTGGGAACCATTCGGGACCTCGCCCTGATCCCGTTCTCCATCAAGCTCGGGACACCTACCCTGGGCGGTCCGCTTACCACCGCGAGCGGCTTGACTTTTATCGGGTCGACGCTTGACAGCACCTTCCGTGCTTTCGACACGGAGACGGGCCAGGAGCTGTGGCAGGCGCGGCTGCCCGCCCCGGCCCCGGCCACTCCCATGACTTATCGGGCACGCCAAGGTGGCCGGCAGTTCATCGTGGTGGCCGCCGGCGGCCACGGCAAGGCCTCGAACCCTAAACTCAGCGATGCCGTCGTCGCATTCGCACTGCCTTAGTTCGATCCCACGCGGCTCGTGGCCGCCACTAACCACAAGTTGTAGGGCCGAACGGCGTTCGGCCCTCGGGCGCCGCCGTGTTGTGACTAGGCTAGGAACAATCACCAAGAAAGTACCGCAGAGCTTGAGAAGCAACTCTGCGCTACTCCGCTACTCCGCTACTCCGCTTCGAATACCCGGACCGGATACTCGAGTCAACAGAGTTGACCCCGGCAGCGTCTCTCCGGTCGCCCTCACTGACAACTGAAGTTATGAGCGTCGTTCGTGTCTCCCTGCCCCTTGTACTGGGCGTGTTTGGGATACGCGCACAATGGCCGGCTTCGGCCCGGAAATGCATGTCCCGTGGCGATGACTGATTCCGGCGCAATCCCTTTCTCCACCCAGTTCACCACCGCGCCGAGCATGTCGAACTGGTCGAGCGCCGGCCCGCCGCCGCAGTGGCACATCCCCGGCACCAGAAACATCCGGCTCCACTCGGCCACCTTGTCCGCGCCGCCGTTCGTTGCGGCAAGGGACTTATAGTACCCGAGCGTATCCAGCGGCGAGAACCAGGGATCACTGTCTCCATGGAAGAAGAGGATCTTGCCGCCATTCGCGGAAAACGTCGACAGATTAGTCGACGCCGGCTCCACCAACGCGGGTCTGGCAGGGCGCAAGTCATCCCAGTACGAGCCCTAACCTAAACCTGGAGGACATCGCCCTCGCGCGCTACCATTTGGTACAGGACTGGACTCACGATGCGGCCGAGGAACAACCTCGAGACTAGGCCCGCTACAATCACGATGGCAAAGGGCCGCTGCGAGTCTGACCCTATGCCGTGCGAGAAGGCGGCGGGCAGCAGGCCAAGGCAGGCGACGAGGGCCGTCATCATGATGGGCCGGAGGCGCACCATCGAAGCCTCGAAGGTAGCTTTGGCGATTCCCAGCCCGTCCAGCCGCAGCTTGTTGATGTAGGAAGTGTCGATGACGGCGGTTTCTACCGACACACCCATCAAAACCAGCAGTCCTAAGATGGGGTACTGTCCTAATTTGACCCTGGGAGCGCGGGCATCTTGCCCGCTCTTGACTTAAGGCTTTGCCCAGAAGCGAAGAGCGGGCAAGATGCCCGCGCTCCCAGGGCAAATTAGGACAGCACTTAAGATGGACGAGACGCTGAAGGGCGTGTGGGTGAGCTTCTAGGACTCGACGTTGTAGAATCCTGTGGGATCGTTGCCGTCAGTCACGCCCCGGCGCGTAGATACGACTCTGGTAGGAACCGCCAGCCAGATAAGGGTTAGTCCGAGTTCTTTAGGCCGGAGTCCTGTGGCGATTAAAGAGAAGCATGTGAACAAGAAACATGAGCATCAGGATACCCCCGAACGTACAGACAATGGTGGCGCCCGTCGGTAGATCCAGCACGACGGAGAGATACACGCCCAACGCTGAGACCAGCGTCCCCATTGTCCAGCCGATGGCCAGTCGCCGCCCGATCCGATCCGCGAACAGCATGGCGCCCACCGAGGGTACGATCAAGTAGCAGAAAACCAGCAGGACTCCGGCGATGGCGACCGACGACGTGACGACGAATCCGAATGAAGCGTAAAAGAGGAAGTCCCAGAACCGAATCGAGATGCCCTGGGCCTCGGCCCCCTTGGGATCGATAGAAATGAGTAGGAACTTCTTGCGGAAAACAAAGTGGAACAAGCCAACGGCCGCATAGAGGATTGCGGTTTTGGCCACCTCCGGGCCGGAGACCGCCAGGATGTTGCCGACCAGCATATCCTTCAGGTGCTCGGTTTCACCGGTAGCTTTGCTCATGGCCAGAATCGCTGCGGCAGAAGCAACAGCGTAGGCAATACCGATGATAGCTTCCTTCGGAATGCGCGCGCGCCGCACCCGCACGAGGGCGAAGATCGCGGCGCCGAGAAAGGTGAAGGCCAGGCTGATCCAATACGTATAGCCGTTGTGTGGGTCCATGCCGAGGAGGATTGCAACCGTGGCCCCTAACGCCGCGATCTGAGCCAGAGCGAGGTCGACGAAGATAACTCCGCGCTCGACCACGTGCACGCCCAGGTAAGCGTGGATGCCGGTCAGGATCAGACTGGCCAGAAACGGCATGAGCAAAAACGGAAGAATTTCCATTCAACCTCCCTTGTCACCTTAATGTGCGGTCGAGACCGCTTTACTGAGCAGCGCAATATCGTAGTCGAAGAGTTTGAAATAATCCGATACTTCTTTCTCCCCACCCACCGAAGGGAGCATGACCAGGACCTTTGCTCCCGTGTGGCTGGCAATACTGTTCGGGGTTTTCAGGTCGAAGTAAGGCTCGACCATGATCAGCTTCACATTGTCCCGCTGCATCATGCCGATCAGTTCCAAGGTGTGGCTGGGAGAAGGTGGAATGCCCGGGCGTGGCTCGATGTAGCCGACTACATTCAGATTGAAACGTTTGGCGAAATTCGGCCAGGACTTGTGATAGGAAACCACTTTGAGCCCATGGAACGGCTTCATGGCTTCGTCCCAGGCCTTTTCTTGAGTGGTCAGCCGCTGGCTGAACGCCTGGAAGCGCTGGGCGAAGTACCCGGCATCTTCGGGCCGCATCTCGGCGAGCTTACCCTGAATTCCTTGGGCGATCCGGCGGCCATTCTCCGGGTCAAGCCAGTAGTGCGGGTTGCCCAGCGGGTGCACATCGCCCATGGCCCGGGTGACCACGCCGGTGGGTTTTTCGAGTATCTCCGCAAAGTCCGAAGCGTCCAAGTAACCCGCCGCACTTACCTGAATTCGCGGGTTGCCGGACTGGGTGATCAGAGGGGGGAGCCAGCCAATTTCCAATTGCAGGCCGACCACAACCAGCAAATCTGCCTTCCGCAGCTTGAGCAAGAAGCTGGGCTTCGCCTCCACGAAGTGCGGATCTTGATAGCCCCGGGCGATGGATTCCACGTCGATGTGGTCGCCGCCGATTTCCGACGCCAGTGCCGCCAGATCGCTCGTCGCCGTCACGACCTTGAGTTTTGAAGCGCCCGTTCCCGGGACCGGGGAAAGCAAGCCGAACGCAATAACCACGGTCAAAATCAAAATGAGACGCAGTCTGAGGTATCCTGTGTTCATGTAAACTCCTTAGAAGGGGTGGGCACCGTGCGCCCCCAGAGAGAATTGGAATTGGAAAAGTAATTCATTCGCTTCCCGGCCGTCAGCATAGCGGCCGAACCGATACTGTCCGCGAATTTGGCTGAACTCGCTGGGCCAGTAAGTGAGGATGGTGGAAAAGCCGGAGTCGGTGAGGCTGGCATTGGTCGCCCGCTCGGAGCGGTCGTATCGCCCGCCGACGAACCATCGTCTGCCGAGTTGGTAGTCGCCAGAGGTATAGAAACCAAATGCTTGCTGGACTGGTCCGACCTGCTCGCGTTCGCTCCAGATTAGTTCGCTGCGCCCGATGAAGGAATGATAGATGGAACGTCGCAGCGGCTTCCAGTGCAACGTGGCATCCATGCCATACAGTTGCGTCCGATACGCGCTGCCCGCTTCGTTATGACCACGCGCGTAGGAGAAGCCCAGATCAACATTAGTATTGTCGGTGAGGTCTTTGTAACCGCGCAAGTGGCCGACCAGGCCGAGTTCCCCCCCTTGGTTAGACTTAAAGACATCGCTCGAGTCGCCCCGGAAGACCTGCGCTGTCGCCTCCAGGAAAATGTTCTTAGGGGCCGGCAGGATGCGGGTTACGGATATGCCGGCATCATCAATCCCGTCTTCGCCCCCTACGAGGTTCTGCGTGACGAGCGGCCGGTCTGTCCACGGGAGCACGTGATTGTGAAGGGTGTTCACCTTGCCAAAAGCGGCCCGCATCTTGCCCACCTTGGCGACGAATCCTCCGGGGAGCGAAGTGAAAGTGATGTACCCTTCTTCGAGATTCACTCCTTCCTCCCCAAAGGATAGGAAGAAGTCGGCTCGCGCGTAAGGGTCGACGATGGCCTGCAAGCCGACTTCCGACTCGTGCATTTCCAAAGACGGCCCGGGGCGCACCGGGTTCTTGCCGGCTGAACCGAGAAAATCGCCGATCACGCTGATGTCCGGGTTCAACGCTTTGGCGGCTGCACTGGCGCCGCCATAAACAGGCAAAGTGCCCGCAGATTCGCCAGGCAACACGGGAGCCGCCGCCACCGTGGGCGGGGCTTGGGCCGGCGGAGGCGACTCGACGGGTTGCTGTGCGGCTGTCTCGGGCGCGGGGGGCGGCGGGGCCGCCGCAACCTCAGGGGTTGGCTTAGGGACCTGCACTCCGGCCATGGGCGCAGTCGAGGTTACTGCCGCGAGGGCAGTCTTGAGCGCCTTGATCTCTTCCTCCAAAGCCCGGATGCGCTCTTCGTCGGCCTTCAGCCGGTCCTCTACGTTACCATTCGTTTGCGCCCCAAGGATTCCGGGCGCGAGAACCAACAACCCAACCAGAACCACAAGTCGTCGCATGGTAAGAATCCTCCTGCTATGTTCGCGAACTGATGCAGTCGTATGTCACTACTATAAGAGCCTCAACCGAATCCTCATGGCAGATTCCTTGTGCCCACCGCCTGGCGCACCTGTTCCAGTGCGAGTGGTTATGCGCCAACGCAAGCTGGATCGCCTGATCGAGATCGATGCGCGCGCGCGGTGGAGCCTGCTGCGGGCTTGCTGCCATGCTCCCTGCCGTCCAAGCCAGCACGAATATCACAGTACTCAAAACTTCCCCGTGCCTTGCTGTCGAGCGCATGCTGTTGTGGTTCGTCATCGCTAATCCCTCAACGCTGAGAGTGTCGGAAAGAATGGCCGATCACCCCACATTGCTTAGAGAATTGAGGGGTCGACCGAACGAACCGGGAAGGAAGTCTTAGACAAGGGGAGGCGCCCGGCCGTAACTCATCGCCGGCAACTCTGAGCGATAGTTGCTCGTGGTCAAGCGGAAAACCAGGGGAACCGAAATCGATGACGGAAGCACCTGCAAGGCGCTGGCAGGTTGAGCCGCGCCGTTGTGAACGATCTGGCACGCTGAGCAGAGGAGACTGCCATCTGACGCGGGCGACGGCTGAACTTCGCAACCTGAAACCCACAGGCCATGCCACGGCGACATCGTCTCACCGTGCCGGTGGAGCATAGCTACGCCGAGGAGGTGCACCTGCAGGAACACCAGCACGTAAGAAGCGAAGGTCGGTCGAGCTTGGCGAATCCAGTTACGTGGCACGAACCTCATTCTACCGGAAGTTTGGGAAAGGGGGCGCCGGATCAACGCCCAGGGACCAGGATGCTGCGTTGAAGCGGGCATGGTGGATTTCAGGATAATGCCCGTAAGGTGGCGCGGATTGCTGAAGCGCTGAGCTTCGCTCTGCGGCAGCCCGGCCATCAGTTTGAAGCGGCCCGCGAACCAACCTTTGCCCCGACTCTGTTGCGGGCTGGTTAGGGCACGGCTGGCATCGTCGTAGTCCTATGAGACCCCCACGACGAGCACAGTGGCGTCATCCTCGAATTCGTCGCCGCAAAACTCAGTGACAAGGCTAAGGAGGGCATGGTGCAGCGCTTCGGCTGACAACTGACAATTGCGCCGCGCGGCTTCTACCAGTCGGTCTTCGCCAAACTCCTCTCCCTCACCGTTCATCGCCTCATTCACGCCATCGGTGAACATTACCAGGCGGTCTCCGTGCCGGAGATCGACTTCGCCCTGTTGATAAGCACTCTCCTGGAAGGCGCCGAGGATCACTCCGCCCTCTTCGAGCCGCGCTTGGGCTCCATCTGTGCGCGTTAGAATGGGCGCGTTGTGGCCGGCGTTGGTGTATTGCAAGCTCCCGGCCCGGGCATCGAGGCGCGCATAGAAGAATGTGATGAATTTAGCTTCGGTGGTGTTGCGCCACATCACCCGGTTGGCTTTCTCCGTCAGCTCCTTGGGAGAAATGCTGTCGGAAACCAGCGCCTTGACCACTGCCTGCAGGTTGGACATCAACAGGGCTGCCGGCATCCCCTTGCCGGATACGTCCGCGATGCAGAGGCCCAGCCTGCTTTCGCTGAACTTAAAGACGTCGAAGTAGTCACCCCCCACGATGCGCGCCGGACGCCAACTGCCAGAAACCTCGATGCCCGTAATCTGCGGAATCTGCCTGGGCATCAACCCCTGCTGGATTTCCCTAGCCTCCTCGTACTCCTGGGCCTGCTTGCGCAGGCGCAGGTTGTAGATGGCTTCCGCCGTCTGGTCGGCTACGGCAGCCAGAAACTCAATTTCGTCAGGCTCGAATTCCTGCTCGGAGAGCTTGCGACCCAGGCTGATGAACCCGATGGTTTCCTCGCGACGCCGGACCGGTACGATCAGCGCCGTGCCCAGTTGCGCCACCGCGAGTCGCTCGAAGTCCGGCAGATTGCCTGGCGGTCGAAGCGCCACCGCGCTGGAGGCAAGTAGCGGCGTATCGCGGGCAAAGCGCAGGCCTTTCAGCAGCGCGGTAGGCTCAATCCGATCGTGCAGTCCAACCTCGACGGCGGCCACGAAGCTCTGCTCACGCAGTGACTTCCGAAAGATCACGGCGTTGCGCACTTTCAGCACCTGAACCAGGTTTTCGGCAACAACGTCGAGCAGCACAAACAGGTCAGTGATATCGGCAGTCTTGGCGTTCAGAGTACGGAGAGCGCGTGGCAAATCCTCTTTCCTCCGGAAGAAGCGTTCGTCCACGATGCTTTGAACCTTGTCGCGAACCGGGACGAAGAGGGCTACCGCTGCCAGCGTCGCGCCCACCGTGATCCAGGTGCTGTGTACGCCCAAGCGCGTGAGGAGTAACCCTCCCAAGCCGCCGGCAAGGCCGAGATACAGCGTCACCACGCTCCCGCTCACGATCGAGTAGGTAACGGTCTTGCGGATGACGACATCAATGTCCATCAGCCGATACTTCAGGATGGCAAATGCGAAAGACAAGGGAATAAAGACATAGCAGATTTTTTCCACCACCTCGATGGCAATCAAGGGTACAAGGCGTTGCAGATCAAACGACCGGAGCAGGACAGATAAACCGATCAGGAGCAGCAAGCCCGAGAGGCTGACGATGGTTCCCCACAGCGGCCACCGCACCTGCTTTCTTTCTTCGACGCCGCTATCGCGGTAGCTGCGATACATGGAGATACACGCAATCACCGAATAGATGACGAATACGGCCACTGACATGAAGCCAAATGTAATCGCTCCAAAGATCCAGCCAATCGTTCCGCGGGTGACCTCAGAGGGCACGAGCTTCAGCACCGTGTCCATTGCGGCGACGATCAGGAGGACGACCGCGCCCAGGACTGTTACAGGTCGAGTGCCAAGGGCCTGTTTCCAGCCCCGTGAATGCCAACGCCGCGCCAGATACCCCAAAATCACCAGCACCGAGAGCCAGAGGATCATCAGTGCAACTTGCAAGCCGCGCCCGGGAAGAGTCAGCACGGCAAACGTGGGAAAACCGACGAATTGCAATAGTGGCGACAGGTATAGCCAGCGCAATACCTGGGGGTTCTTATCCAGCACCGGACGCTTCCGGGGAAAAATCAGGGCCAGATGAACCGTCAGGACCTGGGCTGCATATGAGAGGATCGATCCGACAACATAGAGGATGACTTGGTGCGCGGTCATCTGCGCAAGTGATCGTGCCCCACGCGAGGGAAACTCATCGACGTAGACAAGCGGCGATAGCACAAAGATCAGGGTCGCTAAGAAAGACAGGAGGTAGAAGACACGGGCGCGCTCATCTTCGGGTTTGCGCCAATAGACCAAAGTGCCAAGGACACAAAAAACCAGGGCGACCACCAAGCTGGTGAGGGCGCTGACCACAATCTGGCGTGACCTCAGCGGGGAGCCGAGGCGCACTTGCATGGTCGCCTGCGAGTCGTCCCTGCGTCTGACTCGGTAGGTAATCTCATCGTTGACCGTCAGCCGGTCGTCGAGCTTGGCCAGTTCGTCCCAGTCGGAAGTCGGAATTCCGTTCACTGTCAGGAGCACATCACCCGTTGTAAGTCCCGCAGCCTCTGCCGGCCCGCCCGAGAATATGCTCGACACAGCACCCGGCTTGAACATCACCGGTTTTCCTTTGAATTCCGGGCCGAGTGCGGGAGCGTACCAGAACCCGGCCCATCCCTCATGCTGCCAGGACACAAAGCGAGCGGCGACAAAGCCCGCCGTCAGTAACAGCAGGAAATGCGTAACCGCCAGAACCGCATTCCGACTTCTATGGCTAGCCACCCGCAGTTCCTTCAGGAACGCACTTTGCGTTCGCACCGAAAATAATCACGGGCATTAGTCTACCCCACCCGGCGTCGCGGGTACACACTTGCGCACTTGCGCGCGCCTGCGCCCCGAGTATTCGGAAGATAGTTTAGTGGTCTACTTGACTCCGCGGCTCCTGGTAGTGGAATGGGCATGCAGAAAGAAGACGGTGAGACTCTTGAGGCTTGGCAGGTTTGCGGAGGTTCGGCGTAGTGGTCCGTCACGTAGTAAACATCGGGGGCCGCAGCGAGCAGCTCGGCACGATCATCGAAATCCACGCGAACGACAATCGAACCGGGTTCGGCCGAGCGATTAGCAGGTACACAAGCCAGAAGTTTTCCATGGACCTTGAGCGCTGGGAACCCGTACGCTGTGCTCTCCTTCACGCCGGAAAACGCAAGTCCAATACTCCATACGGTGTCGAAGTCGATGGTGCTTCTAGGCATTTGGTCAGCCCGATTCTCGGTTTGCCTTAGAACATTCAACTACGATTGCTATCCGATTGCGGATCGCCGACGGGGCTTGGGTGGGTCCGCCCTTCGTGAATCGGAGCGGGAACGAGGCGTCCCGCAAGAAGATGGAGCAGAAACATGAGCATGAGACCGCCGGCGAGTCCGAGCACGAACCATCTCATGTCAGCGTGTGGATAGAACAAGGCGTAGAGCACGAGCACCCAAAAGGAAGTCGTGAGGATCGGGATTCCGACCGCGATGAACATGGTTCCCGAAAAGCCCGGAAGATACCACGGGAATTGGTCGTGTACGGACCTGCGAGCCCACCAGGAAGTGTCGATTTTTATGGCCAAGCCCTCTGCCAGCGGCAACTCGGTTTCCTCCGGGCCGCGCCGGTGGCCCAACCGGTAGAACTCGGACAAGTGCGAGTCGATGGCAGTCATGCCAGGAATCGATTCCAATAGCCTCAAGTAAGCCCGCCAAAATTGAATGACACGGACGCCGCGGAAGCCGAGCGATATGTAGAATAGCGAAAGCACCAGGCCAAACAGAGCCACGATCAGGCTGATGTTGCGGGCTGTCGTGGTGGCAGAAGTTGCGAACGCGAGGGCCGTGGCGAGAAACGCCTGCACGGTCGTGAAATTGTTTATGCGCGCATAGAGAATGTGATCCTCGTGGTAAATCCGCTCGAGAATCCTGGACCATGCCTGCTTTGGGTCGGGTAGATTCAATCCGTTACTCATTACAATCTTAAGCCACGGCGCCGTCTGGCTTCGTCGAAACGAGATTGTACCAGAGACGTGACCCTCACCGGGTCAACGAAATAGATCCTGCCTTGCCGCCCAGCGTTTACCTATGTGCGCGCCCTGGACGCATGACTGGGCACTCGGAAAGAACTCAAACATTCTGGCGCACAGGGTTGAGTCGCAGTTCAGGGTCCTTCGACCACATCAAACGGGCGGGGTCAGCTCGGCCTGCGCCTCAAGATTTGGAGGTCCAGAGCCGATCCATTGAGAATAAACCGTAAGTAAACCACGTCATAATTAGCTTGACACACATATCTATGTATATTATCCTAAGCTAGGCTTCTTGGAAGTGTGAGCGAGTTGCTAGCCTCTGGCCAGCGTAGGCTCGCGGCGGCGTTTCGCGCGCCCAAGGCGGCCGGTTCGAACCATCGGTGGGCCGGAACGAACGAGGAGCCGCGATTTGTGCTGTCCTAATTTGGCCCCTGGGGGCGCGGCACAGGGAGTAGGGAACAGGGAGTAGGGAACAGGGAATAGGGAACAGAACCCGCCGCCACGGCGGCGGAAGGCGCCGGGGCCGAGTCGGGGGAGTCCAGGGCACCGGAGAATAGAGAGCGGGAACCCAAGTCCAGCCGCACGCGCAAGCGGCGGGCGCCGCCCTACACACGCGCGTTCCGCGACTTCCTGGAGCAACTGGGGGAAGACCCGGGCCAGTTCGATGCGTTTCGTCACGACTACTGGGGCGCCATCCACCCGGAAGACGCCTTCGAAGACGACTTGTTCGAAGACTTGGTGGAGAACCGGTGGGAGTTGAGGCGCCTGAAGCGCACGCGCCAAGCCAAGCTGGTGGAAATTCGACGGCGAAACGAGCTGAAGCGGCAGCAGCGCGATCCCGGAGGCGACGCGGGACGCGCAGTTGTTGCTGGACGAGAAAGACCTCACCAATATGTTGCGGCAGGAGAGAATGCTGGAATTGCAATACCAGCTCAAGCTGGAGCAGTTGTCGGCGTGGAGGATGGCCAAACAGGGCGGCACGGCGGGCTTTCTTTCCACCCGGCGAGCGTCGAACCACACCTTTCGGGTCTCGCCGGGCCACTCAAGCGTGGCGCGGCCCTATCTCTTGATTTCGCAAGGGTTGATGGCCGAATTGCTGAAGAGAAAGGGCGAAGGCTCGCTCAATCTAAAGGACTTGCTAGCCATGCTTCCCCGACGGTTCGGAGACCATTTAAGGGGCTCAGTGGAAAACGAGCCCGTTTTGAGGCGTCTGTTTCGTGCAGAATCGCACCAAATTTTGCCATTTTCCGGCAAAAACATGCAGATAATGGCAGAAAATGGGGGCCTTTCAGCGCCGATTTTGGGAGAGCGAGCCGGCTAGTGTCTCGCCCGCTGTGGCGGGAGCGTCCCGCTCCCGCGCGAAGGGCCGTCCAGGCGCTTAGAGCAAGTAGGCGCAAACTGAAGATCCCGGACCGACCTCCGCGGGCAGAGCCTGCCCTGAGCGTAGCGAAGGGATGCCCGCGACACAGCGGGTGGGACGCCCGCGCTACGTTTCTCACTTGTATGTCGCACACACGATGCGGCACAGGTCATTGACAGGCTGAGCTGCAAGGGTGACAATGTTTCTGACTGGCGCTCACGACTGGAATATCGGACGTGACACCTCACCGGGAGGTCCACGCTCGCGGAGGAAATCATGACCGCAGCACCTCGCTACCCTGGCATACGAGTCACCGCAAACGGTAATCAGCTTGTCTCGTACCATACGGAAACGCGCATTGCCGATGCCGGCGTTTTCTACCCCATCACACCTTCGACCGAACAAGGTGAGCTCTATCAACAGTCCTACGCCGAAGGTCGCCTGAATGTTTTCGGCGGCAGCAGCCTGGCCGTCGAAGCCGAGGGAGAGCACGCGGCGCAGGGCGGAGCCATCGCGCACTCCGTATGTGGCAAGCGGGTAGTGAATTTCACCTCCGGCCAGGGAATCTTGTACGGCGTCGAGCAGTATTATCACGCGCCGGGCAAGTGCTCGACGATGGTGCTGGAGGTGGTCGCTCGGGCGCTGACCAAGCACGCGCTCAACGTTCACTGCGGCCACGACGATGTCTACGGCGCGCTCGATACCGGATGGATCATTCTGTTCGGCAAAGACGCTCAGCAAACCGCCGACCAGGCGCTCATCCTGCGGCGTGTGACCGAACTCAGCCTGACGCCCGGCATGAACTGCCAGGACGGCTTTCTTACTTCCCATCTGGAGCGAACTTTCTATAAGCACGAGTCGGAACTGATCCGCTTGTTCCTCGGTGCTCCGGACGACATCATCGACTGTTCGACGGAGGGCCAGCGCATCCTGTTCGGTCCGAAGCGTCGCCGGGTCCCGCGGATGATCGATCTCACCAACCCGGTGCTGCTCGGGCCGGTGCAGAATCAAGAGCACTACATGCAGGGCATCGCCGCGCGCCGCAACAACTTCTCCGAACCGATCGCGCAGTTCCTCGAAGAGGCCTACGCGGATTTCGGAAAGCTGACCGGCCGCTATTACGGCATGCTCACCGCCTATAAGGCCGACGACGCGGACACCGTGTTCGTGTCGCTGGGCTCGGCGGCGGAGAACATCGAGGCCGCCGTGGATTATCTTCGCCAACGCCGAGGGGCGAAGGTTGGCTCCATCCACCTCAACGTGATTCGCCCCTTCCCCGAAGTCGCCGTCGTCAAGGCGCTCGCGGGAAAGAAAAATGTCATCGTCCTGGAGCGCACCGACGAGGCGATGGCGGGCGACAACCCGATGGGCCGTGACATCCGGACTGCGCTCCATAAGGCATTGCCGACCGGCGATCGTCCCACGACCAGCGGGCTGCCGGCCATCACCGCCGAGCAGATGCCCCGCCTCTTCTCCGGTATCTACGGCCTCGGCTCGCGGGACTTCCGGCCGGAGCAGGTCTTCGGCGCGTACGAGTTTGCCACTGACGCTCGCGCTCGCCAAGACGGCAAGCGTGCCTCCGACGGAACCACGTTTATGGTGCTCGGAGTCGATCACCCCTACGAGGTGAAGTCCGACGAAACGCCGTCGCTTCTGCCCGAAGGCGCGGTGGCCGTTCGCTTCCACTCGATCGGCGGCTGGGGCGCAATCACCACGGGCAAGAACCTGGGCGCCATCCTGGGGGATTTGAACGACCTGCTCTACGAGCGCGACAAGGTTGTCGACGAGCTGGGCAATCCCAAAGAGGTCATTCACGTCAGCGCGAATCCCAAGTACGGCTCCGAGAAAAAAGGCGCTCCCACCGCTTACTTTCTGGTAGCGGCCCCGGAAAGAATCCGCGTCAATTGCGATCTTCGTCATGTGACCGTCGTGCTTTGTTGCGACCCCAAGGCATTCACCCACACCAACCCGCTGGCCGGCATGGCCGACGGCGGCTGCCTGGTGTGGGAGTCCGACGAGACCGGCGAAGCGGCTTGGGAGCGGTTACCTTTATGGGCACGCAAGCAGGTCATCGACAAAAACATCCGCGTGTTCACCTTGCCGGGTTTCCAAATCGCGCGCACTGCCACCGACCGCGCCGACCTTCAACTTCGCATGCAGGGGAACGCTTTCCTGGGCGCATTCTTCGCGGTTTCGCCGCTACTTGGGGAATTCGGCATAACCCAGGAGCAGTTCCGCAACGTGGTTCAAAAGCAATACGTGAAGAAGTTCGGTCAGCTCGGCGAAGCCGTGGTGAAGTCGAACATGGAAGTGATGACGCAGGGCTTCGAACGCGTCCAGGAGATCCGCGTGGGCAAGCTCGACGCCAAGGATCGCTCCTCGTTGCGCGGTGAGGCGCTTCTGCCTGCGGCCGTCGACGATAACGGCAACGGATGCCATTTCGGATGCCGCTCCTTCCCGGTGCCCGCTGGCCAGGCAGAGCGCACTCCGGTGACTCAGATCGCGACCTTCGATGCCGAGTTCCGCTCTGGCTACGGATACAACCAGCCTTCGTCGGCTCTGGCTTCGGTAGGCGTCATGGCCGCTGCCAGCGGCGATACGGCGTCAAAGTATGTCGCGCGTCTCATCACGCCGCTTTTCATCCCCGAAAACTGCACCCAGTGCATGGAGTGCATCGCCGTCTGCCCCGATACGGCCCTGCCCAACTGTGCGCAAGACATGGAGACGATTCTGCACACTGCGGTCACGCGATACGTCACCGATCCGGGCGAGCGCCGGAAGATGTTGCGATCCCTCCCCGAGATCGAGAAACGCGCGCGTCAGATGATGTCCGATGCGGTGGCCAGGAATTCAGGAACACCGCTGCCTCAAATCCTCCGCCAGATTACGGCCGAGGTGGATGGGTTCTCGGAAGAGGCCAAGCGCCAATTCTTCGCCATCATCGACAAAGTGCCAATGGCCTACCAGCAAGTGAAGGCCATCTTCTCGACTCCGGAGAGAAAGAAGCCCGGCGCCGGCGGGATCTTCTCGATCTTCGTCTCCGACTTATGTAAAGGCTGCGCTGCCTGCGTGACCGCATGCGGCGAGCACGAGGCCC
>Ga0209039_10002076_pt1 | contig 17538 bp, 14 predicted proteins | sample BogFormECP12_OM1_FD_188238 | JGI IMG/M metagenome (GOLD analysis project Ga0209039, IMG submission 188238) | Bog forest soil microbial communities from Calvert Island, British Columbia, Canada - ECP12_OM1 (SPAdes) (version 2) | ecosystem: Environmental > Aquatic > Freshwater > Wetlands > Bog ... | reverse complement strand
TGGGCTCCGTGAGCTCGGTGGTAAAAATCGCGGCGCGACCTTCCCAACCGACTGTCGCCCCTGGTCCCGAGGAACGCCGCTTTCTGAGTCGAACCAAACGGTTAATCGAACTCCAGAATGGCGTCCCTCAGGGCCGAAGCTCGCTCTGGCGAACTCGAACTTTGACGCAAAAAACGAAAACCCAGCTCGCGGCTGGATCCAATCGGGAAATCCTAAGGAATTTTCCCAATTTCTTATTCTGATTCCAATATAGCACATTTTACCGGGTTTTGTTCACTTTCGAAATCAGCAGATATGTCAATTATTTTCAGCGGCTTACAAAACTCAATTCCTCGCCTCTCTCTTGACAAGTAAATTTTATACTAAAATATGTGACAGTGTCACAACTACTATCATATATGGTTCCGTTTTGGGAATCTCTCTCCCGATGTTCCTTCTGTACGTCCTCTCCTAAGTTTATCGGATCGGCTGCAGACAAATCGTGGTTATCAGGAGGGACCGGAGAAAAGACAACGGGCGTTTCATCGCGCGCCTCCCAAAGCAACCAGGTCGTCTGCCAGGAAGCAGAAGACTTGGTTGGCATTGCATACCGCAAGCTGGCCCGGCTACGAGGGGGCAGGGCCAGCCAATACTATAACTTGACTGCGAAACGCAGCCCTTACTGCAGCTCCTTCTTCGGCTGCATCATCTGGTCCTTCTGCTGGGCTTGCATCTGTTGCAACTTCTGTTGCTGATCAGGACTCAGGATGGGGTTTAGTTTGGCGTTGGTGGCTTCTCGGATCTGCTTCATCTGCATCATCTTCTGCGCCGGCGTAAGCGAGGTGTCGGCCTTCAGCGCCTGTATCTTAGGAGCTTCTTCCATCAGGATGGGTTTGATCTGGTCCTGCTGGGCAGGCGTCAATTGCAGTGCCTTCGACATCTTCTGCAGCTTGGCAGTTGCATCGCTGGCGCTGCCCATAGCGCCTTGGCTGGCCATGGCGCCGCCCATGTTGTCCTGCGCCGACATTACGGGCGTGCCCACCATGACGGCAAGCAGAATTACGAAAAGCGTTACAGCAAGTTTCTTCATAGTTTCCTCCAGATTATTAGCCGAATTCGCGCGGAGTTACAGGGAGGAGCGGTCTGTCAGAGCACCCGCCCATCAGCGAAGAACCAGCGGTTCCCAATCCTAACACAGCTTAAACCGGAAAGTTTTTCTTTCCCTGACGCTGTTGAGCTGGGTTTGGTATTAGGGTGCGTAACGAGTAAAGACGAAGTCGTGAGCTTTGGCAGGCTCGTGGCAGGGGAAGCAGGCTTTATGCATTGCCTCGTCGGCAGGTTTGCCGTCCTTGTTGAATTGAGCGAACCCCCAGCCTCCTGTCGCAGCGTACTTTTTAGAGTCCTTTACCATGAACTGAAGGTACCAATCCGGGGCGGAGCCGGGAACGAAAGATTGGGAACGGCCAAAGGCTTTGTTGTTTTCTTCCGACGGGACGTAGTTCCAGGCTATGCGGGCAATGATGGTGCCGTCAGGGAAGGGAAGTGTCGCGTCGCGATAGGCCTTGATGGCTACGTCGTTACCTAGAACAGCGCGGAGATCGTTAAGGTTGCCTTCTTCGTGGGCGACAGAGATCAACCTCCAATCCCGGTATCCGGGTGGAATCTTGACTCCGAAGATGGGGGAGGCCGCGTCGTCGGTATGCCCGGATGCAGGCGTCATCGAGGCGACAACGCCAGCCACCGTTGCAACTACAGCCAGCAAGACAACGATTTGTTTCATAGCTTGCTCCTTCCCAAATTCTTCAATACCGCCATTCGACGGCCTAAGTTACTACAACGCCATCGCCACTGTCAGCGCATACGCTACCTCTGGCTTCTGGATATCGGAGTGCCCTTTGATGAACTCATCGGCCTTCAAATTACAAGGCGTACTCGGGGGTACGCCCTTGGCAAAGGGATAGGGTTGACCCACCGGCAGCAGCGTTCCGGGAATCCCCTCGGGGGTTGTGTCTTTAGTCTGGGTGCCGTTGCTACCGAGTCCTCCAAAGATATCGTTGGCGTCTCCCAGAGCAGCCGCGGTGACACCATTGATCCGCGAAGCAATCGGATAGGCTACTCCGACAGCCTTGTCGTTGCGTGTGTGGGTAATGACAATAGGCCCTCGGACCTTCTTCTTCTCGATGACATCGCGAAATGCACCCCGGTCTGCGTCACCCTTAAGGGCGAAGCCATTATGCGAGAATGCTCCCTGCAACAACAGCACAGTATCGGGACGCAACTTCTCATCAACCGGCAAGGCATTGACGGCGGCGGCTACTAGTCGACAGCCAAAGCTGTGGCCAATCATATGAATCCGAAGGTCCCCTCGGCTGCCCCGCAGCTTCACTATCAGCGGCGCCACGCCTTTTACCCCTACATCACCGGCACGCGCTTTCATCACGTAGTACGTAGCGTAATTCAACAGGTGGAGGAATCCTGACTTGACTCCGCCGAGTACATCTCGAAATCCAGCGGCCCCTCCGAGTCCGCTTACCTTCCCCGTTGAGAACGGGTCTAGCGATGCTGCCCCCACTCCTGCCGGAATCGTCGGAGGATTCAGCTTCTTCGTCAACTTGGCGAGAAGCGAAGCGGCGCCAGTGTCGAAGAATCGCTGGGAAGCGTCATCCGAAGAAGCCGCATCTTTCGGCAACAGTTGCCGCACCAGGTCCACGGCGTGGGCCTTGGTATCGTCATCGGCATCCTCAATGCCGTCCATCAGCGTCTTAAGCTCGTCGAACTCCGCGGGTGGTTGACTTGCAACCGCCGGCCACTCCGTGGCAGCAAACAAAGATCGAAGATCTTCCACTCGTTGCTGTAACTGGCCGGGCTTGACATCGTCTTCGAGCGCTGCCGCCCCGCTGGGAATCAGGTCGCTGTCCTCAAACTTCTTTGACGGCCACAGCACACCGCAGATGGCGTACTTCCGTTTGTTCAGCACAGCATTGGCGTCGATCTGCGCTTTAATCACCTTGGCCAATCCCAGGTAGAGGTTGGTGGCGTCGTCCATGTTGTTGTTCCATCCATGGCACATGACGAACAGATCTGTGGGAGCGTTGGGGCCCGCTGCCACTCCGCTTATCAGAGCATCTACCTCCGACTGCTGAAAGACAGTACCTTCCTTGGTGAACTGAACTGGAAAATAGGGATATGGAAAATCCATGGCTTTAACTCCTCATCACCTGAATTCGTTCTAAAACTCAGTTTCCAGTCTCCTGAACAGTACGACCATGCAGCGGCTGGACCGGCCTCGCGTTGTCGGGGTATAGCTTGGCGAAGGCCTGCACTTGTTGCGGCGACACTTCCACTGTTTGCTTCAGTACAAACCAGCGGACGCCCTCCGTACACGGCGGCGTGGTCAAAGAACCGGAGTAGGTGTAGTAGCCACGCGAAGCGGGCAGCAGATTCGCGACGTTAATGACGTCGGGAACCGATATTGTCTGGTCTTTTTCTTTGGGCAGATGGCTCCAAAGCACGTCCAGCACCGAATTGGGGCTCCCGGTTTTCAAGAGAACGGCGACCACAGCTAGGTGCCCTTTGCTATCCTGGTGCACGAGATGGGCGACCATGTCGCTCGGCTTGCCGTCGATCTGTTCTTCGCTGGGATGATGGAAATGAAACTGTTTCAGTTCATAAACCTTGTCGCCCACCTTCAGTGTGCTTCCCGGAGCATACGTCACCATGATGGTGTGGCCGTTATCCACAATGTTCAAGGGCGAAGGATGGTAGTCGAACTGAAGAGCGGGAAGCTCGGCTGTCGTGGCAGTCTTGATGTCGATAGGCGATTGCGCTTGACCCGTCTTGCAGGCTGCGAACTTGGAATCAAGGCTGCCCCAGTGCTCGGGGCCTCCTTCGCCGGAGTAGCTCCAGTGGTGAGAGCTACTGGAGTTGTGCGACTGCCCCACGGCAAACGGGCAAGAAGCAAGAAGGAAGACACACAGGAAACCAGCAATCTTTACCGCCACGGCTGACCCTCCGAATAAACTAAATCGCCTGAATGGTTCGCATCATGTCTACCAGGCCGCCTCCCTGAAAACTCCTCTCGCGGCCTAAGTCGGTAGCGTTCTTGACCAGAAGGTCCTTCAAATCTTCGGGAAGGCCGACAAATTCACCTCGCGCCGAGAGAATTCCGGCAACGACTCCAGAGACGTGCGGCGCAGCCATGCTGGTGCCGCTGCGCTCGAGATAATAAGCGATGTTATCCTTGCTATCTGATGAGACCTTAGCCTTTGCCTTGTAGGTCTCCAGGTCAGGGCCCGCGGCGCAAGAGATAATGCGCTCTCCCGGCGCCAACAGATCGGGCTTCGCCCGTCCATCCCCGGTCGGTCCCTTGGAGGAAAAATACGACACGCCGTAACGGTGGGGCATGTCCCGATGGGTCGCGCCCACGGTGACCGCTAGCTCCGCGTTTCCCGGATCGTTGATTGTCAAGGCAAAGCCTTTGCCGGTATTGCCGGCGGCAACTACCACCGCTACTCCTGATCGTACCAGCCGGTCCACCTCCACGCATACCGGACTCTGTCCACAGGCAAACCACTCCGGATCAAAGTCATAGCCCAGGCTCATGTTTACTCCGTGGATGATGATGTTTCGCCCGTAGCCGTTCAACTCCTGCACCTTCTGGATGGCTGCGATTACGGTGCTGACCTCGCCCTCGCCGTTCTTGTCCAGCACCTTGTAGCTAAGCAGCTTGCATTCCGGAGCAACTCCCCTCACCACAGTGTTTATAGGTTCTGCCTTATAGGAAATCTTTCCCGTCTGGTCCCTCTCCCGTGACAACGAGAAGGCCTTGTAGCTGTCTGCCTGTCCCGCGGGGTTAGTCCCCGGCGCCGCAGGGCCGTCACCGCGTTTGTCCTTGTTGTCGTTGCCTGGGATCAGTTCACCAGCAATGATTCCGGCCACGTGAGTACCGTGTCCGTAATCGTCGGCCAGCTCATCTTTGGTACGCGAAACCAGCTCTTTCCCCGTAAAATCCATGTGGGCCAGACCGGCGGGTAGATCCAGGTTCGAGTATTTGAGGAAGTGGGGATGTTTTCCGTCAATACCGGAATCGAAAATGGCCCAGACGATCCCTCGCCCCGTGGTATCGAACGATCGCCGGCAGGCATCGGCTTTGACGGTGGCGACGGATCGCCAGATCTGCGCCCGCACTATAAAGTCCGGCCAGATGTGGTAAATGGCTCGCCAATCCTTGTCTTGGTCTTGATCAGCTTCGGGCCGCGCCTGTTGATCGAGTTCGGCCAGCCTGCGGATGGTTTTGCCCTTTAGCTTGGCGTACACATACTGTTCGCTGGTGTTGGTCTTCCATTCGCTGATGAGCTCTTGCTCCGCGGAACCTTTACAGTCCTTTATCGCGTCCTCAATAAGTTTTGCCACCCGATCTTTCGCCTGAGGGCGACCGCCAGAGTAATTGATACTCAGCTCGACTAACACGCTTTGCACTTTATCTTCATCGGCATCGATCTTATCCAACATGGGAACCGAGATCACGGTGCGAATCATGTTGTCCGGGTTGAAGTACCGCCCGTCATCCACGTCACGCCGCACGAAGGAGATTAGCGGGCCGTCGGGCCTCTTCTGATCGAGCTCCACCAAATCTTGTATGGCTTTGGCCTGTAGCCGGGCTCGGATATAGGGCTGCCCGTCTTCCTCCTTCGAGAAAATATGCTGTTCGGTGCGTTCTGGACTCTCCAGCAGATGTCTTATCGATGCGAAGACCTGTGCGCGAGCGTCGGCGAGCGTCGTCTTCCGGGTGTCAAGGTCGATGACCACACGGTGCAGCCCAGTAGAGTCGGCCTTGATTCGCTTCAGGAGCGATTTTGCAATGATGTTCTCAACGGGATCGGCCATGAGTCACCTGTCAGGTTCCAAGCAATATACACCCGATCCTTCACCTGAGGAAAATGGAATTCCCGCAGGGGCTAAAGCCCTTTACTTACGTTCGCTCGAACGGCACGGCTCAAGCCGTGCCCTTTCAAAAACGCATTTATGAGAAAAGTTCAAATAATTCTGGGTTGTATCAGGGCACGACTTCAGTCGTGCCGAACGGCGCTTGCCTAAAGACCAGGGCTTTAGCCCCTGCAAAACAGGCCCTGTTAGGGGCTAACAGGCTGCTGGAAAAAACGACAGATATTAGGCACGGGTAGTGCGGCGCTTCAGCGCCGCGTTAGAGAGTAAATAAGGAAATGGCCTTTAGGCCCTGAGGTATATCCGATAAAAGCCGCTGAAATAGCGCCTTAGAACGAGGGTACTTCAGGGGCTAAAGCCCTCTCTCATAAACATCCATTAACGCGGGCCTGAAGGCCCGCACTACCCGAACGGCGCGCAGTCGCGACTTTTTCAGCGGCCTGATTTCCCCCCAGAGTTGCCTCCACGGGCTAAAGCGAGTTTCATTTTCTGCAAGAAGTAAGGCACTAGCCACGAATCCGGTGTACGATATTTGCACTTTTTGGCTCGGGGAAATTCTCGCCGCTTCGCGAATTGAACCAGGAGTTCCCTCTCATGACTCTGCGTATGGCTTCGCTCACAATTCTTTGCCTGGCCCTGGCGGCTCCTGCCGGGGCGCAGGTGCTTTACGATGATGGTCCGATCAACGGTACCGAGGACGCGTGGACCATAAATTTTGGCTACATCGTCGGTGACACCTTCACGCTTTCGGCCAACTCTACGGTCGGTGGCTTTAACTTCGGCATCTGGGAATTTCCCGGTGATACGTTGACCTCGGTGGCATGGTCAATTACGGAATACTACAACTATGGGACGGTGTATGGTTCCGGCGTGGCCAGCGGCCATAACTTGACAGACCAGTTCATCTCTCTGAACCAGTACGGCTACGACATCGACAAGATCACGGTGACCGGGCTGAATGTGCCTTTGTCCTCCGGCGCCACCTACTGGCTGAACCTGCAGAATGCCACCGTTCCCAGCGGCGATCCGGTGTATTGGGACGAGAACTATGGCGTGGGCTGCACCGGCGATGACGGACATGGCGGCGGCTGCCCGTCCATGGCTTCCAACGGAGCGATAGGCTCGATTGGTGGGGAATCGTTCGACATTAACGGCACCGGCGGCGGAACGACGCCCGAGCCCGACAGCTTCCTGCTGCTCGGGTCGGGAGTTCTGGGGGTGGGAGGCTTGTTGCGACGTAAGCTGCTGTAAGCTTTCGCGAATTGGACCTGCGTAACCGCTAAGGAGGTTCGACCCATGAAACAGCGTATGGTTTCGCTCACAATTTTGTGTCTGATGCTGGGTGCGATTCCGACGTTGGCCCAGCAGGATCTGTATGACAACGGTCCCATCAACGGCACCACGGATGCATGGACCATCAACTTCGGGTACGAGCTCGCTGATAGCTTCACATTATTGAACAATTCCACAGTCGGCGGTTTCAATTTCGGCGTGTGGGAATACGGCGGCGACAGGCTGACCTCGGTGGACTGGCTTATCTCCTCATTCCCGGACGGTGGGACCCGGTACGGCTCCGGCACGGCCAGCGGCAGTAACTTGACGGACCAGTTTCTTTCCGTCAACCAATATGGCTACGACATTGACCGCATCACTGTTACCGGACTGAACGTGGCCTTGGTGTCCGGAAACACCTACTGGCTAACCCTGCAAAACGCGGTGGTGCCCAGCGGCAATCCGGTGTACTGGGACGAGAACAGCGGCGCTGGATGCGGTGGAGATGATGGACATGGCGGCGGCTGTCCGTCAATAGCTTCCCCCGGGGGCGTAGGTTCGGATCCTTCGGAGGCGTTTACCATCGACGGCCCTGGTGGAACGACGCCCGAGCCCGACAGCTTTATCCTGCTGGCCTCTGGAATTCTGGGATTGACCGGCTTGTTGCGGCGCAGGTTGGGGTAAATGGGGGCCCGCCCTCGGACGGCCCATAGCTCACGAAGTCGTATATAGCGACTTGATGAGCTCCGTGAGAATGTTGTTCTGGTTATGCGGGTCACTGGAATAGTAGCGAAGAAAATCGTCCAGCAGGCTGGAGATTTCGGGGCCGGTGGGACCGCCGGGATGTTCCGCCTTAGCGATAGCTTCGGCCAACGCATCCCGCAATACCTGGAAATCATCCCTTGCCGGTTTGTAAGCATGTTCTGGCAGTGATAGGTAAATATCGGTCGCTGAACTTTCTGGTAATGACGCTTCTTTTCTCTTTATTCGGGTCCCAGGGTCAACTTCCCTCTGAATACTGAAATGAATTACCAGACCGGTGGGCAGAGCCGCCAGTAGTTTCTGGGTAGTTTCGAACTCCCTGGGATGCCCCGCCCTTTTCAAATAATCTCCCTCTTTCAGCAGGAGATTGAAGAAATCGACAATCCGATAAGCCATCCCCTGTTCCTCGGGGTTGTAGATTCCGAGGGCGCCCGTGGGGTGTTCAGGTATATCGGCGGTGATGAACGTTACCGGTGAAGCGGCCTCGACGCCGAGTTTCGCCAAAACATCCGAAGGCACAGGCTGGTTCGGGTTGCTATTCGCAAGGAACTTGCCGAGGGACATTCTGACCGCCTCGCCACTCTGCTTGTCGTGAGCGGGCAGATTGCTGGTCAACACGCCTACTAGGTCGAGAAGGACCTTGCCCGGAAGCTCGTAATGCTCTTGCGGGAGGGCGACTGAGAAGCTGCTCGTTGTGCGGGAGGTGATGATGTTAGGAGGATCTTTGGGATTTTTCGGGGCAGGGCTGACCGAGAAGTAAATTGACATGACGCCGTTGGAGTTGGGCATCGCCACGCGGAGCCTATCGGCTTCGGGACCGGTCGCATGCTGAAAATAAGGGGCGAGCCAATTATCGACGACGTCTTTGGCGACCGTGGCCTGGTCGTCGCTTGTGGGAGTGGTGCCGGCCAACACCAGGTTAGCGTCCTTGCGGAAAATCGCCGCGATCTTCGTCGCGGGCACATGGACGGGCGGCACGGTGGGTGCGGCCGGGACTGGCGTGGGAACGGAAGGAGGTGCGACGGCACGCGCTTCGGCAACGGGTTTCGATAACGAGGCCTGTGTGGGTGATTCCTTTCGGACTTCCAAGCTCGCGGCACCATGGATCAACTGGGACGGGTCGAATCCGCCCGGCGGAAGTTCAGCTCTCTGCAGGGCGCCGCTCTCCCGTACTAATGGGGCGCTGGTGCCGGTGAGAACGGGCGACCCGGTCGCGAAATCCAGAGTCAGCACTTCCTTCGGGCTTCGCGAGATGTACGCTTCCTTGGGATTCAATTCGAACGCGGGACTGTTGTACAAGCTGAAGGTACGTCCTGCTGCCGCGCCTCGCGCCGGATCTCTCGGCACATAGCCTTCCCAATCCCAAATGTCGCGGTAGGCATGGTAAACCTCAAGCTGGAACCGGCCCTTATCGATTTGGGTGACCTGAACAATGAAGACGGGCACCATCATCTCGCCTTTATTTAGAGGTTGGACGCCGACAGCCATGGGGTCAAAAAGTGCAAACGTCGTCGGCTCGCCCAAGCGATTCAGCAGACGCGGCGACTGATACTGAAACATCCGCTCATAATCCGGAAACAGGTTTCCGATCCGGGAAACCAGCGCCTGGTAGGTGATCTCCGCGTCAATGGCGTCCGCGACGGTGGGTTTCTTCGAGGCTTTGTGATGTTTTGTCTGCTCGGCTGACTGCGAAAGCGTTCCGGGATCGATTTTCGAATACTCCTGCAGGCGTTGTGTCAGATCTTTGCGAAAGCTGCGCAGCTCGGGGCTCAGCAGCGATGGGTCAACGGTCAGCAGAATGCTGGCCCAGATCGCGCCCTGGTTCACATGCGCCAGGAGTTGGGAGAATGCGAGATCATTGGGGCCGCTCTGACGGCCATCACGGTCAAATTGTATTTCTTGCAGTTTCTGTGGAGTGAGGAGGCTGAGCGCAGCAGCACGTTGCCGCATCGTGATATCGATGTCCTGCACCAGATGGATTGCATAGCTGCGGGCTTTGTCGTCGCCGCGGTCCGGGCGAAATTGCCACGGCTGCAAGGAGTGAGTTTTTTTCTTGTCGTCACTGCCGGCCGGGCCTTCGTCCCCCGGCGGACGAGGCATGGCGGTCGCTTGCAGGAAGCTTAGAAGTAGCGTCGCCACGAGGAGAAGTTTCGCCCAGTTCATTGCAGCCGTTAATAAATGAAGGTTTCAGCGCGCCCAGCTCTCAAAATGGATTGGTCGGCGGGGGTTTCCATTTTGAAGCGCCAGTTTCCGACACTATATACCCAAAACGCTTCCGCTCGATAGAGGCAATCGCCGCAGCTCGTCCCATTTTTTGCATCTTTTCATCCGGAGCGAGCGGACGGCCCGGGAGAGCCCGGCCTAGTTCTAGTTCCGATGCAGAATATTCACAGAAGAAGGCCGCGGCCGGCAGCCGCGCCGGGCACTGGATTACTGAGCGCTGGTAGGGACAGAAGGCGCGCGGGTGAGCCGCGCGACCCAATGCAAGAACTATCGTGTCAATGCTGCCCCGAACCAGCCGTTGCACTTTCTTGCGAAGGCCGTCCCTCGAAGAGCTGCAAGTTCTCCGCCTTCCACTGCATCGCCCGATGGATGCGGCTGTAACCGCTGGGATGGTCGTAGAAAATAAACTCCTCGACCGGGCCGGGCCGCATCTTGCGATACTCGCCGAGGTGGATAGCTCCCTGCGCGACACCATCCGGCTGGCGGCTGGCATTCAGGCCATACATGTCGGCCTCGCGTTCCTGGGTTCTTGTCTGCGTGTTGAAGACGGGAGTCATCACAAACCCAAAGATAGATAGTATCAAAACTACCAGGGGAACGATCGCTATATCGCCAATCCCTCGGATTTGCCACTTCTCGCCCCAGCGCTTCAAGCTCCAATCCAGAGACCACTTTAGCAAACCAAATCCAGCAAATATAATAATCGGGAAGAATAATAGCAAGGCCTTATAGACGTGGTTGAGCACATAGTGGCCCATCTCATGACCCATGACGGCTTGGATTTCTTCCGGCGAGCCACGACGCAAAAGGTTGTCATTCATGGTGATTCGCATAGTCTGGCCGAAACCGCTGACATTAGCGCTCATGCGCGTAGTTTGTTTGGAGGCGTCGATCTGATATACGTCCCTGGCAGGGATTGCATTGGCCCGCGCCAGGCTCAGGATAGGTTGGGTTATCTTGGGATCGTTAAGGGGGGCAATCTTGTTGAATATAGGTTGAAGATAGACCGGATCGATGAGGACGGTAACTATGAGGAACGCCATCGAGACGATTGATCCCCATAACCACCAGATGCGCGGCAGGCGACGAACTATCCCGAACAGAGCCATTACTAGCAGGCCGCCGAGCACGATGTTGATCATCAGGCCTTTGGTCTGGTCCCATGCCCAGGGGCCGAAGGTTTGCGTGGCTAGTCCATACGCACGCTCGCGAGTGTAGCCTTCATAAATCGCCAAGGGCGCGCCTAGGATAAAGACGGCCACCGAATATTCAGCCCAATAGATGAGGGTCTGAAGCGGCTTGTATCTTGTAATGCGTTCCGCCAGATTGCGCATGGCCGCTGACCATCGGAGGTTAAGAAGGACGAGCGAGATCGCAGCGCCGTAGAGGAAGTCCCACAGGATGAGCCAGTAGCCACCCTCGAAGTAGGCGTCGGAGCGGGCGCGCGCGCTGGCGGGAATTTGCGCCAGATAGGCTTCAGTGGCGGCGTCCACATTGAAATTGGGTGAAGGCTGCGCCGCGGGCGGCACGGTAGTCACGGACGGCATCTCGTTGGCCGCGTTGCTGCTGGGCGGCGCCTGCTGCGCTGAAGCTGCGAAACACACGAACAACACCAACAGGGTAACCAGCGCCCGCGCGTGCAAAGTCATAGGTGTCCTCTCGGGAATGCGATAGAAGTATATACGCCAGTGGGAGCGGGAAGGTTCCCAGGGTAGGTGGCACGGATTTCTCATCCGGAGCGGGAAGCCTGTCCGACATTTCTTCCATCCCCTAGTCTTTTTGGATAGACAGCCTATCCGATTGGTGAGTGCAGCACGGCACTTTCCGCGATGGGGCGCGGTGCCAACGAAACCTTGGAAGCTTTGCAAGCTATTGAGAATGTACGAAATCTTTTCATTGGGATGACGTTCGCGTGGGGTTAAAGGTCAGTGGCCACAGGCGTGCATATTGATTTGTACTCCTGAATTGCGAGACCGATACTCCGGGGGGCGCGAGGGCGATCGCAACCGCTCTCGCGCCGTGGTTGGGAAGCGCGATAGGTTTACTGGCCGGCAGAAAGACCTCCGCTTCCGGCAAGGGGCGACGCATCCGAGGCAAAGTCGCCCCTTTCGCTTTTTCTGTGGTCCTTCCAGAAGCCAATGTCATGGGATGGAAACAAACCCACCCAACCAACGGACGGTTGGGTGGGGCACCCGCGCTATTTCATGAGATGGAAGTCGCACCACCCAACGAAAGAGGGTCGGGTGATGCAATTTCTAGTGGACTCCCACCCTTTCGCCAACTACAGGCGAAAGGATGGGGCACGCGGCCCTCTTGGCCGGTGGCTCATCCAACCTTCCCTTGGTTGGGTGGCATAATTTGGCAGAAAATACGGGTACTAACTCTACTCCGCCTCCCCCCTCACCCCTAGCTTCTTAATCAGCCGGTGCAGGTAGTTGGGATGGACGCCCAGCATGCGGGCGGCCTCAGCGCAATTGGAGCCGGACTTGCGCATTGCCTCCTGGATGATTCGCTTCTTGAAATCGGAAACTGCGTCATAGTAGTCGCTGGAGCCGTGCTTGACAGTGTCTTCATTCTGCAAGGTGTCAGGCAAATCAACGGGAAGGATGGAATCGGAGGAGCCCATGATCAGGGCGTGCTCGATGGCGTTCTCCAACTCGCGGACATTACCTGGCCAGCTATAGTTCACCAGTAGAGTGCGCGCCTCAGGGGAGATACCTTTGAACGGTCGCGCCAGGCGCTGCGAATACTTTCGCGCAAAGTGGATGGCCAGCAGGGGAATGTCCTGGCGATGTTCCCGCAGAGCCGGCACGGAAACGGAAACTACATTCAGGCGATAGAAGAGGTCCTGGCGAAACTCCTTGGTTTCGATGGCGTGTTCCAGGTCCTTATTGGTTGCCGCCAGGACGCGAGCATGGAAACGTATAGTTGCGGTGCCGCCCACCCTCTCGAACTCGCGCTCCTGCAGGATGCGAAGTAGCTTGGCTTGTAGTTTGGGGTCGAGCTCTCCTATCTCGTCCAGGAAGAGCGTGCCATCGGCAGCCAGCTCCAGCTTGCCGCGCTTGCTGACCACCGCGCCGGTGAATGCGCCTTTCTCGTAGCCGAACAACTCGCTCTCGATGAGGGTATCGGGAATGGCGGCGCAATTGATGGCAATAAAAGGCTGCGCCGAGCGGGAACTCTTGGAGTGAATGGCGCGCGCGACAATCTCCTTTCCGACGCCGCTTTCGCCGCGAATCAGCACCGGCGCATCGCCTTTGGCCACCTTGTCGACGGTTTCGGCGAGTTGGCGCATGGACAGGCTTTCGCCGATCATGGGCTCGTCGGCCGCCAGCTGCTCGCGCAGCTGCCGGTTCTCGGCCCGCAGCGACTCCATGCTGAGGACACTCTCCAGCGTCACTGCCGCAATGGCAGCCACAGCGCTAACAAAATTGAGGTGATCGCGTTCGAAGGTCTCGGAGGGAGAGTAGCTGGCCAGGTAGATAACGCCAATTGTCTTTTGCAGCGCGACCAGCGGCACGCAAAGTACTCTCTCCGGCTGCCTGGTTGTGGATGTGAGGTCAACGAGAACTTCGGAACGCTCCCACAAGGTTTGCAGCACGATCTCGTGGCGAACTTTGATCTCCGGTACGTCGCGGTCTTCGCGCTTCCAGGTCATCGTCGAGTTCGGCTGACCCTCGGGGTTGTCGATGATCTGGATAGCGCCGGCCTCGGCGGGCACCACCTCAAAGATGAGTTGCAGCACACCCTTCTGCAGTGACTCCAGGTCGCGTTGTGAGTTGATGGCCTTGGCGATCTTGAACAGCGCATTCAAGTCGCGGGCCATGCGGCCGACGTCGGTCACCAGTGGCGGAAGGAGTGGCAGCGACTCATGGAGGATGGGAGAGGGCAGGTGTTCAAACACGTCATTCCTCCGGAACATCTCATCCTGAGACGGTGCAATTTCGCTGCCGCTCCGGAAAACCATCTCGCACTCCCCGATGGTGATGACGTCGTGATCTTCCAGAACGCGCTGCCGGACGGGGACTCCGTTGACGAAGGTACCTTGTCCGCTCTCCAGATCGGTGATGGCGATGGCGCCGCCGTGACACGTGATGAGGCAATGCGCCGCCGCGATAGAAGCGTCGTAAATACTTAATTCATTAGAGGGATCGCTGCCAATCGAGACACGTTCGCCGACGATGGGGAAGACCACACCTTTGAGCGGACCAGTGACCGCTTCGATTCTCGGATTCATTGCTGAGCTCACGGACGAAGCTCTCCATGCAAGAGTCGGCCCTTTGCATTGTACGCAACACATGGGACAAGTAAAGCCCTAAAAGGAGTGGTGTCATAAAACTTTGGTGCCTATCCTTTCGGATAATCTCTATCCGATTGGGTGAGGTCACCATAGCATACTACCGAGATGACAAGAGGCGCCTTGATCCACAGGAGCGCCCCCTTGAATTCCACACAAGATCACCGATAGTGAGTCGCTAAGAGAACGAGTTCCAAACTTTAGTGCCTATCCATTTGGATAATCTCTATCCGATTGGGTGAGGTCTAGCACCGCATACCGGGAGAGTCGTCCATTGCCGACACAAACCTGAAAGTTGACGCAAGCTATTGAAAGGCTGGGAGATAGCCTGGATCAAACTGCGCTTGCGCGAAGCTGGACAGAGATGGCAGCAGCGTTGCAATTCGGATTGCATCGCGAAAGCTGAGAGACAAACAGTTCAAGTCGCGCGAGGGCGGTCGTGACACGCCCTTGCGCCGTAGTTAGGAAGCGCGTTGGGTTCCTGGCCGAAAAGAGACCGCCGCTTCCGGCAAGGGGCAACACCTCGGGGGGAGTTGCCCCTTCGCTTTCTCTCTCATTTATCAACGCCACAACCATGACCAGGAGGAGGTCAATCTATGAAAACCACGAGGAACAACCGGTTTCTTGCGAAGCTGAGCTTGGGGCTCGTTGTGTTCGCGGTTTGCATCATGGCGGCGTCGTTCGCTTCGGCGCAGAACCTATGCACGTTTGACCCAACCGTTGCACAGGGTCCAGTTCCGCCGCCTCCGCCGCAGGCGATCCCGCCGTACTTCATCTGGAGGCCCGGCAACCGCGGTGACCAATCCACCGTAGCCGGCCAGCACTCTGGTTTGGTGGGATGGAACGCCAACATCGACGATACGACTTTCGCGCAAGAGACCGAAAATGCGATTGTCAACGGTCGTGTTTATCTCACGGTACCGCTGGTGTACGTGTTTGGGGAGTGTTACGGAGGCGGCATGATTGATGATCTAGCCGCCAACGTCGTGATGAATCCTATGAGCGTTGTCACGGCCTCCTTCTTCAATCAGGTGGCTAACTATCCCACGGGCAACGGAACGGACTTCGTCTGGGCTTATATCCGGGCCCTGCCGGCGAAAAACGTGGCCCAACCGCTTGCCGCGCAGGCGGCCACTGACGACCCGTTCGGCTGGAGTGCCCGGCCCAATCCTGCGCGAAATGGAGAAAAGATAGGTACCGAAACGCCAGAGTATTACTCCCAGGTCGGTGGGAACATTATCGCATTAAAGAGACCCGCAAACGAAGTGAACAACGTTATCTTGTGGGCCGGCCAGCCCGAATTACAAGATGACCGGCAACTGAGCCAACTCATTGTCAACCTATTGGCGCTGGGTTATAGCAAGGACAATATCGTGGTGTTTTTCGGCTTGGGCTTATATTCGCCCGCCAATAGCGTGCTGGTGGCCACGATGCAGGCGAACAATTTCGACCCCACCCATCTTCGGCAAGCCGATCCGGCGGACTTTGTCAGGGTGCTGGGACAATGGGCCTTTCCCGCCAACGTGGGCGCTCCGCCGCAGTTTATGTTCTTCCTGGCTAACGATCATGGATGCAACAATGCCTTCATGGCGGAAGAGAAATCCGGAAACGGCGGAGGTGCGGTCCCGACCGGTGGCCCCGATCCCTGGGGTAACAACGACGGAAGCATGTTGCCTTACCCGCCCCGAGAGTAAGGGCGAGGAAATCTAACGGATACATTACCAATATTTGCGGTCCCTCCACGTCTATCATGAGTGGAGGGAGTTTTATTTATGTTGCATCGAACGAGAATTGCCTCGCGTTGGGTGGCGCTGGTGCTTCTGAGTTTCAGTTCGCTGGCGCTATATGCACAGGGCAGCCCGCAGAGTAGCCAGACGAAGCAGGGCCCAAGCGCCAAGTCGGGCGTGCTGGTGAACGTGACCGGCTGCCTGAAGAAGAATGCCGCGACGGGAGGCTACTACGTCTCCGATGAGCAGGGACGCACCTGGGAGCTCACCAGCAAGAAGGTGGACCTGGCCAAGCACATCTTCCACACGGTAAGCGTATCCGGGCATCCTTCGGCCGGACCGCAAAATCAGGAAGGGAAGAGCGAGCCGGGCCAGACGCCGGCGGGCGGCAATCAACGCTTCGCCCTCGACGTGACCGAGCTGGAGATGGTGAGCAACAGTTGCACGCGGTAGGTTAACCGGAAGGGAAGGCGGCCAGGCTCATTTCGTAAGCCGTTTTCATGAATCGTTGTGACCGGCACGGTCATGCTCGACTCCTTTTTTTGCAGCATGGATTTGCCAGCGAGGTATGGCGGGGGGATATCATTCCTTGTTACGGCGCTAAGGGACGCGAGCGACGTGTGCGTACTTGTGCGTACTATGGTAACGTCCGCTCGTGGACGGATAGGAGCCGGAGGAGAGTGCAATGATTCCCATCATTATTGTGATCGCCATTCTGGCGGTGATCGCGTCCATGCTGATCGGGATTTACAACAGCCTGGTGCAGCTCCGGGTGCGCGCCGACAACGCCTGGGCTGACATTGATGTGCAACTGAAGCGGCGCTACGACCTCATCCCCAACCTGGTTGAGACGGTGAAGGGCTATGCTGCGCACGAAAAGGGCACCTTCGAGAATGTGGCCAAGTTTCGCAGTGCGGCGATGTCCGCCTCAACGCCGGCGGAGAAGAGCGAAGCGGAGGGACAGCTCACTTACGCGTTGCGCGGACTGCTGGCGGTGGCTGAGGCCTATCCGCAGTTGCGCGCCTCGGAGCAGTTTCAGTCGCTGCAAGGCTCGCTGACCGGGCTGGAAGACGCCATTCAGAACGCGCGCCGTTATTACAACGCGGTAGTGCGGGACTTCAATACCAAGATCCAGAGTTTTCCCAGCAATATCATTGCAGGAATGTTCAACTTCCAGCAAAAGCAGTTCTTCGACATCACCGAGCCGGCGCAGCGCGAGCCTGTGGCGGTGAAGTTCTAGTGCTTACTTGCATTAGTGATGGATATTACGTAATGTGATTGGCAAAGGGGGTGCCTTTGCCAAAACCAGCACCGGTACCGGAATGTTCGCAAGAA
>Ga0209039_10002075_pt1 | contig 17544 bp, 17 predicted proteins | sample BogFormECP12_OM1_FD_188238 | JGI IMG/M metagenome (GOLD analysis project Ga0209039, IMG submission 188238) | Bog forest soil microbial communities from Calvert Island, British Columbia, Canada - ECP12_OM1 (SPAdes) (version 2) | ecosystem: Environmental > Aquatic > Freshwater > Wetlands > Bog ... | reverse complement strand
CCGGCATCTTGCCGGCTGTCCCGAGGGCGTCTCGCCCTCGGCGCGGCGGGCGAGGACGCCCGCCGGACAGCCGCCGGGACGGCGGCGCTACTCTCAGTGATTGAGGGTGCAACATGGCGCGTGAACTCGATCGGCGGGCGTTCTTGCAGTGCGCTCTGGCGTCAGGAGCGGCTCTAGGCGTCTGCGAATTTGCCTCGCTCCTGGTGCCGATCCCCGCGTGGGCGGGTCCGCAGAAGCAGGATGATTCGCGATTCACCGTCGAAGCAAAGTTCTACGAGAAACTTCCCAACAACAAGAAGATCAAGTGCAAGCTGTGTCCGCGCGAATGCGTGGTGGGAGATCGGGAACGCGGCTATTGTGGCGTGCGGGAGAATCGCGGAGGAACCTACTACACGCTGGTGCACTCGCGGGTGTGCGCCGCGCACATTGATCCCATCGAGAAGAAGCCGCTGTTCCACTACCTGCCGGGGACGCTGGCTTTCTCGTTGGCCACGGCGGGTTGCAATGTCAACTGCAAATTTTGCCAGAACTGGGACATCTCGCAGGTGCGTCCGGAGCAGGTTCCTGCCGACTACGCGCCACCGAAACTGGTTGCTGAGTTGGCCAAACAGCGCGACTGTCCGACCATTGCCTACACCTACAGCGAGCCGGTGATCTTCAGCGAATACCTGATGGATGCAGCCGATGCCGGACACGAAGCCGGAGTCCGCAGCGTGGCCGTGTCGAACGGGTACATACAAGAGGAGGCGCTGAAGACGGCGTACGGAAAGATGGACGCGGTCAAGATCGATCTGAAGGCGTTCACCGAGTCCTATTACAAGGATGTAGTCGTCGGCGAATTGAAGCCGGTACTTGACACGCTCGTCACGCTGCGAAAGATGGGCAAGTGGACCGAGATCGTCTACCTCGTGGTGCCGGCGATGAACGACGGCGATGCCGAATTCCGCGGCCTGGCACGGTGGATTAAGACAAACCTGGGCGTGGATGTGCCGGTCCATTTCACGCAATTTCATCCGCAATACCTGTTGAAGAACCTGCCCATCACGCCGGTGCCCACTCTGGAGCGTGCCAAGGCGATTGCCGACGCCGAGGGGCTGCACTACGTGTATATCGGCAATGTGCCGGGACATCCTGCGCAAAATACTTATTGCCCGAAGTGCCGCCGCATGCTGGTGGAACGCGTCGGGTTCACGGCGAGTCAGATGCTGATCCGCAAGGGCAATTGCCCATTCTGCGGGCAGCCGATCCCTGGTATTTGGCACGCATGACAGCGCGAGAGGAGGTTTCGCGTATGAATATTTCGCATATGAACATAAAGATGCGCTCCAAAGTTTATTGGCTGGCGGCTCTGCTCCTCGCGATCCTGGCGATTGCGGCGGTGCGGCACGTCCGTGCTGCCGATCCGCAAAACGTGAGACAAGCGGCTGTCGCCGGTGGCTTCTATCCGGCCGACCCAAAGACACTTGCGGCGATGATGGATGACATGTTGGCGCATGCCGCTTCGTCTCAGCCGCCGATCAACGTTCCGACCAGCGACCCGATCCTCGCCGTGGTTGCGCCTCACGCCGGTTACCAGTTCTCCGGCCCCGTCGCTGCCTACACCTACGCGGCGCTGAAAGGGCGCAGGTTTTCGCGAGTGGTCGTGATTGCGCCATCGCACTACGAGGCCTTTGATTTCACTTCCGTGTATGACGGCGATGCTTATGCGACGCCGCTGGGTGTAGTCCCGGTCGACAAGGCGTTTGCCAAGCAACTCGTGCAGATGAGTCCAACCATCAAATTCTCCAGCCAGGGGCATGTTCCCACGGCGAAAGGCGCTGAGCATGCGCTTGAGGTGGAGTTGCCGTGGTTGCAACGGGTGCTGGGCGATTTCGAACTCGTGCCCGTCGTCATGGGAGACCAGAGCTACGAAAGCAGCCGCGCGCTGGGCGTGGCTCTGGCGAAGCTAATCCAGGGCAAAGATAAAGAAACGCTGATCGTGGCCAGTTCCGATCTGTCGCACTATCACCCCTACGATGAAGCGGTGAAGATCGACCATAAAACGCTGGGCGCACTGCAGGCATGGGACTACTTCAGCATGTCGCGGAACTTCGAGGCGCGGATCTGGGAAGCCTGTGGCGGCGCGCCCATCGTAGCTGCCATGATTGCCGCCGAGCGCATGGGAGCGAACCAGGCCGTGGTTCTCAAGTACGCCAATTCAGGCGACATCACAGGCGACCACTCGCGCGTGGTCGGATACAGCGCGGACGTCTTTTTGAAAACTCCAAGCGGAAAGACAGTGGAGCCGCAATTCTCACTGACTGGCCACGAGAAAAACGAACTGCTCGCTCTGGCTCGCAAGTCGGTGGAGTACGCGGTGCGGGAGAAGAAGGCGTATGAACCAAGCGCGAGCGCCAGCGAAGTGCTGAATCAGGAGCGCGGTGCGTTCGTTACCCTGCGCAAGTCCGGAGAACTGCGGGGGTGCATCGGCTATACCTCCGCGGCGAAACCTCTCTACATGACCGTGCGGGACACGGCCACGTTCGCCGCCTTGCGCGATCCCCGATTCCAACCGGTATCCGCTTCAGAGTTGTCGCAAATCGATTATGAAGTTTCCGTGCTGTCGCCCCTTCGGCGCGTGCTGGACATTCGACAGATCAGGGTTGGCCAGCACGGTTTGCTGATGAAGAACGGCGCGTACGAGGGCATCTTGCTTCCGCAGGTGCCGGTGGACGAACGATGGGATCGACAGAGGTTCCTGGAAGAAACCTGCGCCAAAGCCGGTATGCGCTCCGGTTGCTGGAAGGATGAGAACACCGACATCTTCATGTTTACAGCGGTGGTATTCGGCGAAAAGAGGCCGCAAGCGCTTACGCCCGAGACACCTTTGCCTCCGGGTTTAACCGCGCGCCCAGGAGGGACGGCGCCAGGTTTACCGCCGCACTGAGCCATGCGGTTTTCCAAAAACCAAACACTGGGATGAGATAACTGCTCAACAAAAGCGCGCCCGCGCATCCGCCCAGCAGATCGATGGCATAGAGTGTGCCCAGCCGTGATCGACCGCTGCGGGCATTGTCATTGTCATAGTCTTCGCCATAAAGGTAGATCTCCGTTGCGATAGGAAATTGATAGCCCCCCAGCATTCCGCAGAGAGCAGCCAACGCAGGGAAGACAAACTGCGCCGCCAACCAGGTGGCCGCCAACCCGGAAATCTTCGACAGCAGGCCAACCACAAACATCAGCGCAGGGCCAGAAAGGGCGAGCAGGAACTGGATCGCTGTCATGGTGCGGTAGGGCGGGCGTTCGCTGGAACGAATGCGGCGGATACCCAGCCAGCTTCCGAAGGCAATGCCCGCCATGCCCATGGCGATGAGGATTGCGAGCTGATGGTAAACGTAGCCGTAGACGGACTGGAATGCGAGCAGCAGGAAAATCTGCAGAGCCATCAGCGTAAATCCGGTCGCAGCCATGCAGCACGCCGCGGCAGAACGGGCGCGTCTCTCGCGAGGCGGCACAAACGCCACAAGAACCGCCACCAACAATAAGACAACCAGGACCGCATCGATGACCTCGGTGAACGCGATGTGCGCAGCGGCCCGGAACCAGCGGGAATAGCCCAACTTGAACTGCGTGCTCCACAGCACAACGTCGAAGTAATAGGCGATCGGCTCGAAATCGCGATTGACGGGCGTCGAAGCCAGCGGTCGCAGTTGCTCGCGAACCTGCTCCATGCGATCGGGCATCATGCGGAAGGGGATGAAGTATTCCCGAACATACTGTGTCTTCAGATTCCGCTCCTGCAATCTTGCAATCAGCGTTTGGGGATTGTCGGTCAGAACATCGGGTCGCGTAGCGGCGAAGAAGTGAATCGTTTCGCCTGGGATGGCGACAACGTACGGGAAGACTTCCAGCAGGGTGTGGTGGATGCAGCGCAGGAATTCCGCCAGGTCGGGGCTGATGTAATCCTCCGACGAGCGTAGTTGCAAGGCGAGCAGTCCGCCGGGCGCGAGGTGATCGCGAGCGGAACGAAAGAACTCGGCGGTATAGAACCGGTTCAATTGCGCGGTCTGCGGGTCGGGCACATTAAGAATGATCACGTCGAATGTGCCGCCAGCCGTCTTGAGATAGTGCCGGAGATAGTTCCGAAGATAGTACCGGCCATCCGCGTAGTGCACGTGCACCCGAGGATCCGAGACAACCGGAGCGGACTGCACGGGGAAGAACTGCCGCGCCATGTCGATGAGCGCGGGATCCAGCTCAACATAGTCGATGCGCTCGACAGTGGGATGCTTCAAAGCCTGCGCGATGCTGCCGTTCACGCCACCGCCGATCAGCAGAACTTGCCTCGGCGCCGGGTGCTCGAGCAGCGCGTAGTGAACCGCCTCTTCGGCGGCGTTCTCGTCCGGCGCGTTGGCCAGGATCACGCCGTTGTCATAAATGCTGCGGATATTGCCGGTTCCCGCGTTGCCGGTTTCGATGACCGCCAGGTTGCCATAAATCGAGTCGCGGGATCCCACCAGGCGGAATCCCTGCCACAGGCGCGCCTGCGCGGACCTGTCGAACGACGGTGCAACATATATAAGGAGAACGATTGCAAGAAGAACAACCGCGAAAAGCGCCGCTGCCGCCGTCACGGCCCCAAGCTGCCTACGGCTCATTCGGAACAGCAAGACGGCTGCCATACATAGGTTCAGAAGGGCGACGACGGTCGCGATCTGAAAGGACCCAAGAAAGCGTAGCAACACAATGCTGGCCAGGATCCCTCCGAAGGCGGAGCCAGCGGCTTCCAACAAGTAAGCCGAGCTGGTAGCGACGCGAGCAGAGACGGCGCGCTCCTGTTGGTACATCCGAGTCGCAACCACGAAAAGCGCCCCTGAGACAACGCAAAACAGGCTCAGACATGCCAGAGATGTGAGCAGCATGGGCACCGGACCAACCAGTTCGCCCGGCACGGTCTGAAAAAAAGATCTGGAGGCGCGCAAGGCCCAGATCGTCGGCAGCAGGCTGACGGCGAGCAGGCATTCGAGCGCGGCGACCGCGCGGCGAGCGTCGTTTCCACCCAGCGCAAAACGGCTGCTCAGGCTGCTGCCGGCGGCGGTCCAGAAGAGCCAGGTGGCGAACATAATTCCCAGCGAAATCTCGTTGCCGTTGAAGACGACGATGAGCTCCCGCATGAGAACGATCTGCCCGATGACCGCGCTGAATCCGATCAGCGTCAGAGCCGCCCTTACGGCAGGCGTCGATTGTTTCGCACACGGCATTGTGACGGACTGCATAGGTCTGCCACCAAAACGAGATTAGAATTTAGTTGTCGGGCAAAAGCAAAGAGGTCAAAGCAATATGCCGTCGACCGAGGGCGCAATTTTCAACCGCCGTGAAGCGCTAATCAAACTGCTTCGCCTGGGAGGAGTCGCTGCCGGAACCGCAGGCCTCGGATATTGGCTGAGCGAACGCAGCGAACGGCCTGTGCACGCGCTGGCGATGAATGCAAAGCGCAGTCATACTGTAGCGGCTGACGCGGCTTTGCCCGAGATGGCGGTCATCCAGGGAGACGATCCCGAAGAACTGGCGCGGACTGCCCTCGAAGAACTGGGCGGCATCCATCGCTTCGTCTCCCGCGCCGACATCGTGCTGGTGAAGCCGAACATCGGCTGGGACCGCACTCCAGAACAGGCGGCCAACACCAATCCGAGGATCGTCGCAGAGATCGTCCGGCAGTGCTGGAACGCAGGGGCGAAGCGGGTCATCGTGACGGACGTGAGCTGTAACGACCCGCGCCGGTGTTTTCAGAGGTCGGGCATTGCCGAGGCAGCGCGGCGCGAAGGCGCCGAAGTAATCCTGCCCGAGCCCGCCCGATTCAAAGATGTGGACTTGCAGGGAGAGGTTCTGCGGGACTGGCCGGTTTTCGATCCCTTCCTGAATGCCGACAAAATCATCAACGTCCCGATCGCCAAACACCACAGCCTGACCGGCACGACTCTGGGGATGAAGAACTGGTACGGCATCCTGGGTGGGCCGCGCCATCAGTTGCACCAGAAGATCCACGAAAGCCTGGTGGACCTCGCTGATTTCATTCGTCCGACTCTTACTATCATCGATTGCTATCGCGTGCTCATCCGCAACGGCCCCACGGGAGGCAGCCTTGACGATGTCCTGCTCAAGAAGACGCTGGTGGCCGGAACCGATCCGGTGGCGCTGGACGCTTATGTGGCGAAGGCCTACTGGAATTTGGAAGTTTCCTCTCTGCCCTATTTGAAAATGGCGTCCCAGCGCGGTTTGGGAACCTATGAGTTTGGGAAGATCCGCACACGCGTAAGAAGCGTGGCATGAGAAAGGAAGGTGGAGCGTTATGAACTCCCGACTAATAAACTACGCACCTCTGCGAGTGAACTGGAAGATCCTGCTAATTTTCGCGGGGCTGTTACTCTCCACAGGATTCCTGGCCGCACAGGCCAGTTTTTCAGCCGGCCCCCTTCTGCTGCACCAGGTGAGGACAATCTATGTGGCTCCGTCCTCGGATGATTTTGTGCTCCTGGTCAAGGCTCGTCTCGAAAAATGGTCAACGGTCGGGATCGCTTCAAAGCCGGAAGACGCTGACGCGATTCTCACTTGTCAAACGGAGAGCACAATTGTGCCCGCCAAGGTGGTGGTACGGCGGACGATTGCGGAAGTGACCCTTGTGGACCGTCGCTCTCAGAAACCCATTTGGAAGACCGCAAAATCCGGGGCCTTTGATAGAAACACATTGGCGGATGACATTATGGAGCAGCTCAAGCAGGACTGGAGAAAATCGGCCAGTGCGTATTGAGGCTTGCCGACCGCGCCTGTGGCAACACGTGGCATCATTTACTCCCGGAGGGAAGAGTTATGATTTTGGATTTTCCGGTACACTTCGACGAAGTTCATGCCATCACGTGCAAGGCAGTGCTACAGATCCCCAACCAGCATCGAGATTTTCGCCCCGCTTCTGAGATGATGACCGCATTTGACTTGGTCTTCCACATGTTTTCGCAAGAAAAGGTAATGTTGGGTGCAGGTACAAGCGGGACATTAGCGTTGGACGACTTTCGGCAGGTAGAAAGCGACAAGAATTCGCTGCAAACGATAGAAGATTTGACCCGCTACGGTGAAGAAGTACATAGAGCTACTGCACAGTGGACAAGATCGGCTTCAAAAGAGGAGCTGACAAAGACAGTGCGAACGTTCATCGGTCCCAGCACTCCGGAGAAGCTCTTGCTTTCGGCGCTTGAGCACATTGTCCATCACCGTGGCCAGTTGTATGTGTATCTGCGTCTGATGGGAATTGAGCCTGTATTTGTCTGGAGCGGCGAGCCGATTTCTGTAGCACGTCGGAAGTTGGGAAAGGCCCTTTGAATCGTTGTAAAGAAGGGTCCCAACGTGACTTTTTGTCGGGTCTTCCTTGAAGACGCCCGGATTTCAATCGATGAGTGCAGAGCCACGACTGCCCTTGATGAAGCGCCGCACAAGAACGGAGGGAGCTTATGAACCTCTATGAAGTCGCTTTGCACGGCACCGACAGCATCTACCTGCTGGCGTCCACAAAATACCGCGCCCTGGAACTGGCGGGCGATTACCCGGCCGCCCCTAGACAACGGTTGGTTCCTGAATTTCTAATTCTGGATGCTCGCCAGTGGTTCACTTACTCGGAGTGAGCGTGCCCTTACTTATTTCAGCGGGTGAAGGATGAAGCGTGAACATTTCATCAAGGTAGTCGAGGAGGCACTCGACTCGCTCCCACAAGAATTTCGCAGTCACATTCGTAATGTTGCTGTTCTGGTAGAGGATATGCCGCCGAACCAGCCATCACCGCGGTCGCGGCAGAGGCGACTCGTTCTGGGCGTCTTCCATGGTGTGCCCACGACCAAGAAGAGCATCTTTGACCTACCGTCAGGACCCGATCACATCGTGCTTTATCAGAAGAATATTGAAGCGGTCTGCTCCGGTGAGGCCGAAGTCCGCGAACAAATCCGCCTGACGGTCATCCATGAACTGGGCCACTATTTCGGGCTGGATGAGAACCAGCTGAGGGATGTTTAGCTAAGAAATGGCTGGACTAGACTCCGTGGTAACAATCGGAAACAATCGATGAATAGAATGACGGGAAGTTGAAAGTTGCGTGGCTTGTCTCTCGTAGTGGTGCAGTGTACAACCTCGCTTTGGCATCAGGTTTGTGTCAAGCTGTGGGTATGGCAAAGAAACGCACCAAAGCCGACAGATTACAGCGGCAGACTGAACAACTGGAAAAAAGGGTAGATCGCCATCCAGACGAGATCAAGGAAAAGAAAACTGCCCGCGAGGAAGTGAACCAAGCCGCTGCCCAGACCGCGAGAGAAGTGACAGAAGGCCGTTAATTTGGCTGTTGTTCTCCCATGCTCACAGTTTCCTCCACTGACCGCGTCTTTATTCTTGCCGGAGCAGGAGTAAGTGCGGAAAGCGGCATTCCAACTTTCCGTGGTGTGGGTGGCCTCTGGCGAAATTACCGGATCGAGGAGGTCGCTTCGCCCGAAGCTTGGAACCGTGATCCGCGACTGGTGTGGGAGTTCTATTCCATGCGTCGGCGTGTTGCTTCGGCAGCCAAACCGAATCCAGCTCACTTCGCCCTGGCGAAACTTGAAAACACGCTGCAAGAGCGCCTTTTCGCCTGCACCCAAAACGTGGACAACCTTCACGAGCAGGCAGGCTCTAGAAACGTCGTTCACATGCACGGAGAGCTGTTCAAGAGCCGTTGCGGCACTTGCAGCCGCCCTCCTTTTGACGACACGAATCTCTACGAGCCACCAGCCGAAGTCCCCCGCTGCCAATGCGGCGGCCGGATTCGCCCGCACATCTGCTGGTTTGGCGAAGTCCCGTTCGAATTGCATCGAATTTATCGCGCACTCGGTCAATGCACTCTCTTTGTGGCGATAGGAACGTCAGGCGTGGTCGAGCCCGCGGCCAGCTTGGTTGCTCATGTCAATGGTCGTGCGCGGACAATCTACGTCGGGCCGGAGAATCCTGCGAACGCATCCTCGTTCACGGAATGTTATTTGGGCAAAGCAGGGGAGGTTCTGCCTGACTTGTTCGGTGCCTTGTGATGGGTTCCAGCTCCTCCTCGGTGCCTGCGCACCGGCCTCTGCGGTTAATCACAGACAGAATGGTTTGAACCGGCTACTGTGAACAGCTGCGCATCTGTCTCTTCCGCTCTTTCAGGCGATGCACGTGCGATCCGCATACGATCCATGCACGACGGCCGTCGCGCCGTATAAGAGGAGGATTCTATGCCCCTCGATTCTCTGGAACTTCGTACGTCTCTCCAAGTCTTAGGACATGCTTGAGGTGACGGCCGGGGATGGGTCTGCGGGATCGTTGCCCCCAGTGCTGGTTTTTATGGTAGAGTCGGCAACGCAATGGAGGTTGATATGGGACTATTGGCGAAGTCTCGATTCGAGGAACCGCATTCCCTAATCAGCGCCGAGTTGTTGGAGACGCTCCTGGCGGATTACCCGACACGCGACTTTCAGCTTCGGTTGTGGGACGGCACTACTTGGGGAATGGAAAAACAGCCGCGCTTCACACTGGTTCTCAAGCATCCGGAGGCACTGCGCGCGATGTTTCTCTCGCCCAGCGAACTCAAGCTGGGAGAAGCCTATATTTACGACGACTTCAACATTGAGGGAGACATCGAAGCCGCCTTCGACTTGGCACACTACCTGCTCGGTCAGGGGCGTTGCTTGGGGGGAGGTTTTGATCTTAAAGAGCGGCTGCAGAAATGGTCCGCGAACGATCCGCGACGAGCAGGCCCCCACCCCATTGAGTTGTGGGGTCCAGTTCATTCCAAGGATCGGGACCAACAAGCCGTCACCTATCACTACGATCTTCCAGCTGAGTTCTACGCGCTCTGGCTGGATCAGCGCATGGTCTACTCGTGCGCTTACTTCGCCACCCCGGAAGAGGATCTGGATTCGGCACAGCAGCGCAAGCTGGATTACATCTGCAAGAAACTGCGGCTCCGTCGCGGCGAGCGTCTCCTGGATATTGGCTGCGGTTGGGGCGGATTGATCATGTACGCAGCCACTAACTATGGCGTGCAAGCCGTAGGGCTCACGCTCAGTGTGCCGCAGGCGGAGATGGCGCGACAACGCCTGCGCGGAGCAGGCCTGAACGATCGATGCCGCGTGGAGGTTTCAGACTACCGTGACATTGACCATGGCCAGCAGTACGACAAAATTGTCAGCGTGGGCATGTTTGAGCACGTCGGCGAAGCGCTCCTGCCGGAATACTTCAACCGAGCGTACGAGCTCTTGCGACCGGGTGGGGTGTTTCTCAACCATGGGATTGGCTATTCCGCCACCTACCGCCGGGAGGGCCCGTCCTTTAGTGACCAGTATGTGTTTCCGGATGCCGAGCTCGTCCCGATCAGCACCACGCTTCGAGCAGCTGAAGTGAGCGGGTTTGAGGTCCGGGATCTAGAAAGCCTGCGCGAGCACTATGCCTTGACACTTCACCAATGGGTACAGCGACTGGAGGCCCATGCAGAAGAGGCGCGCAGGATCACGGATGATAAAACTTACCGGATATGGCGCCTCTACATGGCCGGCTCTGCTCACGGATTCCGTACTGGTCGCCTGAACGTGTACCAGACGCTACTCGCCAAGCCACGGCACGGCGACAGTGGTTTGCCGCTGACGCGGGAAGACTGGTATCGCGTCTGAGACACAATCGATCCGACAGACGATTCGTGGAGCCTATCACGGTACCAGGTTCGCCGCGTCACAGCAGTGATTGACGAGGGTCACTGCGGACCGACGAGGACAGGAGTATGGTCAGAATGGATTTGTTTACTCCGTCGCTGCGCTGTCTGCGGCTGCGACAGCAGGAGGGGACAAAACCATGCGCGATCCGCCCTCCTACGAGCAACTCAACACGAATTTCGACTGGGCGATCGCTGAGCGCGAGCTAGGCTATCGGCCGGGCGATGTGATCAACATCGGTTGGATGTGCAGCGACCGCCTGTGCCAACTGGGCCTGGCACAGAAGCCGGCGCTGCTCTGGGAAGACTATCAGGGCAACCAGAAGCGCTTCACGTATAACGATCTTCGTGTCTGCTCCAACACTATCGCCCATTTCCTGGCCAGCCTCGGAATTCTCCCCGGCGAGCGGGTGTGCCTCTTTCTGGATCGGGTACCCGAGCTGTACATCGGATTTCTGGGCATTCTGAAGATGGGCGCGGTGGCCCAGCCACTGTTTTCGGCTTTTGGAGACGAATCTCTGTGTGTCCGGCTCAAAGACGCTGGGACGTCGGCGATCATTACGCAGAAGAAACATCTCAATAAGGTCCGCAAGATCCGGGAGCAACTCCCCAACTTGCGGCTCTGCATCGTGGTGGATGCGCCCCAGGCGTCTTTACAGCAACGCGAGACGGCCTTTGCGATGGAACAAGCGTCGCCCGTCGAGCACTTCCCAATCTACCCGACGAAGGCGGAATCTCCCTCGGTTTTGCACTACACCTCTGGCACCACGGGTCAGCCCAAGGGTGCGGAGCACGTCCACTACTCGATCACTTCGCAATATCTCACCGCGAAATGGGTGCTCGATCTTCAGCCTGACGACATCTATTGGTGCAATGCCGACCCGGGCTGGGTGACCGGCACTTCCTACGGCATCATCGGTCCCTGGGCGAACGGGATTACACAAGCAGTTCTGGACTCCGGTTTCAGCGCAGAGAAATGGTACGAGTTCATCGAGAAGTACCGCGTTACGGTCTGGTATTCGGCGCCGACTGCCATCCGCCTGCTCATGAAGGAGGGAGCGGAAATCATCCGCAAGCATGATCTCTCCAGCTTGCGCCATCTGGCCAGCGTGGGCGAACCGCTGAACCCCGAGGCCGTGATCTGGTCGAGAGAAGTCTTCGGGAAGCCGTTCCACGACACGTTCTGGCAAACCGAAACTGGCTGCATCGTGATTGCCAACTTTCCCGGGATGGAAATCAAGCCTGGGTCGATGGGCAAACCGTTTCCTGGAATCACCGCAACGGTGCTGGATCCGAAGACCTACGAACCGGTGAATCGGATCGCTGCGGCAGGTCTGATTGCGCTGCGCCCAGGCTGGCCGTCGCAGATTCGCGGCTATTGGAACAATGCCGCCGGATACCAGGCCAAATTCAGGAATGGATGGTACCTGTGTGGCGACCGCGCCTCCATCGACGCGGATGGCTATTTCTGGTTCATGGGGCGCGATGACGACGTCATCAACACCGGCGGGCACCTGGTCGGCCCCTTCGAAGTCGAATCGGCTCTGCTGGGATGCCCGGCCGTCGCCGAGTCTGCCGCCGTCGCTAAACCTGACCCCGTCAACATGGAAGTTGTGAAAGCGTACGTGACCGTAAAGCGAGGTTTTCAACCATCCGATGACCTTGAACTGGAAATCATGAACCATATTCGCAAGCGGCTGTCGCCGCTGGCCATGCCCCAGGAAATCGAGTTCGTCGACTCATTGCCCAAGACGCGCAGCGGCAAAATCGTGCGCCGCATCCTGCGCTGCAAGGAGTTCCATGAGCCCGTGGGCGATCTTTCCACCATCATGGACGATTAAACAGAGGCTAACTATGGACGAAATCACCCAAGCAGTTCGCGATTACATCATGCGGGAATACCTCGAAGAAGGAGACGAGCGAACCATCACCGAGACCACGCCACTGATTTCGGGTGGCATTGTGGATTCATTTTCCATGGTGTCTCTGCTTCGGTTTCTGGAGAAAAAGTACGCCATTGACATTCCCGACGAATGCGCCACTCCCGATGCTTTCGACACCGTCGAGCGCATCGCGGGGCTGGTGCGGCGTTTCCAGAAGGCTGAAGTCGTCAAGGGCTAGATCGTGCCCGCCGCCGGACATAGTTCGGGATCCCGTCCGGCTTGGGCACCTACTGAATGAAATCCTATTATGCGAGGCGCGTCATGGCTTTTGCCGATACAGTTCGCCACCGCTATCAGACCGATCTCCAGGGAATCAAAGCCGCGGGCCTGTTCAAAGAGGAGCGGTATATCCACTCGCCGCAGTCGTCGGAAATTGAGGTGGAGTTCCCGGTTGGCTCAGCAATCAAGAAGTGCATCAATATTTGCGCCAACAACTACCTCGGACTCTCCAGCCATCCCGAGGTCATCGCCGCGGCGCATGCAGGATTGGACGCGCGCGGCTACGGCATGTCCTCGGTGCGTTTCATCTGTGGTACGCAGGACATCCATCGCGAGTTGGAGAATCGCCTGACCGCGTTCCTCGGCACCGAAGATACCCTGCTATTCCCCTCCTGCATGGACGCGAATGCCGGAATCTTCGAGGCCTGCCTGAATGAGCAGGATGTAATGATCGCCGACCGGCTCGTTCATGCCTCGATTGTGGATGGAATGCGCCTGTGCAAGGCGATGCAGGACACTTACAAGCACTCCGACATGGGGCACCTGGAGGAAAAGCTGCAAGAACATCAGGACAAGCGGTCCCGCATGGTGATCACGGACGGCGTGTTCTCGATGGACGGCGACACCGTCAAGCTGGCCGACATCGTCGCGCTGGCCGAGAAATACAACGCCATGGTGTTCGTGGATGACTCGCACGCCACCGGCTTCATGGGCAAAACCGGACGCGGGACGCACGAGCACTGCGGCGTGTTCGGCAAGATCGATGTGATTACTACGACGCTGGGAAAGGCGCTGGGGGGCGCTTCCGGAGGGTGCGTCAGCGGGCGCCGCGAACTGGTGGAGATGTGCCGCCAGCGCGCGCGTCCTTATCTGTTTTCCAACGCCGTGGCGCCGGTGATCGTGGCGGGTGCGCTCAAGGTGCTGGATCTGATCAGCGCCTCAACCGATCGTCGCGACAAGCTGGAGTGGAACGCCAGGTACTGGCGCGGCTTGCTCAAAGAGGCTGGTTTCGACCTGAAGGAAGGAGATACGCCGATTGTGCCAGTCATGCTCTACGATGCCAAACTGGCGCAAGACTTTGCCCGCGATCTCTTTGACGAGGGCGTTTACGCAATTGGATTCTTCTTCCCGGTCGTGCCCAAGGGGCAGGCCCGCATTCGGACGCAACTGTCGGCAGCTCACGAGAAACATCATTTGGACGCCGCCCTCGAAGCGTTCAAGAAAGTAGGAAAGAAACACGGCATTTTAGGTTTGGGAAAAAAGGAACTCATGGCGAGAGCCGTTGCGTAATCGGCGGATCATCCTCTGATCAGAGCAGCCCAGCAGCCTTGCCGAGTCTATTTGGCAGTCAGCTCCGTGACGATTTCAGGAGGAAACGGAGGTCGCATGCTCTGTGCCGAGCTTGAGGAACTGGAAGCGGAATTCGACGACATTCTCACCGCGCTCGAGAATCCGCACCTCAGCGAGCCGGAAAGACGCTCCCTGCAGATCGCGTATTCCCGGCTGAGTCGCACAATCAAGGATCATCAGGAGCATGGTCACGAGGGTGGCCCGTGCTTCGAAGAATAGAACGCCTCATGCGAGTGAGAAGTCCTTTATCACGGCCCAGCATTCTTGAACAACGCTTGAGACGGGATGCCCTGTCGCTCGCCATCGGCGCAATCGGCATGCAGCAGTGCGCGCTCTCAGGCGAGTTTCCTGAGCCGAGTAATACCGCGGACGACCTCCATCAGCGAGGGAGTGAGGCTCAAGTCGCTCTCCACCTGCAAAGGAGTTCATGACTGTGAGGGCCGAATGTCTCAAATGCGGAAGGACATCTTTACTGGCGGCTGGGTAGTTGTGGCTGAGACCGACACGGTGCGCCCCTCAGATTTTCACTTCGAGAGATTCACGAGGGAAACGACGTTCTGTCCATTTTGCGAAACCAACGAGGCTGCTACACCACCGGAGGTCTTTGCTATCCGTAGTCCGGGCTCGTTCTCCAACGGGCCAGGGTGGTCGGTGCGGGTCGTCCCGAATGCCAATCCGCGATTGAGGATCGAGGGCGAATTGGGACGACGCGCCGAAGGGTTCCACGATCTGATGAACGGCGTGGGTGCACACGAGATCATCGTGGAAACCCCCCGACACGACCGTAGCCTGCACGAACTCGAAATTGACCAAGTCTCTGACGTTATCAGAGCTTACGTGGCTCGCATCATCGACTTGGAGGGGGATACGCGGATGCGCTACGTGCTGATCTTCAAGAATCACGGCGAAGGAGCCGGCGCGCACACCATCAGTCATTCAATCTCGCAATTGATGGCCCTGTCGGTAACGCCGCGCTCCGTCAAGACAAAGCTTATGGTCGCTCGCGACTACTTTGCCTCGAAGGAAAGGTGCCTCTACTGCGATGTGCTCCAACAAGAACTGAGGGACCGCCGGCGGGTGATCGCTGAGAATGATGATTTTGTGACCCTTGCTCCATTTGCTTCGCGCTTTCCGTTCGAGCTGGGGGTGTTCCCGAAATCTCACAGCAGTGCGTTCAGCCGGATCAGCCCACCACAAATCAAAAACTTGGCGACTATCTTGCGTGATGTCCTGCAGAGGCTGGATCATGCCGTAGGCGGGCCACCCTACAACTTATCGCTGCAAGATCGACCCTTTCTGCGGCGGAGAGAAGGGTATTGGAACACCATCGAAGACGACTTCCACTGGCACCTGCAAATCCTGCCGCAGATCGTTCGCGTGACCGGGTTCGAGTGGGCGTCTTGGTTCTTCTACAACCCGGTGCCGCCGGAAATTGCCGCTCGATGTCTCTCACCGGTTCCGTAAACGGCCTTGAGATCGCTCAATAACTTGAAGGCTCACTCCCGTCTGTGGGCGATCTTTCAGAGGGAAGTGAGCCCGGCGCGAATGCTGGCTCTATGCGGCGACTGTCTTCGCCTTTGCTTGAGTCACCTCTGACTCTGCTCGCAGCCAGTCCTCCAGGTCATGCCCGTCTTCTTTCCCGCGTTGTTCGTAGAGTTCGTAGGCACGACGACGAATTTCCTCTTGAAGGTCACTGGTAGATCCGGTTGTCTGCTTGGTTGTGTTTAAGAGATTGGGTGCTGCGGGTGCGAACTTCATGGTGATGCCACTCCTTTGTTGGCAACGAGCAATGATTGACGGCCTGTGTTGACGCGTCCTCGCCACTTCAGCTACGCGGCTTGAACCCTCGCCAACAGCCAGTTTGTGGGCACGCCCTGAAAAATCAGCTCATCTTCAGGGACGGTAAAGTTGATTCCGCAGCGCGGGCAGGTGAACTCCCGCGGTTCGGCATGGTCGCGTCCGGTTCGGTCTGTTCGCCCGTAGGCAACCACTAATTCGCCGCACCCGGGTGTGGGACAACTCGACCCGGCCGCAACTCTGTCATCATGGTCATCCCAGTCATCTGGCATGGTGTCTTCTTTCACCGGCCGAATCAGCCGACAAATCCGACCAGTAATATTCCGGTGTCTTGGGATTGGACCATCTGAGAGCTGGGTCAGTTTCCAGTCGAAAGAGCATCCCCTCTTCCAGATAACGAAAGGAGATGGAACACGAAGGATTGGTGCATTTGCCGAGCATTTCAGAACCTCCAACGTGCTCGGATGCCTGCGAATATGTTCCTTCGCATTGTTACGGCTTGCTGTAACGCACGTCACTCATCAACGTGACGGGGGGGCCTAGCCCTCGCGCATTCATTTAAACTCCTGAACTCCGGAGGACGGATGCGTCCAAGCTCTGCTTGGGCGGGGGTGCTGATCGAGTGGCCGCACTTGCGCTGTCGGAAAGATTCCCGCACGCGCGTTTTGCGTTGCCTTCGAGGAACTCTGACGTATCGAGAGAAGGCCTTTGCGAGGTTCATGGTGGCTCATGCGGCTACTCGTCGCTTTTGGTCGCTAACGGCGAGAACGCGAAGGTGGTACAAGAACTGATGCGGCATGCCAGCAGTCGGTTCACGCTCGATGTTTACTCGCAGGCACGGAAGGGTGCGAACAGACACGCTCAACAACGGGTCGTCCAGATGATCCTCCCCGAGAGGTTCGACGATGCGGTGCCAGCGATTTCTCTGGGAAGGTGCGCCAACCGACGCCGAGTAGTCCGCATCCTTGAATTATGGGGTTGCGCAGTGGGAATGAGAATCTGTGACGGGATTGACCTGAAAAGCGAGAACTTAGGCCATGAATGGAGCGTAACCTAGGACTTATCCCCAATGTGATCGGCTGAACTTAGGTCTGACACGCAGACGGCGCTCTCTCCCGGCGACAAACTCGGTCCGTATGAAACTGTTGCGCCTACTGCGGGGGCGCGATGCGCCCCCGCGAGCCAGGAAAAGCGACAAGTTCGGTTTAGCCGATCCAAACAACAGCAACAGCACGAAGTTGACAGCTCTCTTTTCCGCCGAGCTCAGGCAAGGTCGTAGCGATCAAGGTTCATCACTTTGTTCCACGCAGCCGCGAAGTCCTTCACAAACGCCCCCTTCGCGTCGTTACATCCATAGACTTCCGCGATTGCCCGCAGCTGCGAGTTCGAACCGAACACAAGGTCGAAACGCGTGCCGGTCCACTTGATTTTGCCCGTCGCGCGATCGCGCCCCTCATACACGCCTTCGGATGTAGAGGAGGGCTCCCACTTCGTATTCATGTCGAG
>Ga0209039_10002073_pt1 | contig 17586 bp, 21 predicted proteins | sample BogFormECP12_OM1_FD_188238 | JGI IMG/M metagenome (GOLD analysis project Ga0209039, IMG submission 188238) | Bog forest soil microbial communities from Calvert Island, British Columbia, Canada - ECP12_OM1 (SPAdes) (version 2) | ecosystem: Environmental > Aquatic > Freshwater > Wetlands > Bog ... | reverse complement strand
CCGACCCCTCCACGATGACAGGATCTCGAATCAGTGACTTCCTTCATCGCGCAATCTTCCTAATGAAGGAGAACACGCCATGACAGACAACATTACGAAAATCGAAAAGGTGCTCTACACCGCCAAAGCACATACCACTGGCGGCCGCGACGGCGGAGCATCCCGAACTTCCGACGGACGGCTAGACGTTAAGCTGTCGGTCCCTGGCACTTCCGGGACTGGTACCAATCCCGAGCAATTGTTCGCCGTCGGTTGGTCGGCTTGCTTCTTATCGGCGATCAAGATCGTGGCTGCCAGAAAGAAAGTGAAGCTACCGCCTGATCTCGCCATTGACACCGAAGTCGACTTGGGCACAACTGGCGGCGGTTACTTGCTGCAGGCTCGCCTCAACGTCAGCTTGCCAGGAATCGAGCGTGAGGTCGCCCAGGAATTGGTGGACGGCGCACAGCTGGAGTGTCCGTATTCCAAAGCTACACACGGCAACATCAACGTTGTCACTAACCTGGTCGACACGAAAGCTGTCACGCAAGTGGCGTGATCGCCCGTGGAGAAAAATTGTTTCCGATGTGGAGAGAGCCATGTTCGCCGGAATCAAACACAGTCGCTGCCGCTTTCTGGGCACTGCGGTCGTGATTATGGTCGCCGCCCAGTTAAGCCTGATCGGCTCTGCGAGAGCACGGTCCAGCAGGACGGCTGATTTGCGAGGGATCAAGATGCGACAGTTAGTGCCCGCTGCGGTTCAATTGCCCATTGAGGGTCAATTACCTTCTCTCGGTCGGGCAACCGGGTGGCTGAATTCGCAGCCACTCACCGCAACGGGTCTGCGCGGGAAAGTGGTGCTGATCGACTTCTGGACATATTCCTGCATCAATTGGCGGCGCACCCTCCCCCTATATCCGCGCGTGGGCTGAGAAATATAAGCATCAGGGGTTGGTCGTGATCGGCGTGCACTCGCCTGAGTTCGGCTTCGAGAAAAACATTGATAACGTGCGCCAGGCCGCGAAAGAGATGGGCATCGATTATCCGATCGCCGTCGATAGCGATCATGCGATCTGGCGTGCTTTCAAAAACGAATATTGGCCGGCCCTCTATTTCGCCGATGCTCAGGGACGTATACGACATCATCAATTCGGCGAAGGCGAGTACGAACAATCGGAATTGGTGATCAAGCAGTTGCTTTCAGAGGCTGGAGCCGCTGACATCGGTCAGGGACTGGTCTCGGTTGATGCTCAGGAACGATCTGGCCTCCGTATAATCAATGCCGGGCTATACAGCTTACTGATTGACCGTTACGGAGCACCATGAGCAAACCGCCTGCGAATGTGCTTGAGCTGCCCATGGAGCAGCGTGCCGAGATGGCGCTAAAGGCGGCCGTCGAGGAAATTGTCATCGAACACGCCCGCACCGGTGCGCCCTTCTACATCTGGCGTGATGGCAAAGTGATCGCCATGCCAAAAGAAGAGCTGGCGGCGGAAGCCGCGCGTCTGCAGAAGGAATAGCACCGAAGCCCAGGCGCGTCGTCCGGGTCTCATTACGCCCAAATGCGCAAGATGTTCAGGGCCATGGGCAAGCCCAGCTTCGCCCGCTGAATCGCCAACATGAAAATGCCGGGGATGTAGAAGCCGACAGTGTCACACGGCATTACTGGCCGGCGCCTGAGCGATTCACGCGCACTCCACGACGAAGTGTGCCCGGTGACAACAGACATTCGACGTGAATAAACTTTGCAACCGTCGCATAGGCCCAGTGCATCAGTTGTATTCGAAAGCGGTTCCCACCCCGGGTAGGCCCTACCCCTGGCGATGTAAAGCAATTCAATCAGGACGGCACACGTCCTGTGGAACGCTCGACCATTTATGTCACGACGCAAGGCTGATCCACGTAAGTACGGCCCGTCGATCGACCACTCGAAGCCGGAAGACCATCTCCGGGTTGTGCCGGACCCCCAGTTTCACAGTATCGACGCCTGTCATTTGGGTGGATCCCATGGAGAAAGAACATGGCAAATCTAAAATTTACAAGCTCGAAAAGCACGTCTCTGCTATCGGTAGCAGCCATCGTGTTGTATGCCATGACTGCTATGGCACAAAACCCGACGGACACTTGTCGACTCACCCGGGTGATCCCGCTCGCCGGCGCCTCTGAGCCACCCGCGAATATCTTCATCGATCCTCCGCTGCCCGAACCGCTCGCCTCGCGGGGCGTGGTGATTATCCAATATTGTGCTCAGAACCTGCACATTGCGCCGGTGTTCGGCCCAGACGCCCTGACTGTCTCGCCGCGCATCGGACACGTTCATGTGAGACTCGACGATGCCTCGTGGGTGTGGGCAGATGCGAGTGGAAACCCAATCATCCTGCAGGGTCTTGCCCCAGGCCCCCACAAATTGACCCTTGAATTGGTCAACGCGAACCATCAGCCCATCGACAAAGGCTCGATCACATTTGCCATGCCAGAAAACAACGCATCCGAAAAGCGTCCCTGATGCGCGGACGGAGCACGAGTAACCCATAGGTTAAATAAGCATATTGAAAGGAACACGTATGAAACGCATCGCCTTCTTGCTGGTCGCAGTTGCCGCGGTGGCCGCCGTTGTCGCCTCTTCGGCTCGCGCATTTCGACATGCCGATGACGAGGCCGGCCCCATCTTCGGAGTCAAAGTTCCCCCCGGATATCGCGACTGGAAGTTGATCTCCGTGGCCCACGAGGCCGGCGATCTCAACGATTTTCGCGCCGTCCTGGGCAACGATACAGCCATCAAGGCCTATCGGGACGCGACGCTGCCGTTCCCGGACGGCACCATCATTGTCCGCCTGGCCTGGGCTTACACTCCGTCTGCTGAAAACAACAAAGTCTTTGGCCGCGACCAGTCTTTCGTTGCCGGGGCTCCCATTAACATCCAGTTGATGGTCAAGGACTCAACCAAATACGCCTCGACGGGCGGCTGGGGCTTCGGTCAATTCAAAGACGGCAAATCTGCCGACGAGGCGTTGCTCAAAACTTGTTTCCCCTGCCACGAGCCTGCCAAAGCTCACGACTTTGTATTCACCCATTACGCACCTTAATACCGAGACCAAATTATTAATAGGTCGCGTGGTCTGTGGATCAGCCAGCGCGCATCAACAATACTCAATGAGTCATAGGAGGATTCATGGCAACGACAACAGTGTCAGTAGCAACCATGAGAGTGGCGCAAGTTCCCAGTCCGGGAGCGGATTTCCAGATCGTCGAGCGCGAGATTCCTAAGCCGGACGCAGGACACGTGCGGATCAAGGTGTTGGCTTGTGGTGTTTGCCACAGTGACGTGCTCACCAAAGAAGGCTTGTGGCCTGGAATTCAGTATCCCCGCATTCCAGGACATGAAGTAGCGGGCATCGTCGATGAAGTGGGCGCAGGCGTTTCCGCGTGGACGAAAGGCCAGCGTGTCGGTGTCGGCTGGCATGGCGGCCAGGACAACACATGTCGCGAGTGCCGGCGCGGAGATTTTCGCAATTGCCAGAACGTGAAAGTCTGTGGCATCAGCTATGACGGCGGGTACCAGCAATTCATGGTGGCTCCCGTGGAGGCACTGGTAGCGATCCCGGAAACCCTAAGCGACACTGATGCAGCACCGCTGCTCTGCGCCGGAATTACTACCTACAATGCGCTGCGCCACAGTGGTGCGTTGCCCGGCGACCTTGTCGCGGTCCAGGGCATCGGCGGTCTGGGTCATCTCGGAATTCAGTTCGCGAACAAGTTCGGGTATAACGTCGCTGCTATCGGGCGCGGGCCGGAGAACGCTTCGCTCGCAAAGAAACTCGGGGCGAGCCTGTACATCGACAGCCAATCGGTGAACCCAGCAGAGGCTTTGCAGAAGCTGGGCGGCGCGCGAGTGATTCTAGCGACCGCTCCAAGCTCGAAAGCCATGTCCGCACTGATCGACGGCCTGGGACCGAACGGCAAGCTCATAGTGATCGGTGCGACCTTCGATCCCATTGAGGTCACGCCCGTACAGCTCATCAATGGCAGTCGGACCATTCAGGGCTGGGCCGCGGGAACACCAGCCGATTCCGAGGACACACTCCGCTTCGCCGAACTAACGGGCGTGCGTCCCATGATTGAAACATATCCGCTCGAAAAAGCGGCCGAGGCCTACGCGCGCATGATGAGCGGCAAGGCAGAATTCCGCGTCGTACTGACGATGTGAGTGGACATCCGTAAATGAAAGTGAATTCGACAAAGCGAAGGGTACTCTCTCTCATCGCGTGGGTCGTTTTCGCGATGATCGCATCATTTCAATTGCTGGCCCAAAACCAGGGAAAGGATGATCACATGAAGTACCCGACTCTTTATCGCACGATACAGATAGATGGCCTGTCCATCTTTTACAGAGAGGCCGGACCGAAAGACGCGCCGACGATTCTTCTCCTGCACGGACTTCCATCGTCGTCGCGGATGTTCGAGCCTCTCTTTGCTCGGCTCTCCGATCGCTATCACCTTGTCGCGCCCGACTACCCGGGCTTCGGACACAGTGATTGGCCCGACCCCAAGAAATTCGGTACACGTTCGATCACGATGCCGAGATCATGAATCACTTCACCGAGGCCCTAGGGCTCTCGCGCTACACGCTTTACATGCAGGATTACGGTGGCCCCGTGGGTTTCCGCATGGCGCTTATGCATCCAGAACGTGTTGAAGCTCTCATTGTGCAAGACGCGGTCGCGCACAATGAAGGCCTGGGAGCGAACTGGAATGTCCGGCGCGAGTTTTGGAAAAATCGCGCCGCCAACGAAAGCGCGCTGCGCACAAATCTCCTCTCGCTCGCGTCCACGCGCACACGCCACGTTGGAAATGATCCCAACGTGGAACGATACAACCCGGATCTCTGGACGGATGAATTTGCGTTTCTCAACCAGCCCGGCCAGGCCGACATTCAGAGCGATCTCTTCTACGACTATCGAACGAACGTCGAATCGTACCCAAAGTGGCAAGCATGGATGCGCGAGAAGCAGCCGCGTCTGCTGGTGATCTGGGGTAAGTATGAACAGTCGTTCGACGCGTCGGAGCCGGAAGCATATCGCCGGGATGTCCCGAACGCACAAATTCACATTGTCGACGGTGGCCACTTCGCATTGGACACCGCCGCAGATGAGATCGCGGGATTGGTCAGCGACTTTGTCGGTGCTTCACGCCGAGGGCTGCAGGAGCGGCGGGTAGGCTGAAGCCGCTGAGACATCAGATTCGAACTTCCGCAGTAAGGAATATTGGTACGAGTCACGCGAAATTGGCGATGCGGCGTTACGAAGATAATCGAAGTTCCCGGAATGGAACGGGCTCCCACGTATCGAACACCACGATACGTGGGGCATCCGGCCCCGCCGTCTCCCGTTACTTGGACGTCGATGGTTCGCTAGAAATTCGCGCTAAGACGGATGGCATAGCTGCGCGGCGGGGCAACGGAGTTGCCGGAGAATAGACCTGCAAAATTGATCAGGTTGAGGCGGTCGGTAAGATTGGTCGCGTCGAACTGGACACGGATGGCAACATTGTCTCGCTTCCAAAGATCCGCTCCGACGGAGGCACTCAGCGAGAAGTTGGGCTTAACCCTGTCGCGTTTGAAGTTCACCTGATCGACCACCTGTAGACCATATTCTGCCAGTGCCTCTTCATAGGTGCCGGAAGAGTCCACAGGCAGACCGCTCCCGTAATCCGCTCCTACTGCGCCCCACAGCCACGGCTTGAACTGGTAGCGAAAACGAGTCCGCACGGTGTTGCGCTGGTCCTGCGAAACCCAGAAGCGGCCACTTAGTTGGGTCAGGGCGTTGGTCGCATCCTGCCCGAGGAACAGCCCTCCCGTCACCGGAAAGTAAGCTGATCCAACCATGTAGGAATAGCTCACGAACCCTGAGAAACGCCCCCAGTTCGGAATGGCAATCTTTCCTTCTGCACCGTAGATGTTGGCTTTGCGGAAAGCAATGGGAAAAGCGACGGGCGTATTGAGCAGCAGGTTGTCGTCGGCGAAGTTGTTGACGTTTCGCCGATAGTAATTGGCGTCAAGCCTGAGCTGCCCAAAGAAGCCCTTCGTGATGCCCACTTCGTAGTAATTGCCGTGCGACGGTTCTACCGGAAGGCGCAGAACATCTGGATTCAGCACCACGACGTCGGGTGAACTCGCCAGCAGGATGTTCTCGAACGCCGGTGTCTGAAAGACCCGATCGTAGGCGGCGTGGACCAGCAGCTCCCATTTGGCAAAGTAGCGTGAGGCGGCCAAGCGGGGGCTGAACGCATTCTGATTGACGATGAGCTGGTAGTGGTCCCAGCGAATCCCAGCGCTAACCGTCCATTTGCCGAGGCGGATCAAGTCCTGGACGAAGGCGGACTGTTCGAGGTCCGGGCGATGGCCAACAAAGCTGAACCTCGTCGGCGTGCCAGGATCGAATTGCGATGGGTCCGTGATTGCGTCGGCGAAGCGTTCGTGCAGGAAGAGGTTGTCCGATTCGGCGCCGACCTTCCATTCCTGTCTACCGCGGTGAATGGAAATCGTTCCTTTGAAATAGGCTTCGGTGAAATTGTTATCTTGGAAGGCGATGATGGGCGTGGACAGCAGGTTCGACGACAGGCTGTTTGAGTCGTCGCGCACCATTCCTCCAAAGTTCGCGACTGTGCCGGCAGAGAAAAGGTGCTGATAGGAGAACATCCCCAGATTCTCAAAGATGTCGCCATCCTGCCTTTGACCTGCGGCCTGCTGCACATATTCGTTGGGAATGTCGAAGCGCGCCAGTTCATGACGGAACATTAGGCTTAGGCGGTCGCTCGAAGTGAAATCGCGCTCATAGAAGCCAGAGAAATCACCCGTAGTTCCATTGTTGGTGTAGTTCTCAGGAATGGGCGGACTCAGGTAGCGGCCCGTCATCGCGCCGGCAGCGGTGACCCCGAAAGTGTTTCTCCCATCAAGGTATTGCAGCATGGTGTAGCCGCCGGCGGTGTCGAAACTTCCACCCGAAAGGACCACGTCTCCGTGAAACCCTTGCCGATTGTCCCTTGCCGTGTTGACTTCGACCACCCCGCCCATCTTCCGCCCATACTCCGCCGGGATTCCGGCGGTGTAAACGCTCATCGACTGCAGGCTGTCGGCTTCGATTTCCGGTCCATAACCGGGAGAACGGTTGTCGGTAAGCGGAATTCCGTCGAGCACGAATTGCGTTTGGTATTCCGACCCCCGGGGATGGAGTACCGCGTTTCCCTCATAGAGCCATCCCGGCTGCGAGTCCACCAAGTCCTGCACGGAACGGCCCGGGAGCGACGTGACGCGGTCGGCAATCGTCTGTGAGCCAATCTGGTTTACGCTTCCGACAAGTTGTGGATCGATAAGCGTGTCGCTCCCTTTTACTTCCACGGTGGTCTCGATCGGGGCCAGACCGAGACGTACCACCTTATTAGTGGGAGCGGCAGAACGGATCTCGATCGGGCCCGAGAAGGGAGCAAATCCAGCATGGCGGACTTCCAGAAGATACAAACCGAACGGAAGGCGCTTGATCTCAAGACTGCCGGCATCATCGGTCAACGAGGATTGCCGATAATGATTGGCCTCGCTGACGATCTCCACCGAGCTCTTCGCCGCCAAGCCAGTTGGGTCCGTCACTTTCAGGCGAAGTTCGCCTGTGTTGCTCTGCGCAAACAGGGAACCAACCAGAAGGAAAATAACCGGAGCCTTCTTCATTGTTGTTTTAGGGGACATGGCGCGGTGAGCTGGAAATCCTTGGCTTATTGTCCCGATTTCACTCATTTCCGGGTGTGCTAGCGCCTTTAGACGCGCGCCACGACAGCTCGTTGATCATCCCATCCTGATGTTATGTTCGCCGATGATCGCGAATACCGATAAAAGATGGGTAATGCCAAGAAGCTGCCGAACTGATGGGCCAACGTTCATGAGTTCCAGAACGCAGCCTGCCGACTTGGCGGAAACGTACAGACGAACCAGCGTGCCGAGGCCCATGCTGTCCATGTGGGTGAGGTCCGTAAAGTCCAGCACGATTCGTTTGGAGCCCGGAATCAGTTGGCGGACCTCCAGGTAGAGACGATCGTTCACACCCGCCACCAACTTGCCGCTGCATCGCACAACGGAGGCGTTGCCGGTACGGTCAACTTTAAGCGTCAGGCGGCTCGCGGCTGCTTTGTCAGACATCAGAACCTGCCCTTTCGAAATGTATCGAGCGGATTGAAATCGCTATCGGGCGATTGTCACATATCGAGGTAGGGAATGGAACAGCGTATCCGGAGTTGCAAGGCTGGCGATGTGGCTGAGCGAAGGCCTGCCTCAGACACTAGCGTGGACAAACTCCAGGGAACCTCTGACGCTGGGTTGAGCTCTCCCAACGTAAACGCGTGCGTGGGTCTCCCGCCTTCCTGCTCCCAGCCCACGAGGATTTCCTCTGGTTTCGGATCAGGTATCACAGACGCCCGGCAGCCTCTGCTATATAATCCGCGCCAAATTCAACAGACCAGGCGGATCTTATGATTTCGGCTCTTACTCCGTTGGAGTTTCTTTCCCGCAACGCCGTCGCGTACCGCGACTGCACGGCTGAGGTGGACGGCGACCGGCGCTTCACCTACTCCGAGATGCAGCAGCGCGTTCACTCTTTCGGCGCCGCTTTGCAGCAAACCGGCATTGCGCCCGGGGATCGGGTCGCCGTGCTGGCGCGCAACGGACTGCTGCCGCTGGAAGCGCACTTCGCAGCCCCGCTCATCGGCGCGGTGCTGGTGACGCTTAACATTCGGTTGCAAGGCGGCGAGCTGGCCACGATCCTGAACCACTGCGGCGCCAGAATTTTGCTGGGCGATGCTGATCTACTCGCGCCGCTGCAGGCCATTCGAACAGAGATTCCGCAAGTGGAGCGATTTATATCCGATTACGAGGCTTTCCTCGGCGAGGGTAACAAACCTGTCGTGCCGCACGCGCCGCGCGAGGAGGACGTCATTTCCATCAATTACACCAGCGGTACCACAGGTGTGCCCAAAGGCGTGATGTACACCCATCGCGGCGCATACCTCAATGCCATTGGAGAAGTGGTCGAACACGGAGTGTCGTACCGGTCGGTTTACCTTTGGACGCTGCCCATGTTCCACTGCAACGGCTGGTGCTTCACCTGGGGAATCACGGCCGTGGGAGCGCGACACATCTGTCTGCCCGAGGTGAACGCCGAGCGCGCCGTCAAGCTAATCCAGGAGGAGGGCGTCACTCATCTTTGCGGCGCGCCTATCGTGGTGCGCACGCTCACGGAGTACTGCTCGCGCCTTGGGATTCGTTTCAGCAACGGACTCAAGATGGCGATCGCGGCAGCGCCCCCGCCGCCGGCCGTGATCCGGGCGGCCGAAGCGATCGGTATCGAGTTGACGCACGTCTATGGGCTCACCGAGACCTATGGTCCGCACTCGGTATGTGCCTGGCACACGGATTGGGACGATGTGCCCCTCGAAGATCGTGCGCTGCTCAAAGCGCGGCAGGGCGTGCCTTACGCGGTTTTTGGGACTGACATGCGGGTGGTGGATGAAGACATGCATGACGTCCCCGCTGACGGACTCAGGGTGGGAGAAGTGGTGATGCGCGGCAACAACGTGATGCTGGGGTACTACCGCGAACCGGAGGCAACCGCCACCGCATTCCGCGGCGGCTGGTTTCACTCCGGAGATCTGGCGGTGATGCACACCGATGGTTATATCGAGGTGCGCGACCGTGCCAAGGACATCATCATCTCGGGAGGGGAGAATATTTCTTCGCTTGAGGTGGAGCGAGTGTTGTACGAGCATCCGGCTGTACTGGAAGCGGCGATTGTTGCCCGGCACGATGAGAAGTGGGGCGAGGTGCCGCATGCCTACGTGCTCGTCCGGGAAGATGCCGTGGTCAGCGAGCAGGATCTGATCGAGTTCTGCCGCGAGCGGTTGGCGCACTTTAAATGCCCGAAGGCGGTACACTTTGGTGCATTGCCCAAAACGTCGACGGGCAAGATCCGCAAGAACGTGCTACGCCACCAATCGCATGCTGCAGTAGAAGGAGCTTCGTGATGCCTGAATCGCAAACCACCATGACGATTGCCAAGTACCAGAACATCCTGTTCGACACCCAGGGACAGATTGCGATTGTGACGCTGAACCGGCCACAGCGGCGCAATGCGCTTTCGCTGGAGTTGATGACGGAGTTGATCGAGTGCTTGAACGAAATCGGGCGCGATCGCGCTTTGCGGGTGGTGCTGTTGCGGGCGGCGGGCAAAGTATTCTCTTCAGGCCACGATTTGAGCGAGATGGTGGGACGCGACATTAACGAGTATCGCCAGGTGTTCGATGTCTGTACCGAGCTGATGACGCGCGTGCAGTCGATTCCTCAGCCGGTAATAGCGGAGGTGCAGGGCATCGCAACCGCAGCCGGATGCCAACTGGTGGCGACCTGCGATTTGGCCGTGGCGTCCGATCAGGCGGCGTTTGCTACGCCAGGCGTGAAGATTGGACTCTTCTGCACGACACCGATGGTGGGCGTCAGCCGAGCTGTCGGGCGCAAACGGGCTCTGCAGATGTTGCTGACCGGCGAGATGATCCCCGCGGTGACGGCGGCGGAATGGGGACTGATTAATATGGTCGTTCCTGCCGAAGAACTAGCGGAGCAGTGCCACAATTTCGCCACTCGAATCGCCGAAGCCAGCTCGCTGACGGTGGCGCTGGGTAAGCAGGCGTTCTACACCCAGATTGATCTCGACCAGCCTAAAGCCTACGCCTATGCCAAAGAGGTGATGAGCATGAATGCGCTCGCCGCCGACGCTCAGGAGGGTATCTCGGCATTTCTGGAAAAACGGCGTCCGTGTTGGACGGGAAAGTAGAGCCCCTCCGTGCGCATGCCGGACGAACTGCCCCGAGTCCGGAACCGAGAACAATAACGAGAAGAACGCCACGCCCTTGGCCATCGATCCCCCTGCCCAACCGCTGGAACGCTCCCGGACTGTCCGCCATACGCCCTCCTGTTGCACCTGCGAGTTCACCACTAATCGAGTCTTGGCGAGCCACAAGGGAATACCAATGCCCGATCCAGCCGTTGTTCGGTTTAGCCTGCTAAGTGTGCCAGATGGTGTTGTCGGGCGCTGTGCCCAAGAGTTCGATGCGACCGTCGGCATTTCGAATTGCCACGAGGCTACGCAAGCGATCGCCCTCACCGGATTGTGTTTCCCATTGGCCCACCCAGCCGTTATTCGGTTGAGTCTGCCAAGTGTGCCAGATGGTGTCGTCGGGAGCAGTGCCGAAGAGCTCGATGCAGCCATCGGCATTCTGAATGGCTAAAATGCTCCGCAGGTGATCGCCCTTACCATAGAGGGCTTCCCATTGCCCAACCCAGCCGTTGCTCGGTTGCGCCTGCCAGGTGTGCCAGATGGTGTCGTCGGGCGCGGTGCCGAAGAGTTCGATGCGGCCGTCGGCGTTTCGAATTGCGACGATGTTACGCAGGTGATCGCCCTCACCGGATAGCTTTTCCCATTGGCCCGCCCAGCCATTGTTCGGTTGGATCTGCCAGGTGTGCCAGATGGTGTCGTCGGGCGCGGTGCCAAAAAGTTCGATGCGGCCGTCGGCATTCTGAATGGCCACGAGGTTACCCTGGTGCTCGCCCGCACCGGACAGCGTTTCCCATCGCCCCACCCAGCCGTTATTCGGTTGGTTCTGCCAGGTGTGCCAGATGGTGTCGTCGGGCGCAGTGCCGAAGAGTTCGATGCGGCCATCGGCATTGTGAATGGCTACGAGGCTGCGCAGACGATCGCTTTTACCGTACAGAGGTTCCCATTGTCCCACCCAGCCGTTACTCGGTTGGTTTTGCCAGGTGTGCCAGACGGTGTCGTCGGGCGCAGTGCCGAAGAGTTCGATGCGGCCGTCGGCATTCGGAATTGCCACAAGGCTATGCAGTTGATCGCCCGCACCATACAGGGTTTCCCATTGGCCCACCCAGCCGTTGTTCGGTTGGGTCTGCCAGGTGTGCCGGATCGTGTTGTCCGGTGCCACACCAAACACTTCGAGGCGTCCGTCTGCGTTACTGGTCGCAATCAGCTCAACTAAGCGGTCTGAACCTGAAAACAGTATGCTCCACACGATAACCTCCACAAGAGTGGCACGTGCGGCAAGTCTCGGCTATCCGAAGACGCACATCCATGCAGTTCTAGCGCGAAGCAGTCGCCTCTGCGAAGGGGTATGAGAGCTTTGGCCCATCACTCCACAAGGCCCTTGTCAACTTACCCGCAATCGTGCCTAGACCGGATTAGCAATTAGTGTGTCAGCCGAGCTTTTGGGTAGAGCTGAGCTTAAGCTCAGCGTCCACGCGACTTTCTTCAGTGTCCAGAGCTGTCTTTAGCCGGCGGCACAAACTCCGTCTGGGATACACAATAGGCTAATCTGGTCTAGTCTCCCGATTCGCATGATCCGCTACTGCCGCAGCTCTGTCAGTGACCGGTATCACGATCTACGGTGCATAAACTTAGCGGCAGCAGCGCGACGCGAGAAGACGCTGAGTATGCAAACACGGGTTCCTAAGTCCAGCCGATCCTTTACTATGCACGCAGGTGCGGGAGAGTTCGGTTGTGGTCCGATTTGCCCGGCTCAGATCGTGATGGGAGGCAGAATTGGTTCGCCGGCGTCTTCCTCGATAAGCAATCGCCGTTCGCGGTCGACCAGCAGGAGCTGGCGCCCGGAGCCCTCGCGGCGAGCAGTATCAATGTCAGATGACGCGGCGCTTTCGGAGATGTATTGCCGACCCCACAGAAACGCCGCTCGTCGACTCTCATAACAGCGGTAGAGCACGGCCACTGAGTCGATGCAGCCCCAATTCAAGTTGCGGAGCCGACTGCTGCGGACGTGTTCCACTGCGATCGCCGCTCCGGGATGCCTTGCCGCCAGCGCTTGTTCCAACAAATCTCGCGAGTATCCCATGCGGGAGGATTCTTCTGCAGTTTCGGTCCGTGGTCGCTTCGGCAATTGCTCCAGAAAGTCGGCGACAACCGAGACTGCACCAAAGCGCCGGTCGTGCAGGTGACTTAATTTCTCGCGTGAGAGACCGAGGAAGCGAATCGCCGCGTCCTTTGTCGCCTGGTCGGGCACGACTGAGCCGGTGGCATGAACGAATTCTGCCGCTTCGCGATGCAGAACTTCGGGATGCATGCATCCCCGATACTCGATACCGATGAACGGTGTGCCAAGTGCCAGACATTCGCTGACCTGCATGAAGCCGCATTTGCCGATCACGAGCTTAGAGGCGTGCAGCAATCCAAAAAGCAAATTTTCGCCCGGGGGAGGCAACACACGGATTCGGTCCTGGATCGATTGCGGAAGAGCCGACACATTTTGCTTGGATTGCGTCGGGTTGGGGGAAAGGAGAACCACCTGGCAGTCACCCGGAAGCTCGGGCAAAAGAGCGAGAGCCAGTTGCTCCGCTTTCTTCTCGTAGCCGAGTATCGTGATCAGCGGGCCCCGGTCGAGCCCGAGTTGTTGGAGCAAATCCAGTGCCTCGTCAGGAGTCCCCTGGATGTACGGCGGCGCGGGGCAATAGAACCGAGGCGGGTCCTTCATCTGAAATGAGCTTGGGCCCGTCAGGATCAAGCCATCTACCATGGGACCGTGAAAATCCACGAAAACCTTGGCCAACTCGGGACAATACGCATTGTCGAGCACGCAGATGGGAATGCCGAGGCTGACAGCGCTCAATGTCGACTCGAGAATCGTTCCCGCCAGCGGCGCTTCGCCCGCTACCACCAGATCCAGCTTCAGGCGGTGAAACGTCATCCTGTAGAACCGCCGCTTCAAAGCCTCCGAACGGGAAAACAGAAGTTTAGCCGGAAAGTCGAGAAACCGGATGCGCCCCTCAGCCTGGGCTGTAAGCTCGTCATGGTAATCTTGGCGCCCGGTGCAGAACATCCACACCTCGTGGCCTCGCTTCGCCATTTCCATGCCGATTCGCAGCGATCTCTTATAGACTCCTATGAGCGAGTCGCCGTTTTCGTTATTGATCATGCAATAAGCAACAAATAGAATACGCACGTTATGACCTTAACGATCTGACTCCACTCCGGAAGCGCTAGTTAGGGTAAATATATTAATATGGCTCCCGGTGCAAGCATGTCTGTCGGCAAACAGCTTTCGGAGGAACGGCTAGAGCAAATCTACAGCCTGCTACGGGAGGCGCTCGTTCCCCAGGAACAGCAGGAGGTGGAGACCGGTTGGTACGCACCTCCGATGCCGCCCATCGGCCCCGGAAGCACTTTGAGCGCTACCGACCTGCTCAGTTGGTGGTTTCGTCCACCCACAGCGAGCCGGAATCCGTGGGATTCGTATTTCGGCGAGAAGACCCCGGCTCGCGAGGCTGCGGGAGTCACACAGCCCCCCGCCTCACCCGTGAGTCCCGAAGATTCAATTTCCCGGGCGGCAATTCGGGCGCTGCTGCCGGTCGGCGAGAACGAACTGGCCAGCGAAGAAGCCGATCGTGCCACGGAAACGTTCTATGAGTTCCTCCACGCGTTCGGCCGCCGCGATATAGATGCTGCGATCCAGTACATTGCGGAGGACTATCACACGTTCGAAGATGATCGCGAAGTGGATCGCGGCGACCTTCGCAGCCGGCTGGAAGCACTCCTCGATGCGCTCCATGGATATGACTTTGAAGTAAGTCTAACAACCGTGCCAGAACCGATGCTGCATCCCTACGGAGTGGTGATGTCCGTCGAGATCCAGATTGACGGCGTGCACCCGCAGACAAAAGCCAAGAAAAACTTCGTGGATAAGCGCCTCGTGCTGCTCCAATCCCACGCCCAAGATGAGTGGAGGATAGCAGCGCTGGGCAAGGTCCGAAGCTGAGCCATGTTTCCCGCCCAGTCTGTCGCCTCATCGACGCCGGCGAATTTGAGACTTCCGTTGGGCCTGCTGTCTTCGTATCTCTTCTTTCTTCTGCGTCGTCCGATCAGCGCGAGTAACGCCCATTATCTGGAACAACGGTTGCGCGGATTTCGATCTCTGACACCGCTGTTCGAAGCGGCGGAAACAGAACAGTTTCGCATCATTGCCGAGGGTCTCCGCCGGATGCAGCCGGCCAATTTTGCGCGCACCGCGCGGGAGTTGCAGTTCCATCTCTTGACGCCGGGAGCCGGGGTGTCGGTCCCTCCGGATTTCATCGTCTCAGGCGAGCGCCCCCGTGAATCGCCGTTCTCAGGCGTCCGCAAAATTGTCATGGTTACCGGTCCGGCAATTGGCATCGGCGACGAGATCATCCTCTTTCCCCTACCTGCGTGGATCAAGGCCGCGAACCCCGGCGTGGAAATTACCGTGGTGTCTGGTTATGACGGCTTGTGGAACGCCGTGAACGGCGTCGATCATGCCCTTCATTACCGCACCCATCGTGAGTTGCTGGAGGTGCTGCGGGGTGATGCCGATCTGGTTCTGCTCGCCGATTTCGAAAAGCCCGGACTGGTCCCGCTGATGGCCTGCGAGCCGGGAAGCTCGACGTATGTGGAACTGTCCCTCGGGGCGCAGTGCGGAGCCGTGGTGAATCGAAATTCCCGGCGCATTTGGACTGTGGGTATGCCGCTCGACGCGACTCTCAATTACTATGAAGCGTTTCGCCGCCTGGTGGAATGGATCGGGATTACTCCAGGATCGCCCACACGCTATTGCGGAATCGTCCGGCAAGCGTCGAAGGATTCCGCGGGCGTCTTGCGCATCTTCGTCAGCCCGTTCACCTCGAAATATGATCCGTCGCCTATCTACTGGAGCCGGATTTTGGCTTCGCTCGTTCCGCGGTCGCCTGGCAGGGCGGTGGAGTTCGTCCTGGATGCGGGGGCGAGTCCTGCTACCGAGCGGTTCAGCGCGATACTAGCGGTCTCAGCCGCGGCACGAGCCGTGCCCGGTGTCAGTTTCTCCATCGCGCGCGAAGCTGGATCGCGCACGCTTTCTCTGATTGGGGCTTTCTCGGAATTGGAACGCGCCCACGCCGTAATCTGTGCCGACTCGTTTGCCGCCCATGCCGCTCCACAATACGGTTGCACTACCCTCGTCATCGCACGAGCTGGGTTGGACAACTGGAGAACGCCCTCGCCGCGGAGCTTCTATTTTGATCTGGAGCAGCCCATGGACGGCATGCTGGCGGCGATGCGCGAAATTCTTGAAGCCTGCTATCCCGGGGTCCTGGATCGCCCGCAACATGCGGTCCCATTCGAGGCTGCAGCATCGCGCCTCGATCAGGACACTCGAGAGCTCGACGCCGCACTCGGAGACACCGGGACATCGCCTAAGGGAACCATCCATGCTGCACGTCAGCGATTGATCGAGTCTCATCGGGCGATGATCGAAACCATCCCTGGCTGGCCGCTGGAATTTCGGGGCCTGGTGCACCAAGATGGCCTCAGCCGCGTCTGGCGTGAACTGGATGAGCACGAGTCGGACCTGCCGGATCGTGAACTGTTCCGGCACTTGCAGTTGGAGCTTCGCAACTGGGAGCTGACAAATTTGCGCCGATTTGTGGGATTGATCGGCACGTCAAGGGCTGGGACGGGGAAGTCTGAATGATCGCTGCGACTACACCCGATCGGCGGAACGATGTGTCTGAACTGCTGAGCCAGGGGTTGCGGATTATTGCCGATGAACAGCTCAGCGATGGGGAGATCCCCAACTACCAGTGCATGGCGGACGCGAGCTGGCAGTATTGCTTCAGCCCCCTGATTTCGGCCTATGTCTACGACGCGCTAAGTTGCTTCGATCCCCAATCGGTGCGTTTTGAACCGCAAGCGGCTGAACGGCTCGAAACGGCGCGGCGTGCGCTTTTTTTGCGATCTGTGGCACACATTCGCCACAGAATTCGCCGCTTCCTGGCATGGCAAGAGTCCTCCACGGGCGGCTGGCGATTCTTCGGGCAGGGTAGCGGTCTACCGCCAGACCTCGATTTGACCGCCTGCGCAGCAACTGTGTTCATTGACCCAAACACCTTGCCGCTTAACCCCTCAACGGACCGGCGCCTGCGGGATCTGGAGCGATTCCGCGCGGCCGACGGAACGTTTCACGGTCCGGGTTCGCGCAACGAGATGCAACCCGACCCGGCCCTTCTGTGGATGGCCAACTGTAACGTCCTACGCTATCTCGCGCTAACGGGAGGCGAGACTACTGCTCTAGAGGCAGCCATTTTGAACGCCCTGGTGTCGGTCGCGGCATCGCCAAGCGACGCCCTGCCTCTCCACTATGCCGCCGCCCGAGCGTGGCGTCACGGGCAGATGGATTCGCTCTCCATCCTTGCCTCATATCTTCTGCCACTGGCGACCGGTTCACAGCACGGCTCCAGAGGACCTTTGAGCGCCGCACTTACCGTCCTGATCTTGCTCGAACTCGGCGCTTCGGCGGAAGAACTCGATCAAGCGGTTTGCCCGCTGTTGACGTGGTGGGACTCTCCCCTCAGCCGGAAGTTTGAAACCTTCTGCGGTTCTCGTTGCGGTTCACCGGCGTTAACCGCAGCTTTGACCATGGCCGCCGTTGCGCGCGCTGGAACCGCAAGGGACCCCGCGCAATGACTCGCGATGAAAATCTAAGAAATCTAGCGGAAGACTGTCGCAC
>Ga0209039_10002072_pt1 | contig 17598 bp, 16 predicted proteins | sample BogFormECP12_OM1_FD_188238 | JGI IMG/M metagenome (GOLD analysis project Ga0209039, IMG submission 188238) | Bog forest soil microbial communities from Calvert Island, British Columbia, Canada - ECP12_OM1 (SPAdes) (version 2) | ecosystem: Environmental > Aquatic > Freshwater > Wetlands > Bog ... | reverse complement strand
GCGACTGTTACTGCGATTAGTATGATTGAGGCTACTACGGGGCTTAGGGCTTTTCTGCTTCTCAATATTTTCATCTTTCTTTTTATCCCTCCTTTTGGAGTTACTTATGTACCTAGTAGAAGCTTGGGATTTAAGTCTTACGACTCACTACACAAGATTTCCTATTTGTATGACAAGAATACTCGTCAACAATAAAAAACCGCCGCCGCAATGTGTAAACTATGTTGAAAAAGGAAGTGTTGAACAGTTACGGCGCGTTAGCTCTTTCTTACGATTATTCCTCTAGCTTGTCGAACACTCCCAGTAGCAACTCCGCGATTTTCTTGCCATCAGGAGCAATAGTGTATAGTTTCTTGAGCGGATCAATCCTTTCACTCTTTGCTAGGCCTAACTGTTCGATTTCTATCATTCTCGCTCTGAACGTACCGTCACTAAGCGTCAAATGATTCTCCCGCATGAAATCCTTCGCTTCCTTCCATTTTCCGCGGTTCATATAGAGCAAGAACAGACAGTCTATAGCATGATCTTTTTCAAGCATCGCCTTAATCCGCGAAAGCTTGGGGTCCGTCAGAATGTGAATCGCTTTCTCTTCTCCGCCTTTCATATTCAAATCATCCTGTCCTTTCGTATTTCCCTGTATACCCTTCTTCCCTTAAAAGATTTAACCTATATTACGATTTATGACTTATTATTAAGGAGATATAAGTTGATTTCTGGGAACTACTTGCACTTGCGATAAATCATGGCCTGATGGATTTCCTGGACGCACTCGAATCCGACAGTTACTAGGCATGCGCTAGATGCATCACTAGTGCTTTCAGAGGTTGCGACATGAAAGTACTGGCTGCCGATGTTGCAGAAGATTTGCTTCTCGTCCACGTCCCTAATGTTCAGACAAAAAAAGTTCTGATATAGGCTTCACGGGCCGCTTTTTCCATAGTACATAGCAAGTGTGACAAAGTCCGGAAGGCCTATTTTGCCCCATGGTTCCGCCAGATCTGCATTTGGGTTCCAGTTTGGATCTCCTGGCTTCGAGCCATAAGCATGAGCAAACAATACCAAGTCTACGAGCGTGACTTTGCCGTCCCCGTTAATGTCACCGGGTACGTTGTGAGATGGTGATGGCGTGAACACTATCGTTAGTATGTTGTTTAGATTGGTCTGGTCCTCGGCGAGGATTTGGTCAAGTCCGTTGGAGATTCCCAGAGTTGCAGATGCTGTTCCATCGCAGCTGCCATAATCAAACTGAATAACGCCATCCGAACTTAACAAAGCTTCAAAATAGCAGTTCGTGATGTTTCCGCCATAAGACCGAACGTACCACATAATGCCCACACAGGTTGAATTCGTCCAAATGTATATGTCGTGCGGGCTATCCGTAACCCAATCGTCCCAGGCAGGGGCAATTGCAAGTTTTTGAGCCAATGCAGGCATGCTGTTGTCGTAGGTCGTGTCTGGGCCATTAAACGCTATCAGACCGTTGCTGGAGACGAAAATTGAGCTGTAGGGAACCCCGTAGAATGGGAAATCAAATGGCAGAGTGTACTGCCAACAAGCATCGTCGCCGTGCCAATTCATGGCAGTTCCACCTCCAATCCACTCTGGTGAAGTGTGCGCGCGCGTGTAAGAGCTGTAAATGCAAGCAATGAATTTGGTCTGAACATTGTTATCTGTCCAATGTTCGCCAGCTACTGGAGGAGCATATGCAGTGACATTGTAGCATAAAGCTTGCGAAGGTGCCCAGAGGTAGCTGAGAGTGTAGTTTTCGTTGGAGCGCAAGGTATTGATTGTTGCAGAGTCGCTTGTCGTGTCATTTATGATTATTTCCAGTCTGACGTTTGTTTCGTCGTTCAAACCCACGTTGAATACTGTCGCGCTAAGCGTAGTGTTCTGGCCGGGCTCTACCAAGCTAGACGCGTCAAGCACGACCGCCAATTCATGTTCATATGAGGTTCCGATCGGCACATTTGTATCCTGCAGCGTCAAATGCATTGTCTGGGATCCATAACTAGCGTCCATAGCTATCCACAAGCCAGAAGCTTTGTCGAACCACAACTCGTACATAAACCCCGAAAAACTAAGCGGTATCTCCCAGCAGTCTATCAGACGATTACCCACGAAAATGGGTCTGCTCCCCGTTACTGTGGCGTTGAAGTCAAGCAGGTTTAAGGTTGAACCCACGTTGATGTCTGTTTCTATCCATCCTGGATACCACATTCCCCTCCATCCTATTCCACTGTCATCTTCAACTAGCCTGTCGAAAATGTCGACAACCATCCAACCCGTTGATGAATATGTTGGGTTCTGCTGATATTGCAGTAACGTGACGTTCATCTCATAAGGTGAGATATATTCCGCATAGGTGAAATTCCACCCCAATTCATATGTTGAGCCTGATGTCGAGTTTTCGGAGATTGCGTAGTCAGCGTATTGACCTTCAGCGGGATGAATCAGAGGTTCGGTAACTTCGACAAATCTGGTAGCAACGTTGTTGTTTAGCAGGGTCTCATTTTCGACCGGCAGAGTGTATGCTGTAATGTTGTATATTCCTTCAATTGTGGGGGACCAGAGATAATTAAGCGTGTATGACGAACTTGCCGGAAGGCTCTGCAACAATTGGGAAGCAACCAATGTGTCATTGACTATGAGCTGCAGCACGACATTTGTCTCGTTGTTTATGCCGATGTTTCTGACAGTTGCATTCAATTGAACTGGGCTGTTTGGTTCAAGAAATCTAGGCGCGGTCAATGACGTTTTGAGGTCATGCTCACCTCGGATTGGCATAGAAAGCCAATCTATCATGTTAAGCGCCAATCGCATGTTGTCCGCCGCACCAATAGCATAGTCTCCTATAGTGTCTTCGTCCGCGAACCCTATGACTTTGCCACTTGGTTGTTCCGATATTGCAAGCATGATGTTGTGTCCAGGATCTCTTATCAGACCTTTAGCATCGCTGCTCACGTACATGTAAGCAAAAGGTGCAGCCAAGTACACAGTTGAAACCCCCGAAGTCACAGGATGAGGCGTGATGTCTGAAGTAAAGCCACTTACTCCCCCACTCGCCCAAGCGATGTTTGCAAAATCTGTTAGCGATGTGTAAATGTATGGGTTGTCATCGCCTATGACAAGCAGTCCACCGCCGTCGAATACAAAGTTCTCAATTGTTGAAAGTTCATCATTCGAGTATGAGGAATGGGCCTGTGGAACAACGAACACATCGTATCCCTCCAGCTCAGATGGAGTGATAGGCCCATAAACGAGGGTGTTCACCATATCTCCATTCCCAGTAATGTTATCTACCCAGTCACTGAAGTATCCAATATCGGTTGTGCCATGAGTTTGATCAAACAGTATGTGTGAGACAGGTCTTACAGTGACGAATATTGTCACGATATTGTTCGATGCCGTATCTTCGTTGGGGACTGGTGGAGCATATGCAGTCACGTTGTACATATTTTCGATTGTCGGAGACCAGGGATATTGGATTGTGAATGATGAGGCAGCTGGCAAGTCTGGGATAACAATTGAGCTGATCGTTGAATTGTCGAGTAGCAGGTCTAGCTCAACGTTGGTTTCATTGTTAAGTCCAATGTTGAAAACAGTTGCATTCAACATCGTTGAGTCACCAGGCCGAAGATGACTCGGGGCATCCAGAGAAACCTCAAGTTCATGCTGAGGCAGCTGATAGCGTGACCACAGTATCGCATTGTACATCAGTTTCAGAGGATGATAATAGTACGGTGGTATCACTTCGAACCATGGAGAAAGGTAAACCAATCCTCGGTATGTGACGATTGCGCTTTCATTAAAGTGTCCCATCGCCAGATAACTGCCTCCAGTCAACTCGCTGGAGTCCCATAGACCGCTAGCGGGAACTGCGCTCCCAACGTTTGGAAACACAAGGGGGTTCGGAACGTTGGTAAAGAGAGGATGGGTCAGGTTATACAAGTGAAGGAGATCTGTTCCCGTTTCATAATACGATACATATTGATTCATTCCGAAAAGTGGCAATAGTTTGTTGTTGTTTGGAACACCAGCGTAAAACGTTCCCGCCGTTGCAATCAGCCCATGCCCTTCATGAACATATCTCGTGATGGCGTTGATCTCGGAGTCCGTAAATTCCCAACCTAAGGAACTGTCGTACGCACAGGATATTATCAGCACGTCTGCGCCTGTGGCTGCGATATCAGCATAAGTTATATTTTCTTTGTTCAGAGTCACGTAGTCGACGTAAACCATCCTGTTACCGAAAAGCTGCCACTGATCGTTAAGCGTCTGCCAACTGGTTATGGCGTCACTTTCCACATTTCCTGAAGAGCGCAATACTACCGCTTTCACGGGTGTGCCCACGAAAATGCTTTTACTCAGTGCATTGTTTCCAATGCTTGTTTCGCCCGCAACAGGCACAACGAAGGCCGTGACATTGTATGACCCTTCAGCTGTGGGATTCCATTCAATGTTGGCTGTTACGAGACTGCCACTGGCTATGAAATCAATCTGGGTCAAGTTGGCGACACTATCATTTGCAAGGAGCTCGACTGTGACGTTGGTTTCATCGGACTCTCCGAAGTTGAGAACACTGCAATTTACGAATCCTGTCTCTCCAGGCTCCACGTAAGGTGAGGTCACCAAAGTGGACATTATGAGTTCATGAGTTGGTGGAGACTGTTCAATGGCGTTTCTTGCGTTTATTCTCCCATAACCATAATACTCATCGAATCCTGGGTTCCCCAAGTCGTCTGCAGTGTACCGCAACCATAGTCTAACCCAGTCCCGGCTCTTGGTTGGGTATTGGCTCCAGATGAGGGCGGCCACGCCCGCAACGCACGGGCAAGCCATAGAAGTGCCACTCAAATAATCATAGTTCATCGAATAACCCAGAGAATTAAGATACACATGATAAGTTGGAAGAGTAGAATATATGCCCACTCCTGGGGCTGCAAGTTCAATCCAGTCACCCCAATTCGAGAAACTTGCCTTATAATCACTCTGGTCGGTTGCTGCGACAGCGATGACTTCATCATAGGCTGCTGGATACTCCTTCAGGTCGCTGTTATAATTTCCGGCAGCTGCAATCAACAATACGCCTGCAGAATACGCATATCTCACTGCATCACGTATTAATTCGCTGTCACCAGAACCACCAAAACTCATGCTGATTATTTTCGCGCCCTGATTCACGGCGTGTATGATTCCATTGGCAACCCAGTCATCATAGCCCCCGCCTTGGGAGTCCAAAACTTTCTCAGCCATTATCCGAACTTGGGCTAGCCCCGCAATGCCGATGCTATTGTTGATTGCTGCGGCAATTATCCCAGCACAGTGCGTTCCATGGCCGCAGTCATCAAGTGGGTCAGAGTTATTGCTTACCCAATTAAACCCTAAAGGTACGTAATTTGCAGATAGGTCTGGATGCGAGTAATCAATTCCCGTGTCAACGACCGCCACGAGAACAGAAGAGTTGCCAACGGTCGTGTTCCATGCCCAATCTGCCTGCACTTTCTGTGGACCCCACTGCAAGCTCCACGAAGGATCATTTGGAACAAATTGGGATTGCATCTTCATGTTTGGTTCTACGTAGCTTGCTAGCTTTGCTTGGCCTATCTCTCCCACGAAAGAGGTTACGTTCGTTAACGGGAGCTCCACCACTGCTGCTCCAACCTGACTCTTGAAGCTGACGGTGTCAACGATTCTTCCTTGGTGTCTAGCTGCTATTTTGGTCACGTCTTGAAGACTCGCAAGGCCATCTTTGCTCAATCCGACGACGAGTCTAGTATTGCCGCCATCTGAATAAGCTGACGAGAGCCACGTGTTTGTGTCGTTGAAATCCCATTTCTGTGTGCCCCCTGAAGAAGAGTTATTCCCAAAGATGCTTTGCCAATCATCGTAAAGATTATTTGTGCCGTTTTGCGTGGCGGTCGCTTTTGACCGAGCCACCCCACTTGTTCCTTCAATAGATTCCAGATAATTCACACCGTTTCCGGTGCCTTCCGCCGCTGACAGACTTGTTATCCAAGGTAGGGACAATGTGCTCGTGAGAAGAACTATGACCATTAACAATACGAAAATTCTGCTTTTCAACACCTTTCTCCTGTGAAGCCTAGAGAATGATATCCTCACATTTGTATTAAAAGGTTTTGCGCTCGTCGTTTATAGCATCAAACCTCTCCTCCTGGCGGTTTGGCTTATCAAATGAAACATTCTGGAAAGAAGGCGACCGTTCACCAATTGAATTCGAACCGTTTGTTAGCCCTTCCTAAAGGGAAAAAGGGATTGCATGTGGAGATGTCTCACTTTAACCCGCGATACGATTTGAATAATCTTTCATGGGACACACATCATGTCTGATTCCACGCAAACCATAAGAAGCGATTCAGTGTGTTGAGCTTTAGCTTGAATGCAATACTTGCTAAGGTGATGATCGTGGGAGCACGCGAATACTGGATAGGAATAGACTTAGGCGGCACGTGGGTAAGAGTCGTTCTTTCAGACCGAGAAGGAAACTTTCTGCTGAAAGCACGTGAGAAAGTTGATGCTCGCAACGCATTAGCAATCAGCGGTCAAATGATTAGACTCTCACGTTCTTTATGTGACAAACTTGGCCACGACATGAGATGTGTGAAAGGTGTAGGTATAGCTGCCACGGGACCTCTGAAACAAGACGAAGGGGTACTGATTCATCCGACAGCCATCAAATTTGACCGGGTACCGCTTACCCAGCCGATTTCTGAGAAATTGGGCGTGCCTGCTTGCCTTATAAATGATGCAGCAGGAGCAGCTCTTGGCGAAAGAATGTTTGGGGCTGCAAAAGGAATTGACAATTTCGCTTACATAACCATAAGCACTGGAATAGGCTGCGGAGCCATAGTCAACGGCACATTGCTTCTGGGGAAGGATGGAAACGCACATGAAGCTGGGCACATCGTCATAGACTATGACGGCAGGCTCACCTGCGGGTGCGGAAAACGTGGACACTGGGAAGCCTACTGCTCTGGAAGCAACATTCCCAACTTCGTCAGGATGAAAATCAAAAACATGCCCGGCAAAACAGCAAAGGCAAGCTTACTATTTGAAAAGGCAAGGGCGGATTTGTCTAGGTTAGTTGCGAGCGATTTGTTCGAAGCCGCGAACAAAGGCGACGAACTGTCTTTAGATCTAGTCAAGGAGATCGGGAGACTTAATGCTGTCGGTCTTGCCAGCGTGATAAACGTTTACGATCCATCGCTGGTCACTATTGGAGGCACTGTCACGTTAAAGAACAAAAAAATGATTATGTCTCCGATAAAAAAGTACGTGAAAGATTACATCATAAACAGACTGCCAAGAATCATGGTCACGCCCCTCGGTGATGACATTGGTCTTTACGGCGCCATAGCCGTTGCTATGAACCGCCTGCCATGATTCGAATTGTCCATGAAGCACCTGATCAGTGCATGAGAACAAGGATTTAAGAGAAGCAACAGACAAGGAAAGCTCATGGCAAACCGCATTTTGGTTTTTGCAGCACATCCGGATGATGACATCATAGGGTGCGGTGGCAGTCTTGCTAAACACGTGAAGCTGGGAAATCACGTTTCCGTATGCTATTTGACTTCAGGGGAAGCTGGCGGCCAGAACTATGTCGGAAGTGAGTTGGCAAGTCTTAGAGAAGAGGAAGCCCGAAATGCTGCCAAAATCTTGGGGTTCCAAGATCTAATCTATTTGAGAAATCCCGATGGATATCTGGAGTACAGCCACAGCAACTTGAAAAGTCTCGTTGAACTTATCAGAGAGAAACAACCGAACATAGTTTACGTTCATCATCAATTTGACGGTCATCAGGATCACAGAACGACTTTCCAACTCGCCGTTGAATCATTGGGGAGAGCCGCTCTTTCCATTTTGTCAGAATACAAAGGCGCTCCCTGGTCTACCGAAACAGTTTTGGCATACGAGGTGTGGACTCCACTTTCAGACTTCCAATACATCGAAGACATCACTGACTTCATGGAAAAAAAGACAGCTGCGTTGAAGAAACATGAATCACAACTGAGGAACTTCCGGTTTGATGAAGCATGCGAAGGCCTCAGCAGATATCGTGGAGCCACAACTGGAAAAGGCACATACTGTGAAGTTTTCAAGGTTATCAAGATATCTGAACTACCTTAGGCAAGTCAGAACTCAAAAAGGCTTTCTTCAACATACAGAAAACACGGGCCTCTACCACGCCTATTTATGACGCGTAGGGGCATCCTAGTTAGTTCAATGGACGCAGATTTTGACAGGTGATTTGCTGGTCTTTGAGCGCGGTTCGAAAGCAACTATCAGGATCGTCATAAAAGCAGAAACTTGCTCTCACGCCTAGGAAGAGAATCCTTGTAGATCACCGTTCAGCAACAGCGTTGTTTTCGTTTGGGATAGAACATTATTCCACAACCCTTAAGTCTGTTTACACAGATGATCGCTTCAGGGAGAAGGAGAAGAGAACGTTAGAAGAGGGGAAAGGCAAAAATTGAAATTTTGCCGATGAACCTCTTCATTACCCATCACTTCTTCGCTTTGTCTTTAGTGCTATCATGTTTCTTTTCGGTCCATAAAAGGATCCTACGGTTGTTTCATCGGTTTCTTCCGTCTTCAGAACGTTTAAATTTCCGTTCGGCTCATATTCTGTGGGAGAAAAGGGGCCAATAACACTGCGTTTGGCTTGCGAGGAAACCTAATGCTTGAATCTGAAGTGAGTATCAACAGCAATCATCGCGGCAACTTCGATATAATCGCTGACATACTGGGGGCTTCATATGGCGGGGCAAAAAGAACCAATCTTATGTACCGTTGCAACTTGAGCTTTAAACAGCTAAAATCTTATTCGGGTTTTCTTTTGGCGAACGGAATGTTGCGTATCAATGGAAAAGCACAAGCCTCCGAAGCCATAACGTACGAGGTCACCGAGAGAGGAAGAGAATTTCTAAGAGCTTACCGCGGTTTGAAGGCTCTCATGAAATAGACTTTTCTGTCAGAAATTTCCTTACAGACTCTTCGATTTTGATATTCTTCCCCGTTTCATCCTTGGATATGAACTGATACTGTTCCAGAAAACCTGCGATCTGCTGAATCTGATTCTGGCTCAAACGCATGTCTTCCCTGATCTTCTCCATGCTATGCCATTCTCCATCGGTCAGAATCTCCAGAATCCCAGTGATCTTCGCCATTGATTTGTCCAACGAATGCTGATTGTGGCAGGACGTTTAAAGGCTTTCTGATATTATGTTAGAGAAGTCTTTTCTAGAATAATCTCTCTTCCCAAAACAGGACGAGGACTCAAATTACCCTTCAATTTCTTTAGTGCAGCTCAGTCTTCAGCAAAGGCTTTAACATTTGCTGCAGTATGCAAAAGCGTAGAATTGCCATGATACGGAACGATTGGTTGCGAATACTTGAACAATGCAAGAGCAAGGTACTGCAGCGTATTGCTCCGCTCCTTGGAACTTTGGACAAGCCCCAACCCGATCTTGGCATCGGGGCAGGAGGCGATCCTTTGAGAAAAACGGATTTGGCCGCTGAAGCCGCAGTGGTAGAAACTTTGATGGCTCACGAGGTCTCATTCACGTTGATAAGCGAAGAATCCGGGATGCAAAGATTCGGCAAAAACTTCGAAGAATGCTTCGTGACCGTGGACCCTATCGATGGCACGACGAATTTGATGAGACGAATTCCATTCTACGCGACATCCATCGCGGTTTCCGACAAACCTTTCTTGATGAACGTGCATTCAGCCCTGGTAGCTGACTTATTCCACGGGACAACCTACAAGGCGCAAAAAGCGGAAGGTTCCTTCCGCAACGACCAAGCAATAACGTCTTCCAACAACACGTCGCTCGAAGAGGCCGTTTTAGGCATGGACCTCAACAGCTACAAAATAGACGTAATAGCACCGAGGCTGACAGAACTTATCAAGAAAACGAAACACATTCGCCATTTCGGAGCTAATGCGCTTGAACTCTGCTACGTAGCGGACGGAACAACGGACGGCTTCGTTGACATACGAGGAAAACTGCGCACGACTGACTTAGCCGCCGCGACGCTCATTTTGAAGGAGGCTGGCGGATTAATAACGACGCCTGATAACAGGCCATTGGATGCCAAGCTGGATCCTAAACAGAAGGTTGATTTTATTGCAACAGGAAACTCTGAGATACACTCAAAAATACTCGGTCTGGTCAAGTCTGGAAAGGAAAGAGAATGATAACTCCGTTGCCGCCATACCCCGCCGCACTCCTGAAGCTTCATGACTCAACAAAGCTGATAGCGATAGCCGACCTGCACATAGGCTGGGAAATGTCTCTTTCAAATGAAGGAATACATGTTCCGTCACAAACTCCCAAGCTTCTGAAGAAACTCTTGGACCTTGTTTCAGAATATAGTCCAGATGAAATCCTCGTGTTGGGTGACGTGAAACACACTGTTGCAACCGCAGAGAAGATGGAATGGCGTGATGTGCCCGACTTCTTTTCCGTATTGAACGAGCATGTGAAGCAAGTGTCTATCATCCCTGGAAACCATGATGGCAACCTCGAGCCCCTTCTGCCCGAAGGAGTCAGAATTCTTCCATCAACAGGCAAAGCATATGCTAACGTTGGCTTCTTTCACGGCCATCAATGGCCAACCCCTGTGCTTCTAAAGTGCGAGACACTTGTAATGGCTCATGTTCACCCCGTAGTTGTGTTCCGAGATCCAGCAGGCTTCAGAGTGCAGAGACAAGTCTGGGTGAAAGCAAAGTGCGATGGAAATAAACTGTCCGAATCTTTGCTGCGGAAACAAAGAATAAAGACAGGGAATAATCCATCCAGCACGTTCCAAGAACATTATGGAACAAGACCGCAGGTTCGACAATTGTTTATCATGCCCTCCTTCAATGACTACCTCGGCGGCAAACCGTTAAACGAAAAAAGAGCCATGAAAACTGAGGCGATGACTGGTCCTGTGTTGAGGTCTGGGGCCGTTAACATGAATTCAGCCGAGGTCTACATGCTCGACGGCACTCCGCTTGGAACTATCGAACAGTTGAGAGCCTTAAGTTAGGCTCCTCTTTTCTAAGGATTGGTTGCGCTCACGTTTGTGCGTGTCCCTTGGACGTCTTGCGAATTGAGGTTGCGTATCTCGTTGACAGCTCGAGCGTGTCGCCGAAGCCTCTCTTTGCGCAGGCGTTCTTTATGATGATTCTGTCACCTACTTGCAGGTCCTTTACTGTGTCGGCGTGGTCTCGCCAAGCTGAAACCCAAATCCTACTTGTCTCATCCTTCAACTCGAAGGTTGCAAGCTTTACAACTTCGTTCTTGGAAGTTTTCAAATCCCTGACCGTCGGCTTCGAGGCGACTTCACCAGTAACACTGACCCGCTCCAAACCTTCCTTCAAGCTTGTCAAAGGCATAAACTCTGAACCGTGCCAGGCACCAATGTAGGTTGACCTGTCAACATGAACCTCCACCTTCTCATCATCCATTGCCTTCTTCACCCTTGCACCAATCACCTGCAACCCTGACTCCACCTTGAGGAGACCTTGGATCTCATCCACCTTCTCATTCCAGAAGACAAGACAAGCCTCTCCCAAATCGTCAGACAAGACTAGTCGCAGCACTTTTCCAGCACTGGCGTCTGAACGCTGAAACTCTGAGGGAGAACCAGCAGTCAAAACAGTGCCTGTCAGGTTCACCCTGCAGCCATTCTGTAAACGCAGCAAATCCTCAGTTTTCGTGGCGAAACGGTCAATGAAAGGATAAGCCGCCCCGTTGACGCCCGCCGGGTTCACGTCGAAGATGCATTTCTCTCCTGCCTGCACCTCCACCTTTCCGCTGTAATCCTCCCGAGTGTAGCCGTGACGAATACGAATCACGTCCCCAATTTTCACGTGTTCAGCTTCCACGAGCTCAGCTTTGTCATTCCACAAAACCACACGGACGATGCCGCTCTCATCAATGACCAGCAGGCTCGCGAGTCTTCCTTTCCTGGCTCCGTTGAAAGTTTTGGAAGGAAACAAGGCTACAACTCTGCCCGTGACAGTGATATTGTTCAACCCCGGAATCAGGTCCTGCAGGAGCAGTTCGCGTGGCACGGTTCCCGGCGTGGAAACGTCGCAGCCTAATCCCGCGGCAATCAACCTCACGAGAGCTTCGTCGGAAAGGAATCCGCCAGTTCTCAAGCGCTCAGACTGCAGCCGCTCTAAAACCATTTGCCTGGAAACGTCTGGACAACACGATGTGATGCGGTTAACCATTTCGTCAAGTGGCATGCCAACGTCAACAGATTTCAACAATGCAGCATTTCATGCTATAAACCTTGTCAGAACTCAGCTGCCTGAAGTGGGTTTTAGCGCGCGTTGTTGGCTGGGGCACTTTCGATTCTGTGTCTGACCGTGTTTTTGGTTCTGCGTAGAAAATTCTGTGGGCCAGGCGGGCTAGTCCTCTTCCTTTTCTTCCTTGCCAAAGAACAAATATAGGAATACGAGGGCTAACACGACGAAGGTTGTTACCATCATGACGTACTGCAATAGTATGAAGTATTCGCCTATCTGCATGGGAACAGACTCCAATCAAGCTTAATCAGACTTTAAATATTTAAACAGTCGCTTTTTTCCATTCCGCCATTAACGATTCGTAGAGTTCGTCATGTTCATCTATGCCCTCGTACCAGCCCAAAGCTTTAGCCAGTTTCTGCGCCATCAAGTGATAGCACAAGTGAATCTTTTTGTCGACGACCCGAAAGTAAAAATCGTCACACATACAGAACTCGGCTTCAGGCATAATGAGGTAATCTCTCTCTTTTCCCACGACTATCCAAACGTTCCTTCCGCTTGGTCTGAAAACGTAGCGTTTGACTCGGTTTTCCTTTAAGACCTCGAATGCCCTTGTGAAACGTTGCCCGAAGACTTCGTGAAGCTTCGTCAAATCTTTGCCAGTCAGTTTGCCCTCTGTTTTGGCTTCTTTGCATACTGAGATTAACAGTTCGTTCTCGGATTCTTCGTCCATGACCTGAAGACTTTCCAGCATGCAGCTATGGGTTACTCGACGCTTATGGATTCACCTTTGGGCGTCTTTCCATTCTTGGTTTTGGGCAGTGTGACTTCGAGCACTCCGTTCTTGTAGTTTGATTTGGCTTCTCGCACCTTGACTTTCTTTGGCAGAGAGACTTCTTTGAAGTATCTCCGTTGAGGGTTGTCGACCACGATAGTTAACGTGTCTTCTGTGCCGCTGAGTTTGATGTCTTTCTTTTCGACGCCAGGCAACTCTGCTACGACTTGCACCGTGCCGTCGGTTTCAACCACGTCAACGAGGGGTTCACGTTCCTCCTGCACATGAGGAAGCCCGTTGCGTCTGGGCTTGACGTTGCCGAACTCATGGAATTCAGGCTTGCCATCTGGACCAACCTTCATACTGTAACCGTAAACGAATGGGCCCAGCTCCCGGACTGTAGAGCCGTCAGGCAGTTTGCGTTCTCGCACATAGTCTTTGGGGACTCTTGAGGCGAAGTCATTGAATTCTTCCTCCATCATCTTCTCCATTTCCTCAAAAATCTTGTCAACATCGTCGAAACCCCAACCCCTGAAAAGCGGATATCGCCTCCTCCGAGACCATTCGCCAGAATCATCTTCCGAAGACATTTGTATCCATCATCCTTGGCTACAACTGTAGAACATGAGAATCTATAAACGTTATGCGTCCAGCCTCTTTTCTTAGCTCGCAAGACAGCTGAAGCTCACTAGCTTCTGAGAAGAACATTTTGGGCCAAGGCTCGGGGGCGCGAATGCATTTCCTAAACTCTTGGAGATGACTAGTGCCTTAGGTTCAGCTTCGCATAGGGGTTAAATGTTTCGAACAAGGGAAGCATCGTTCTTGAGGCTAGATCCAGCTCTGCTACGCTTGAATTTGGGATAACACGTGGCTGTTGATGTTTCTCTCTTTTAGGAATATGCATTTTTCTTTTCGTTTCTAGCACGGGATCGGAAATTGCAATGTTGCGTTTGACGGCCCCCTCCTCGTCACTTCTAAGGCCAGATGTAATGTTGAATCCTAAGATTCAATGTCGAAAAACCCTCTGAACTATTGTTCAGAGTCGACGTAGCAGTTTTGTTTGTAAGGTCAATTCTAATTTTTATTGTGACAGGGCTTGAATAAAATGGGCTGGGTCGCTAGAATGGGCGCGCTGGTGAATTTGAGAACAACCATGCACGCCAGAAGACTTTCTCTTCCTCGCGATTATTAGAGAAAATCAGCAGGAAAATTGAGTTTTAGAGATTTCCCTCTGGGATTTCGACTCCATATTTTCTTTAAGGGTTGAAGTTGCGGGCGCGTGTTGGTGCCGTTCGCCCTGGCGGAGGATTGCTCCGGCAGTGGGGCGGGATTCGAGCCCGCGACTTCTGGACATTGGGCGCCTTTGTGCCCCTTTTGTGTTCTCCAGATTATGAGTCTGGCGCCCTAGCCAAGCTAGGCTACCCCGGCTGTGTGTTTCTTGGCTATTTTGTTTGGGAAGGGTTGATTTAAGGTTATTTGTATCTCTTAAATGGGTATGCGCATATTATCTCCAAGCGATCTGTGGGCTTCAATGCAATCGACAAACAACGTGAGCGGACAAAGGTCAACCTGTTTGACAGTGAATTATTCTCTCGTTAGTCTCTCTATGCCCGCTTTTTGCCCCACGTAAACGATTTCAGTCATGTGAATAAAGAGGCCAGTTTCCACGACTCCTGGCATAGACTTCAATTCGAGTTCTAAACGTGCAGGTTCTTGAATTGGACCGAAGTTTGCGTCAATTATGAGGTTTCCATTGTCTGTCACAGTCGGTCCGACTTTCCCTTTTCCCTCTCTTATGACGGGTTTTCCATGCATTTCTTTGATTCTGCGGGTTACGAGTGAAGCCGCGAAAGGAAGCACTTCAACTGGGACAGGATGATTGTTTTCTCCGAGAGCCTTGACTTTTTTGTTCTCGTCTGCAATTATTATCAAATGTTTAGATGCTGCAGCCACAATTTTCTCTCTGGCCAGTGCTCCACCCATGCCCTTGATCAGGTTCAGATTTGGGTCTATCTGGTCGGCTCCATCAATTGTCAAATCCAGAACAGGGTTTTCTTCCAGTGTCGTCGCTGGGATGCCATGCTGCACGGCGAGCATAAACGCTTGATAGGAGGTTGGAACGCCTTGAACGTGCAGGTTCTCTTTTCTCATCCTGTTTCCGATATCTTCAATCGCATACGCGGCTGTGCTTCCACTTCCCAATCCGACTGTGAAGTCGTCTTGAACATGTTTCACAGCTGCCTGCGCGGCGCGTTTTTTGGCTTTTTCAACCCAATTCTGACTAGGATTCAATCTCCATCTGCCCCAGTTTATCTAAGACTTTTTCCACTTCTGCTCTGATTTCCTCTATCCGTCTCTCGGCCTCCGTTCGCGCAGTCGCTTTGGGTGGCGATTGTCTCCTCTTCCTCTTGACCTTGTCTTCTTCAGCCGGCTTATCCTCGGAAGCAGCCGTTTCGGGTGGCTCGGTTTTGGGAACGATGGTTATTTCCTTAATAGGCTTAACATCGGTTTTTGCCCGCAGTTCCTCGATTTTGGAGCTCAAATCATCGAAACGTTCACTGAAGAGCTTCATCAAATCCTGCTGCATGCCTTCAAGCTCATGAAGAGCCACGACGGATTCATCTTTCGTTATTGCGTCCTTCACCAACATCATTCGGGACTTGTAGTTTTCTGCAAGTCTTTCTCTTTCCTCTTCGGTTATTTTTCCTTCAGCATGAGCTTCATACAACCGTCTTATCGCGTCGCTTAGAATCTCTCTCTCCAAATCCAGCGTCCGCAACTCGTCTTTGGCATGCGAAGCATCCTCTGCGGGGACGCTCTTGCTCATTTTGAAAGGGTACCCCCTCAGATCCGCGTCCAAATCTTGCTGAACAGGCTTTTTCTCCTTTTTCCCACGTTTTCGCACATAAAATATAACGACAAAACAGACGATGACCACCACTGCCGTGATTATTGCAACGGCTAAGGTGACATCGAAAGGCAATAAGCGCGTCCCTCTTATCCTCATTGCACAGAATCCATATATAAGTTATCCAAACGCTCACGCGGGCCCAAAATCCCTCTCAGGGGCATATTATAGGTCTTCTCCTACCATCCTGAATGCATCAACGGGGAAGCCGTCTTTCTTCTTATGATCTGCCGATGTGTGTGCGCGGCTTCCAAGTTGAGAACTCTATATTGTGCAATAAGCACGCTAATGTTTGCATCAGAAGATCCACATGTTTTCATGCTTACTGGACAGACTGCCCAGTGCTGCCCTTAATCATCTGCGCAGGTTTATGACTAACTTGAAACTCTTTGCTTTTTTTCGGTGGATGTATATTTTGGAAGCCTCGGAAATGACGCCGCAGTGCTTGCATTGAAAGAACGTTGTTGTGCGTTTTGCGATCAGCCAAAAACCCTCAGAGGATTTGCATTCTGGACAGGCACTAAGCGATTCGCTGAAGTCCTCGATTTGCCCCATACTCCATCCTTCTCCTCAACTGTCTAGAATCGAAGTGTGCTTTATTTCTTGTGTAACATTCCTCTAGTGTGCTCTGTTGCGCGGGCGTTGGAATACGTTGGAATACATTCGGATATAAGTGAAGGGCAACTAACGAAAGAGATGAATCCTTCTTGAGGTAGATCAAAGTGAAAGGAGCCTCGGGCGGGATTTGAACCCGCGACCCCCGCCTTACCAAGGCGGAGCCCCACCAGGCTAGGCTACCGAGGCATTGACCCTTTTCCTCAAAGGGGATTGATGAAATTTAGAGTTTTCTGTTAGAGTTCGTCATGTTAAAGGTCGTTTTTGATCGTGGCGGTAATTGCTTTTGGCCTATTGATCGCGGAAGACACTTGATGTTTCTGCGAACGGCAGTTATTGGTAGTTCACTCTGTCGTTTAAGTCTATCAGCAAAATGCCCGATTCCAAGGATACGACAAACAGTGAAGGACTCCCATTTTGGCGACGTCGTATCTTACGTATGTAACATATTTCCTGTGAAGCCGTCAATTCCTGCGTCGCAGTCAGTTTTCTCCCCAGCATTAAGGACACAAATACTGCTTTGTGCATTCTTTGATTTACTCTTCACAACTCGCGCGGGGAAGGAAATCAAAATCGAAGCGCCATCGCCTGAACTAAACAAATATAAAAGAAGACACGGATTCAGCATCTGACAAGTTTCGGAAACGCGGGGGTGTCCGAGTTTGGCCAAAGGAGACAGGCTTAGGAAAACAATGCCTATACTTAGAGCTCGCTAAAATGTAGTAGACACTGTTTTAGGAGACCTGTTGCCGTAGGGCTGCATGGGTTCAAACCCCATCCCCCGCACCACCATGTTGATTTTGGAGGGGGGTTCGTCTAGGTAGCGCGCGCGGAATCGAGTATACGCCTGCTCTACATGATATCATTAAACGAGTGCCCATTGATTAAAAATGGGACAAAACTTCTATATGTTAGCATCAGCTTGAACTTCTCAGGATGTGGTGAGAGAGCATGGAACTCCATTGTCTGAAATGTGGTCATCTACTACCAAAAGATGAGAGCGCAAAATCCTTGTTCCCGTTTGAAGTTTAC